>OIXU01000874.1_pt1 | contig 10272 bp, 9 predicted proteins | sample 1587921 | NCBI WGS metagenome assembly OIXU01 (sample SAMN03283238) | human gut metagenome | biome: human-associated habitat; material: feces | host: Homo sapiens | place: Peru | collected 2012
AATACAGGATAGAGGCAATACCGCCTACACCGCCCATAGTGATGTGGTTGGGAAGCAGGAACACGTTAAGACCGATACTTCCGATAACCATGGCTAAGGCTATCACTATGTAATCACGTATCTCATGAATTTTTGTTTTCCTCGTCATGATGCTGTTTTGATTATTTTTTGATTTTGATGTGTATATTATTTGGTATATTTCTTGCCAAGTCCCTTGGCGAGTCCGCCCTCACTGGTCTCCTTGTAGAGCGAAGGAAGATCATGACCCGTCTGGCGCATCACCTCCACCACTTTATCAAACGACACACTGTGATGACCGTCGGAGAAAGAGGCATACAAGTCGGCATCCAAGGCACGGGCTGCAGCAAAGGCATTACGCTCGATACAAGGTATCTGAACCAGTCCGCATACCGGGTCGCAGGTCATACCCAAGTGATGTTCCAGACCCATCTCGGCAGCATACTCCACCTGGGCAGGACTTCCACCAAATAACTGGCAGGCTGCAGCCGAAGCCATCGCACAGGCCACGCCTACCTCACCCTGACAACCCACATCGGCACCACTTATCGAAGCATTGTGCTTGACGATGTTGCCCACAAGACCGGCAGTAGCCAAGGCTCTCAAAATGCGCTGTTCGCTCATGTCGTGAGCTTCCTGCATGTGATAGAGCACCGCTGGCAACACACCACAGGCACCACAAGTAGGAGCCGTAACGATGGTTCCTCCCGATGCATTCTCCTCGCTCACCGCCAGGGCATAGGCATAAACCAAACCTCTCGACTGCTGCTCGGCGCGGTCATTATTTTTGAGCTGCTCTTCACTCTCGCCGTCTGCGCGCTGCTGCTCGCGGGGCGCGGATTCGACTACTGGAGATGCATATATCTCGCAAAGGACGCACTAGACTGCATCCGCCCGAGCATGGGAGTCATGCTCTTCGGCTCGCTGATAATGCAGGCTATCGACCCCAAGGGTGAAAATCAGGATTAGTATCGCACTTAATATGTATATGATATCACAAAAAAGCGCCGAATACAATTAAATTCGGCGCTTTTTGGCGCGTCTGCATATGGACATTTACTAAAAAAGTATGATATACTTTTAAAAGCGTTTTTATTTTTGCGCTTCGGAGGGAATATGACAAGGGACAAGCTAATCAAAAAAATTGCGACATGGATAATGATGACGATAATGCTGTCTGTCTTTTCGCTCGATGTAATCTGCGTTGCCATGTGCAACATCTATCAAAGCAGGGTTGAAATCAGCCCGGCGCAGTTTTCATCGGACGGCACTGCCGACAGGATACATTTTCTCAACACCAACAATTCCGACGCAATACTTATAGAATCAAACGGAAAGTTCGCGCTTATAGACTCCGGCGAGGGCGATTACAATCCGCGCAGAAAGTTAAGCTACGACGGCAGCGAGGAGGATGTTATAAAGTACCGGCGACTCCGAGGGCAAGGTAACGCTCGAGTTTGCGCTCGGTACGCACAACCACTACGACCATGTCGGCTCGTTCGAGGCCATTGCCAAGGACCCGGACATCACGGTAAAGACTTTCTATCTAAAGCCCGTAAATCACGAGATAGCCCACGAATACGAATACGGGGGCTGGGGCGTTGAAAAAACCTATGAGGACACCGTAAAGGCGTTCAAAAACAGAGGCACAGTTGTTACCTCCGACATACCGGACAAGCCGTTTAAATTCGGAGATTTCACGCTGACCTTCTACAACACGGCGCTCGATGACGAGCGGCTTCACGGGCAGGGCGAAAACGCCGAATCCGTCGGAACGATGGTCGAAAAGGGCAAAAAAAGCGCATTCCTCGCCGCGGACATAACGAGAACCACCGGACTCGAGGGCTTACTTCTGCCGCAGCTTCATAAAGTGGATCTGCTCAAGGTCGGACACCACGGCTACTACGGCTCGACATCGCCCAAGTTTGCGAGAGGGCTCTCGCCCGAGATAGCGATAATCACAAACAGACTCGGGAAGATATATCCCGATGTCAAATGGACGCTCACAATGAAGAGCCACAGCGCGATATTCGCGACGGTTGACGAAAACGGAATCATCGCAGAATTCACGGACAACGACGAAATCAAGCTTTCAAACCACGCGCAGGATTAAAAAATATCAAAAGCAGGAGTCCCACGGCTCCTGCTTTTTTATGCTCCGATTCTTTTGACTCCGCGCACGGCATCGGGAGAATTGCTCTCTTCCATCTCCGGGAGCTGATTCCAATAGCGTTTGGGCATGAAGTTCATGCGGCATCGGGGATTATACCGCGCCTCGATAGCTACCGTATCATAGAAATGCTTCCACAGCGCGCGGAAATACAGCTCCTCGTCCCCCGCCTGCGGCTGCTCGAAGCCGTCTAACGGGATAATCATTTTCTGCCTGTTATGCCAGACGAGTGCCTGCGAATGGGTCTTGTCATATATGAGAAACGATTCGTTCGGATATCTGTCGCAGAAATGCGGCGCGAGCAGGGGCAGGACGGAATTTTTCGGCTCTATAATTGAAGTGAGGGTATTATCCTCACTGATGCTGAAGCGGACAAACCCGGTATATTTATGGCTCTCCTGCTTGAGGGCGCGGACGGCTTTCGTCAGGCGCGAAACGGTGTCGTCGGCGAGCATACGCATGACACCCGCGCCATAGTGCATCGCCATATGCACAAAATCGTTGATGAGCGTTCCCCTGTCCTCGACGCAGGTCAGGTACCCGAGCCGCACGGCGTTCCAGACATCGGCGCTGACATTTTTGAGCCCGCGGCGGACTCTGTCTGCCTTTTGCGGATCGGTGTCAACGGTTTTGCACGCGAAGAGAGTCGGCACGAACTCATCCTCCGCGACTATAGAGCACGGCAGTTCGCGGCTCTCAAAGCTCTCAAAAACAGCCGTCAGAAGTCCCTCGAACGAGCCGTCATATACATATGTTACATCTGACCGTGCAGGCATTGTACTACATCCTCCCTTGTTATCCTGTTGTCGAACAGGCTCAGCTGTTCGCCCTGCATATTCGGCAAAAGCGACTGACACCGCTCGGAAATGAGCGAACCGAGGACTCTGTCGGGATTGACATTGAGTCCCGCCAAATGTTTGCCCTTGCAGGTTATAAAATACTGGGCGCGTTTGAGCACCACGCCGAGTTTTTTGAGATCTTCAAAGCTCAGCGGCGAAACACGCCGAGCCGCCAAAATTCTTTGAACGCTGCGCACGCCGACACCGGGTATTCTTAGCAGTTCTTCCTTTGTTGCGCGGTTTATTTCAAGCGGGAACAGCTCCATATGATTGAGCGCCCAGTTGCATTTCGGGTCAACATAAGGGTTTAAGAACGGGTGCTTTTCATCGAGCAGTTCGTTCGCATCGAAGCCGTAATAGCGCAAAAGCCAATCCGCCTGATAGAGTCTGTGCTCGCGCAGAAGCGGCGGCTCCGTTGTCTTCGCGGGCAGAAGCGGATTCTCGACGACCGGGATATACGCCGAATAGAACACGCGCTTGAGCTCGTATTTTTTATAGAGCGCCGCGGACAGCGACATTATCTGATAGTCGCTGTCGGGCGTTGCGCCGACTATCAATTGAGTGCTCTGACCGCCGGAGGCAAAGCGCGGCGCGTGCTTATATCTGACAAGCTCTGCCGAGCTCTCTTTTATCTTATTTGTAATAAGTCCCATCGGGCGGAGTATCGACTCCTTTGTTTTGTCCGGCGCGAGAGTTTGCAGGCTGTTGTTCGACGGCAGCTCGATATTGACGCTCATTCTGTCCGCGAGCATGCCGAGACGGGTTATCAGCGCGTTATCCGCGCCCGGGATCGCCTTGGCGTGGATATATCCGCCGAACCTGTATTCTTCGCGCAGAATACGCAGAGTCTCAATCATGCGCTCACAGGTATAATCCGGACTGCCGACGACGGCGGACGAGAGAAAAAGTCCCTCGATATAATTGCGGCGGTAAAAATTTATCGTAAGCTCCGCAAGCTCGCGCGGAGTAAAGGTCGCGCGGCGCACGTCGTTCGAGACGCGGTTGACGCAGTATTTGCAGTCAAAGATGCAGGCGTTGCTCATGAGAACCTTCAGCAGGGATATGCATCGGCCGTCGGCGGCGAAGCTGTGGCATATGCCGCACGCGGCGGCGTTGCCTATCCCCTCGCCGCCCGAGGCGCGATCCGTTCCGCTGCTCGTGCAGGCGACGTCGTATTTCGCCGAATCGGAAAGTATCTCCAGCTTGTCAAACAGATCCACGTTCTCACCAGATTTCAAACATTTGTTCGTACACATTATACATTAGAACATTTGTTTGTGTCAAGAGCTAATATAAAAAATATCGGCCGCGCCTAAACTTCGGGCACAGCCGATATTATTTTACAGGATGATGCAGATGAGTCCGCTGCATCCCTCGTTGATGACCTTTTCGAGCGTCTCCTGCAGTTTCATGCGCGCCGCGGCGGGCATACGATAGAGCTTGTTGTGCAGTCCCTCGTTGACGAGCTCATGCAGTGACTTGCCGAAGATATTCGACTCCCATATCTTCGTCGGATCCTCCTCGAACTCCTTGAGCATATAGTTGACGAGTTCCTCTGACTGGGACTCCGAGCCGACTATCGGCGCGACCTCGGTTGTTATATTAGCCTTCATCATGTGTATCGACGGAGCGGAGGCTCGCAGACGCACGCCGTATCTGCCGCCCTGACGCATTATCTCCGGCTCCTCGAGGCTCAGCTCATCGAGCGACGGCATGACTATTCCGTAGCCCGTCGCCTCGACCTCGTCGAGTGCGCCCTTGAGCCGCTCATATTCACGGCGTACGGCGGCAAGCTCGCGCATGCAGCTCATCAAATCCTGCTCATCAGAGATATCGAGCCCCGTCTCCTCGGCGAGTATCTTATAGAACAGACTTCCGTCTATCTGCGCCTCTATCCGTGCCGCACCGCAGGACAAATCCATCTTGGCTATCTTCGCGCCCGTCACATATTCGCAAGAGCAGATATCCTCGGCTAAGTGTTTTACATCGCGGAGAGTGCGGAGATTCTTCGCCGCCTCGCTCACCGCGCTACAGAGTCCCGAGCGCAGCCAATGCTCGCGGCCGAGGGTCATCGCCCAGCCCGGCAGACCGACACTTACCTCCTTGACAGGGAACTCAAAGAGCACCTGCGTGAGTATCTCCTTTATCTCCCCCTCGCCTATCTCAAGGCAGTTGACCGGCATGACGGGCACGCCGTATTTATCGGTCAGCGAGGCCGCCATGCTTTTTGTCTCATCGGCTTCGGGCTTCGTGCTGTTCAGCAGGACGACAAACGGCTTCTTGAGTCCCTTTAGTTCAGATATTACTCTGCCCTCCGCCTCCTCGTACTCGCTGCGCGGTATCTCGCTTATCGAGCCGTCGGTGGTGACGACAAGCCCTATCGTCGAATGCTCGCTGATAACCTTTTGCGTGCCTATCTCCGCCGCCATATTGAACGGTATCTCATGCTCGAACCACGGGGTTTTTACCATTCGTGGGCTCTCGCCCTCGATATAGCCGAGGGAACTCGGGACGATATATCCCACGCAGTCTATGAGCCGTACGCGGAATGTTGCCTCCGCCTGTAGCGATATCTCAACCGCATTTTCCGGGATAAATTTCGGCTCGGTGGTCATTATGGTACGCCCGGCGGCGGACTGCGGAAGCTCATCGACTGCCCGCTCGCGCACGCTCTGAGCCTCGATATTAGGCAGCACAAGGGTGTCCATGAAGCGCTTTATAAATGTGGATTTTCCGGTTCTGACAGGGCCGACGACTCCGATATATATATCGCCCTGGGTGCGCTTTGCTATATCGCTGTAAATATTTCTCTCCTGCACGGTTATCCCTCCTCAGACTCCGAGTATCAGCAGCATACATTTCTGCGCCACCGTTTCGCCCGTTATGCCGTTTTCCTGCTCCACCGCTTCGACGGTCGTGTTATACCGCCTCGCGATATCCCATATTTCTTCACCTGCATCCGCAAAATAGACTGTCAGCGCGGCGCCGCCCGTCTTTTTGCCGTCGGAATCGGAGCATTCTATAGAAGTGACGGTCTTGCGGCGGACACTGTCGAAGATACAGCCGGAGATATTCATCTCGACCCTGACATCGGCACTGCCCGAAGCGCAGGCGGCGCTCGCGGCGGTTATCTCGATGCACGGCGAGCACTTGAGATCGCCGCACTTTCTGACCGCCCGGCGGTATTCGTAGTTCGTCTGCCGCTGGGCGTAGCATGGCTGGGATTCGGCATCGGTATAGAGAAAATGTAGTGTCAGTTCGCCGGAGATTATTATTCCGTCGGAGTCCTGCGCCACACTCTTTGATAAGTCGGAGCACCAGAGAGCCAAAATCTGCCTCGCCTCCGGCAGATCCTGCGTGCTGCGGCAGGTGAAAGTATCGTTGAACTTATCGGCGATGACCGCGAAATCGACATTGCGGCTCTTTGTTTCAAGGTCACAGCAGACGGAATAGGCATCGGTGACGGTCGGGAAGCTCAGCTCGCGATAAGCCTTGACTCCCGCGCCGACGCGTGCGCTGATATCAATCAGTCTGTTGTCGCCAGCCTGGTCGGCCTTCGGCAGGACTTCGAGCGAAGTGACAGGCAGGCAGACGCAGCAGGTGCAGTCCTCGTCAATGCCCTCGAGATTTATTATCTGGCTTATCGGCATGGAATGGCCGAAGCTGAATATTTCGCCGCCCTCGCCGCGACAGACCGCGCTGACGGTGAGTTCGCCCTTGACGAGCAGTTTGTTGCTGATGACTTTTATCTCCTGCGCGAGCGCCGCCGCCTGCGCGCTCAGCACGCAGGACACAGCCGGGTCGCCGTCGGGCAGAGGCACGGTCTCGCTCATCGGGAACGCAGTCTCGGTGCAGGCGACGAGGCTTGCGGTGCGGATGTCGCAGCATCTGAGCTGGATTCCCGCGCCCTCTGCTCCGGTTATTATCTCCTCTTCTTTTACTCCGGATATGCCGAACGCCACGCTGACCACGGCGTGGATATCAAGCCTGCGCGGGCTGACGGCACGGCAGTTGGCATACTGAGTATAGGCGCGCACATTCACGCAGCAGTTTTCATCCGCGCCCTTGAGATCGGCGTATTTTGAAAACGGATATGTCTGCTCGAAGCAGCAGACCTTCCCCTGCTCGTCGGCATAGATGACGCACACGCCGGCTGAACCATCCGCCGTCGCTCTGTCGCCCGCGGTCTGGACTGCGGTTATGCGCGGAGTGACAAGGCATTTGAGCACGCGCCTGATATCCGGGCAATAATCCGGCAGGGTTATATCGGCATCTATCGGCTGTTCCGCAGTGCAGCTGCCGAGCGTCTCTTCGACACCGACCGACTGCGTTATAACGTTGATTTGCATCGCATTCCTCTCCTTAACAGAAAATGTCAATGCATTTATATTCCTCCCATGTCCCGCGTATGATAAAAACCTGTGCGGTGTTTTCAAACGTACTTAGCACTCTTTTAATTAGAGTGCTAAGTATTTACAATTTGTTCACATATCACTGTATTCTTTTTTAACAAAGCAGGGGTACTATATAATCAAACGAAGGGAGCGAGAGCCCCTGGAGAAGAAAGAGAGTGAGTCCGATGGAAATCGGAGAGCAGTCAGACAAATAAAACAATCACTTCAACATGAATAACAATAAACAACAAACGGAGGAATCAATTATGTTTGAACTTACACCTTATGAACGCAGACATCAGCGTGCACTCTTTAATCCTTTCAGAGATATGGATAACTTCGAGAAGAGCTTCTGGGGCGACATGGCCGCAACAGACTTCAAGACCGATATAAAGGACAACGGCAAGGAATATGTGCTCGAGGCAGAGCTGCCCGGATTCAAGAAGGAAGACATTCACGTCGACATTGAAGACGGCTACATGACCATCAGCGCAGAGCGCAGCAACGAGACCGAGAAGAAGGATGATAAAGGCAACTTTGTCCGCCGCGAGAGGTCTTACGGCTCGTTCAGCAGGAGCTTTGACGTATCGTCCGTCAAGACCGATGATATCACCGGCGAATACAAGGACGGCGTTCTGACCCTGACAATGCCCAAGAAGGAAGAAAACGTGCCGACATCGAGAAGAATCGACATCGGCTGATACAAAGAAAGCGACCCCGGAGGGAATACTCTCCGGGGTCTTTGCGTATTTTTACGGTTTTTAAAAGTTATTTCATTCCGTGCTTTTTCTTGTAGCTCTCTATACATTCAAGCTCATTGAAATATATTTTTTCGCCCTTAACTTTCATAAAATGCTCATGCCCTTTGCCGAGCAGAAGGAGTATATCCCCTTTCCGCATATGGTCGAGGGCATATTCTATTGCCTCGGCTCGGTCGGTTATCTTGACATATTTGCCCGCTCCGCCGCCTTTTTCGACCCATCCGGCTATCTCGTCGATTATCGCGTCGGGGTCCTCAAAGTCCGGGTCGTCGCTTGTGATTATGATAAAATCGCACATCCTTGCGCTGACAAGACCGAGCTCCTGCCTGCGGACTGTTGCCTTGTTGCCCGTTGAGCCGAAAAGCGCGACAACACGGTTGGGCTTATAGTCGCGTACTGTCTCGATAACATTTTCCATGCTCAGACCGTTGTGCGCATAGTCGATAATGACGCTGTAATCGTCGCTGACATGAACGAGCTGCATCCTGCCCTCTATACTGACGTGAGCAAACGCCTCGCGCATTTTTTCAACGGGTATGCCCATCTTGTGCAGGAGCGCGACGGACGCAAGGACATTGTAGACGCTGAAAAATCCCGGCATACTGACCTGCGCGTGCCACGGGGCGTCGGACTTGCTCTTGCAGTCGAATTCTATTCCGAGGAAGCCCGGGCGGCGCAGAGGATTTATATTCTCTGCATAGTAATCGCACTTTTCGTCGAGCCCGTAGCTTATCACCTCGCCTTTTGACGCGGCGGCGATATCATCAAAAAACGCATCGTCTCGGTTGGCGACAGTGAAGCCGCTGTGGACATAGAGCTGCTTTTTCCAATAGGCGTATTCTTCAAACGTCTTATGCTCGTTTCCGCCGATATGGTCGGGCGAAAGATTTGTGAATATCCCGGCGTAGAACTCGACGCCGTAGACACGGCTCATCTTGAGTCCTATCGATGAGACCTCCATGCAGACAGCCTCACAGCCGCCGTCTGCCATCTCGCGCAGAATTTTCTGAAGCTCATATGATTCGGGGGTCGTGTTGACGGTCGGTATCTTTTTATCGCCGTAAAACGCGCCGACGGTGCCGATAACGCCCGTCTTTATGCCGCAGTTTTCGAGCGCACTGCGCAGAATATAGGTTATGCTCGTCTTGCCCTTTGTGCCGGTTATGCCTATCATTTTAAGCTCGTCGGCAGGGTGACCGAAGAAGTTAATGCTCATCTGTGCGAGGTCGCGACGGGTGTTTTCGCTCATCAGCACGATTGCATCATCGGGCAGGCTGAGCGCCTCTTCTGCGACGAACACGCGGCAGCCGAGATCATAGGCGCTTTTTGCGTATTTATGTCCGTCAGTTGTCTCGCCTTTCATGCAGACAAATGCCGTGCCCGGTCTTGCCTTGCGCGAATCGTAGACTATATCGCATATGTCCTTCTGCGGATAATCGCCCGCGACGGCAGTGCCCTCAAGCAGTTCTTTCAAAAACATTGTATCTCTCCCGTGGTATCTTATTTTTCAAACGGTCTTATCATAAAGCCGAAGCGGAGCTTTTTTTCGTCTATAAGGCGAAGGCCGCGCTCGGGGTCGTTATGATAACGAGCCTCGCTGATGCCCGTCATGCGCCAATCGAGGCTGACGACGGTATCCCTCAAGGGCTTCAGCTCGAAATCGTGCTTGGTATCCTCGAGCATCTGCGCCGTGAAATGCTGCGCGTTGAAGCTGAAATGCTCCATGCCGAACGGCTCAAAGCGCAGTCCCGCCGCATCGGACGCAACCTCGGCAAAGCGAGTGCCGTAATGTGCGCCGTTCTCCTGCGGGCGGATATAGTGCTCGAAATTGTCCGTCGCCGTCGTGCTCCAAAGCCCGAGACGTTGGGATTTATACCTGTCAACATAGGCCTCTTTAGGCCCGTAGCCGAAGTAACGGACGCTCTCAAAAGCTTCGGGCATAAAGAGCCTGTATCCGACTTTCGGCAGCACCGGGCATTTTTCTATCACATCGCCGTCAAACAGAAGCGTCACGCAGCCGTCGGGGGTAAATTTGTAATCAACTTTGGCGTGGATGACGGGCGGGCAGGACGGGCCACCTATCGATATTT
>OIXU01000876.1_pt1 | contig 10268 bp, 5 predicted proteins | sample 1587921 | NCBI WGS metagenome assembly OIXU01 (sample SAMN03283238) | human gut metagenome | biome: human-associated habitat; material: feces | host: Homo sapiens | place: Peru | collected 2012
GCCGTTCTCGTTCCGGAAGATTTCGCTCATGGTTTCATGGCGTTGGAGGACGGTACAATTTTCACCTATCAGTGCAGCGGTACATATCGACCAGAGTATTGCGGCGGCATTGCATGGGATGACGCGGAGCTGGCTATTCCGTGGCCGCTGCCGCAGGGAATGGATCGCCCCATTATGTCTGAAAAGGATACACGCAATATGAGCGTGCGGGAATATAGAATTCGACACTGCTGACAATAAAAGAGAATAGAGGTGTACCGATGAAAAAGAGACTGAGCAGTATTCTGATCGTACTTTCCCTGCTTCTGACGCTGCTGCCTGCACAGGTATTTGCGGAAGAAGTAGCTGTGGAGAGTGACTGCGCCGTAGGGGAAGCATTAGTGGAAGCAGAAATACCTGCACCGGAGGAAGCTGATCCGGGGAAGGGTAGCCTCAATGAGCTGATTTCCAATGGGGAAACGACTTCTTTCAAAGAAGACTTTTCGTCAAAGGAAGGAATTTCTGTGGAGGGCAAGACCGCCGGTAAAGAAGACTCTTCTGCGGAAGAAACACCTCTCGGGTCAACGGTTGCTGCGGAGGCAGCCCTTCCGGCCGCGGAAGATTCCGAGGAGGCACTCGTTGGAGATACTCCAATCTCGGCAGACCTCAGCAATTATCTCTACAAGTACGGCGGTTTTCCTGATTATAAAGAAAACGTGGGTCTTCGGCACAGATACCTTTCTGTGGCGGACTATGCAGGTGCGGAAACAGCCATTGTCAACGCATTCAAAAACTGGGAGACCACGGTCGATGTCATTCAGTATAAAATTCCACGGACCGAGGGAATTCAATTCATCGCAGATGTCTTGAATCGGCATCCCGAATTATTTTATTCGGGGAGCTCTATCAGCTGTGCCGTAGACAGCAACTATATTTTGAGCTATGATTTGCCGTATGACGAAGCCTATTCGAGGGAAGATGTTGCTGCTTATGAGGAGGCTGTGACATCCGCGTTGAATCGTGTGAACGAAAGTATGACGTCACTGCAGAAGGCGCTGGTACTTCATGACTATTTGGCGCAGCATACGGAATACGATCTTACTTATTCGAATTACAACAGTTATAATGCACTCGTTGATGGAGCCGCCGTTTGCCAGGGTTACACTATGGCCTACTTGGATCTCCTGAACCGTGCTGGCGTTCCGTGTGCAACCTCAGCAAGCGAGGCGATGAATCATATTTGGAATTTGGTGCAGATCGATGGAGACTGGTATCATGTGGATGTGACATGGGATGATCCTGTAAATGACACACTCGGTCAAGCTCTACATACGAATTTCCTGCGGAGCGATATAGGGATAGCTGATGCAGAAAACTCGGGGCATTACGGCTGGGTGGATGACTACGACTGTACGTCCACTAAGTATGACGCGGGTTGGTTTTGGTCTGCCTGCAATTCTGCTATTGGTATGGTGGACAATACGACGGCCTACTACCTTTCTCATAAGAGCGCGGGGGGCTTCGGTAAATATTACATACAATTGATAGAGCGGGACTGGACGACGGGAGCAGAGGTTGCCGCGAGCAGTGTTGCAGGTAAATGGATAGACTTGAAGGGCTCCTCCTGGGGTGTCAATTCCTATATGTCCTGTGACAATGGTGCGTTATGGTTCAACACAAATGATACCGTATATCGCTATGATCTGATGACGGAAGAATTATCTAAAGTAGACATATCTTCTGCATATTCAGGCGGGGACAACATATACCAAGCGGTTGTTCAAGATGGAATGCTGAAATTTGCTGTTGGCGATACTCCGGACTCCATCAAGAATACGTATCGATTGAAGGTAAGCGGGCCTGTTGTACCACCCATTGAAAAGGAAAACGGCTTAGTTGAGGAAAACGGCACATGGTATTACTATGTGAACGGTGTGGTCGATACGAGCTATATCGGCTTGGTGCCGTATAACGGCGCGTGGTACTATGTATCCGGCGGTCAAGCGGATTTCGCCTATACGGGTCTATCCTATTATCAGGGGACATGGTATTATGTGCGTAACGGCGTTGCGGACTTCGGCTATAACGGCATTGCGTGGCACGGCGGAGCGCAGTACATGGATGCGTCCGGCAATATGGGATACAGCGCATCGGGCTGGTACTTTATTCTTGGCGGTGAAGTCAACTGGGATTTCATCGGCTTGACGTACTATACCGAAACGAACACCTGGTACTATGTGTCCGGCGGTGTGGTAGATTGGAGCTACACGGGTCTGTCCTACTATAACGGTACTTGGTATTATGTCAGCGGCGGTGTAGTAGATTTTGGATACAGCGGTGAGGTGTATTATGCAATCCGATGGTCGTCGAGGGCGTGCCGCTCAGCAACTTCGCCTCCATATTGCCGGAGGGGGAGCGCGTGCCCCACCGGTGCCTTGCGGATCCGACGCTCCTCCGGGAGAACGGCAAGTGGTATCTCTTCCCGTCGTGCGGACAGCTCTGGCGCAGCGATGACGAGGGCGGCACCTGGCGGAAGGTCGAGGGCACGGGACTGACGAAGCCCGGACACGCGCCGACGGCGGTGAAGCATGGCGGACGCTTCCTCTACATGCCCGACACGACGGGCGAGGTGTGGGCCGCGCCGACGATTGAAGGGCGATACGAGCGGTTGGGCGTAATCGGCGTCAAGGTCGGGGGCGATGTGCCGCCCATGTGCGACCCGATGCTCTTCTCCGACACGGACGGACGCCTCTACTTCTACTGGGGCTGCACGGCGCAGGGCGGCATCTGGGGCGTTGAGCTTGCGAAGGACGATCCGCTCCGTCCGGTCACGGAGCCGAAGGAGCTCTTTCGCTTCGATCCGAAGAACCAGCCGTGGGAGCGCGTGCCGGGCAATCCGGCGAATGGCTGGCTGGAGGGCGCGTGGATGGCGAAGACGGGCGGAAGGTACGTGCTGACCTACTCCGCCGCCGGCACGCAGAATCCCGAATACGCGATGGGCGCGTATGTGTCGGATGCGCCGCTCGGCCCGTTCGCGGCGGCAAGGGACAATCCGTTCCTGCTCACGACGAAGGGGCTTGTGACCGGCACGGGGCATGGGGCGGTCGCGCAGGACGAACGAGGGGACTGGTGGGTCGTCTATTGCGCCAACGTCGGCGCGCATGCGCGTTTCGAGCGGCTGATCGGCTTCGACCGCCTCACGGCGCGGGCGGATGGCGGGTTCGAGAAGGCGTCCGCGACGAGCGAGCCGCAATGGCTTCCCGGGTTCGGGAAGGGCGCGACCGGTTGGAGGCGCATTGCGGCGTCGACGGCTGCGGCCTTGGCGGCGGACGATTCGCTCAAGACGGCGCACGGCTTCGGAGGCGTCACGGGCACGGTCGAATACCGATTCCCGGCGGCGGAGATCCACGCGACGCGCATCGTCTGGCGCGAGGATGCCGTGGATGCCGATGCGGGATTTAAGCCTGGCCCCATCCCATATCGAATTGACGTGCAAACGCCGGGCGGCGCATGGGAGACGCTCGTCGACGCGTCAAGGGACGCGCGCGACCTGTTCGTTGACTATCGCGAGACGCCGCCCGTGAAGGCCGTAGCCGCGAGGCTTGTCGTCCTCGGTGCGCCGGCGGGCATCAGGCTCGGCGTCGCAGACTGGTCTCTTTTCGGAAGGTGACTTGTCAGAGTAGATGCGACTACACTGGTCGCATTGAGTTTGGGAAGAAACGAGAAGTCCACCGGACATCGGTTAACGGCCTTTGTCGACCATTTGTTTGCTATAATGCGCAGGTGATGGATGTGTGTGCAAGTCCGCTGAAAGTCGCCTTAACCTCGGTTCGGGACAATTTCGTGCCGATGGTTGTCCTGTGGCTGTTTGCCGCGATGCTGGTGTTCGCCTATTATTGCATCCCTGGGTGTGCCGAGGCATTGGGGCCGTTGGCGCGGTGGCAGTGCAGGAGCGGGAGTCGGGGGGCCTTCCTTAGCCTGGCTTTTTTCTGCGGCATCGTCCCCGGCCTTTTCTTCTTGGCCGTTCAATCGGTTCGGCCGCCGCGCCCCGTCCTGACGATGCTGGCGCAGACCATATGGGGAGGCCTCTGGGGAGTGGCCGGGAACTGGCTCTATTCGGCGCAGAGTGTCTGTTTCGGAGGGAATGCGGATTGGAAGACGCTTCTTTTGAAGACGGCGGTGGATCAGTTCATCTGGACGCCGTTCATCCTTTCGCCCTTCAATGCCGCATTCTTTTTCTGGCTGGGGCGAGACTTTTCCTTTCGGCGCGTCGCCGCAGAGTTGCCTCGGCACTTCGTACGTGCGGTGTTCCTTCCGAATCTCATCTCGAACTGGCTTGTGTGGATTCCGGTACTGTGCGTCGTATATGCCTTCCCGCTACCGCTGCAGATTCACCTGTCGGGCGTGGCTAGCGCCTTTTGGGCTTTGCTGTGCCTGCGGATCGGCAGGTGGAATGAAGGAACGGCGGCGGAACCTTTGCGACACTGAAAACAATGAAGAAGATCCCATTCAAGATTGATAGAAATGCACGCGAAAACCTGCCGGAGCAATTGGCCAACGGTTTTCGCGTGGCGATTCTGAGCGGCTACTACAGGCCGGGAGAGCGGTTGCCGAGCTTCACGCAGATGGCTGCCGAGCTTGGCGTGTCAATCCGTACGCCGCGTGACGCGATGAAGCTTCTGCTGGATGCAAACCTTGTGCGGTCCCGCCCGCGCATCGGTTGCGAAGTGCTGGCACGCGACGAGCGCATCTGGAAGGGGCAGGTCGTGCTGGTCGTCAACGGATCATACGAGGGGTCGTACTACGTTTCCGTATTGATCGGCGCCATCCGCAAGGAACTCGTCTCTGCGGGCTATGCGTTCCGATCCATCACCATAGATACGCTTGCGCGAGGCAGACCCGACTACGCGCAGCTCGATACCGTGCTGTCCGGTCCGGTGGCGCAGGTCATTGCCGTCTATCCTGATGATCGGCTGGCGAGACACGTCCTTCGCAGTGGAGTGCCGGCATTCGCCTATGTGGACGTTCAGTCCGGCGGCGGACTGGAGACCGTGCGCTTTCAGGATGTGCGCAGTCTCCTTGCGGTCGCGCATGCCATCCGCAAGGCGGGGATACGCCGTGTGCTTTCCGTCGAATACGTGCGCATGCCGCTTGTCGAACGCATCGCGGCGAATGAGGGACTTGATATCGAGCATTTGCCGGTGCGCCCGCGTGAGGGTGATGGCTACCTGGGCTCGCTCAAGAAGAGGGCGATGGATGCCGTTCTGAGGCGTCTTGCCCGAAAGCGTGACTTGCCGGACATGCTGCTCTTTACGGACGATTATGTCGCTTTGGGCGGTCTTGTCGGACTTGCGGCGAGCCATGTGCGCGTACCGCAGGACTTGCGCGTGCTTACGCTCTCCAACGTTGGCTTTGAGCCGACCTTCCCCGTGCCGCTTGCGCAAGTGCGTATCGATCCGCGCGCCAACGGACGCGCCATCGCCGCATTCGCGCGTGCGCGCATTGAAGGCATCCCATTCGACGAGCCTCTGCCAGTCCCAGAGTTCGTTCCCGGCAAGAGTCTTCCGCTGGTGTACGTGAATCCCGCGTGACGGCAATTGGTCGCATCCATCGCCATGTGTGCGCCTAACTAATAACAATAATAACATTTTTGTCGTTGACTTCGCGGCGCAATCTGCTATATTGCCATGTATCTGTCTGAAAGAAAGGAATGTAGATGAAATCAGCGTTGCCGGTTGTTGCCGTTGGGTGTCTCTGTGCCGTCGGGTTTCGGCAGAGGGAGTGTACGGATGGTCCGCTCGTGCTTGCCGAACGTGGCGGGGCGGCACGCTATACGGTAGTTTTGCCGGCCGACCCCTCTCCGTCGCAGGTGACGGCCGCAAAAGAATTGGTCCGCTACGTTGACGAGATGACGGGCGTGTTGTTGCCGGTAGAGACAAATACCGTGCCGGAGCGTGCCATATTTCTCGGCAATGGCACGGACGATCTCGGCACTGACGGATTCCATTTGAGGGCGGCTCCGCCGCATTTCCGCATAGAGGGCGGACGCGTACACGGAACGCTTTTTGGCGTCTACGACTTTCTGGAGCGGCATTGCGGCTGTGACTGGCTCTCGCCGACGACATCCGTGATTCCAGGGAAAGATCGTCTTACGGTCGCAGCGACGCTCGATGATGTCCAGAAGCCGGCGTTCGCCCTGCGCGACATGAACTGGACGGATCAGCTTGCGGACTGGACTTTTACGGCGAAGCTGAAGATGAACGGCTTCCGCACGGTCTACCCCGAGTCGCTGGGTGGGCAAAACCACGCGAAGGACACGACGACTGGTGGCGCGACGTTCGACGTCCTCTGTCCGCCCGCAAAGTACTTCAAGGATCATCCCGATTGGTTCGCCCTCGTGGACGGTAAGCGCCGTGGCGAGAGGTCGCAGCGCTGTCTCACGAACGCGGGGTTCCTTGACTTCCTTGTTGATCAGATGCGCGAGCGCATCCGCAAGAACTACCCGCGATGCAAGTACTATTCGATCTATCCGAACGATTTCAGGCGCAACTGCAAATGCGCGTCATGCAAATCCTTGGACGATGGGGAGGGAACGCCGATGGCCTCGCTTCTCCACATGGCGAACTACGTCGCCGAACGCATTGCCGACGACTGGCCGGACGTCAGCATCCTGACGTTCTCATATCTCTACACGCTGAAGCCGCCGAAGACAATGACGGTGCATCCGAATGTGATGATCTGCTACTGTACGGACGCCGTGGACTTCTCGAAGCCGATCCCGCAGTCGCGGTGGAAGGGGAACAAGGCGTTCGTGGAGGACTTCACGGCGTGGAAGAGGCTGACGGATAGAATCTACATTTGGGACTACTCGGCGAACTTCAAGTACCTCTTTCAGCCGTTCGAATGTTGCCACGTTATGCCGGATAACTTTCGATACTTCCGGGATATGGGTGTTGTGGGCGTATTCGAGGAGGGTGACCACTATGGCTTCAAGTGTGTCGATGAGGCGCTGAAGACCTGGATCATCGGGCATCTCCTCTGGAACCCAGACCAGCCGCTCGATCCTCTCCTGAGCCGCTTCTTCAAGGGCTACTATGGCGCGGCGGCAGATGTTGCACGAGGCTATTACGATGCGCTCGTCGAACTGGAGGCGAAGCGCGACGAAACGAAGTATCCCCTTGTCATGATGGGGACTGTATTGCAGGATCCCGGCCAGCCGCGCACGTTCTTCGACGTGTGGGCGGAGAGGTGGACGACGGCATTAGATCTCGTGAAGGACGATCCAGTCCGGCACGAGAACGTCTACTGGGCGCGGCATAACGTTGATCTTGTTCGTCTGATGCGGGCAGATCGCGCCGTCAAGTATTCCCTCACAAGAACTGGCGCGGATGCCCTGTGCGCCGAGCTTGGGCGCCTGAAGCCGGTCGCGGAGCGTGTGCTGGCGGACTTCCGCCGCGTCAAGGGCCTGAACAAGTTCCGCGACAACAAGGCGGTTCGCACGCGAGCCGAGGCGATTGCCATGGCGGCGATCACGGGCGAATCCACCGGGCGGGCGACAATCCCCGCGTCGGACCTGATCATAGACGCACCGCTCAAGAAAGCGGCGATGCGAGTGGACGACGCGAATGCGATGGGCGGCAAGGCGATCCGTCTCGCGCCGAATGCGCCGGGTGAGATGGTTCATTGCATCGCCTTCGCCGAAAGCTCCATTGCAAAAGATCCGGGCATCGGCATCAAGGTTCGCGTACATGCGCGTGTCGAGAAGACTGGCGTCGAGGAAGGTTCGGCGTTCTCTGTCGGCACGTGCGACACGGTCTCGTTCAGGAAGCGCGACATCCGCGATTTCCACGTTGACATCAAGAATGTCTCCGACGGGGAGTACCGCTGGTATGACGTGGATGGAGTTTGGCGACCCACAGGCAACGAGCGCGTGTGGATCAGCAACGGTCGGCGGATCAATGAGGTGAATCCGTGCGTTAATGCCGTGTTTGTCGATCAGATCGAATTAAGCCGCGCCGAGTGAGTTTCATCAACCAGTTAAAGAACGATAGGAGTGTAGGCATGAAAATACCCAAACGTATCGTTGCCACCATGCTCGTCGGATGTAGCCTGTCATGCGTTGCCGTGACATCGGAGTTCGCCTCCAAGGGCAGCAGCGGTCCGCGAGACTTCTGGGACAAGAAGACCTGGAACAAGGGATTGGTTCCGGAAGACGGGAATCAGGTCCAGATGGCGTCGTATGCGCAAGAGCTGACGCTAAACTTCTCGCGTGACGTCAACCTGGCCATGCATATCCTTGAGATAAAGTGTGGCAACGCGCAGGCGGCTTCAGGAGACGGCAACCGTCTCTTCTTCAACGGCGACGGACGCGTCTTCGGCACGCCTGACGCCGAGTCTGCCTATGGAAACACCCCCGTTCGCTTTGTGGTCTATCGCAACGATAATGGAACAGATGCGCGGTTTCTGCAGAATGCCCGTGACGCGACAGACGTGAGTCGCGGCACATACAGGTGGACGAATCCGGTTTTCACACTGGATGGCTTTGAGGACTACAGTGCGCGGTTGACATTCCTCAAGGGGGATTTCAACTTCTACGATCCGAATGGAACGACGCTGAACAGCCCCTTGACATTTGGCGACAATCAGGCGATCAACGCCACAACCGTCTTTTCGCCGGGCGTTTCGCTGAAGGCCTCTAAAATCGTCCTGTCGCAAGCCGATGTCGCGCAGGGGAAGGATGCCCTTGTCTTTGATGGAGCGACATTGGAGGTATCTGGCGCATTGGAGATGCTGTCCGGCGCGGCACTGGCGTTGACCAACGGCACTGCGGCAAAACTCGGAAATCTGTCCCAGAAAGGCGGCTCTGCGCTCGTTTCCGGTGTGACGACCACGATGACCGTCACAAACAGGCATACGCAGACAGACGGAACATTTGTCGTGTCAGATGGAGCAACTGTCCGAACGAAAAATGCCGAAATATACGGCAAGGCGCAGATGCTGCTGTCCGAAGGCTCCTATACTTGTTCAGGTTCGGCTTCGATCGGCGTGGGCAGCGCGGATGTCGCCCGGATTAGGGTGACGGGCGGCAATCATCGGTTCGAGAACGGAGACACGTATCTCGGCAAAGGCTGCAATGCCGAGATACTGGTCGAGGGCGGCAGTCTGTATGCGCCGCGCTTTCGCATGGGATCTGAGGCCAAGCCGACGAACACGGCCGTTCTGCGTCAGACAGGCGGCACTTTGCTGACAAGCAAAAAGGAGGATCGCATCCTTTCCGGCATCCTTCTCTGCTTTGCCGATTTCCCGTGCGAAGTTCGCCTGGAGGGTGGCGAGACGCGCTGTTCGCGCCTCCGTTATCGCTACAACCCGGAGGACAGCGGGTATTCTGCCGATGTCTCGGCCAAGGCCACGTTCGTCGGCAACGGCGGTACGCTCGTGCCGCTCGTCGCCTCGTCGGCAGATTCGCCGTTCATGGGCTATCTTGGCTCTGCAACAATCGGTTCTCGCGGTCTTGCTCTCGATAACCGCCAGAATCTGGATACGTACATTCGCCAGGATTTCGCGAATGTCGCGGACGAACAGGGCGAACTGCGCGTGATGGGCGGCGGCATGGTCAGTTATGAAGGCGTGAACACCGTTGCGAAGACGGTACTTTCCGGCGGTACACTGAGATTGGCGACGGCGGCGACGGCGTTTGAGACGGACTTGACCGTTGCCAAGGGCGCAACCTTTTCAATGGAGGGAGCTGCGACCTCCGTCGCTCTTGATGCGCTAAATGTCGATGGTGGCACGATACGGCTGGATCCGGGCGATGTCATTACGGTTCGGGGCAACGTGTGGGCCTCTGGCCTCGTCGTTGACTGGACGTCGGCGCCGACGGATCCCGCGAAATTCCTCGTCGTTGAGGGTGAGATGGACGAAGTGACTGAACAGGCCATTCAAGGCGCGATCTCACGGGCCGTGATCGGCGCGAATCAGCATATCGGCATCGGCATTGTCCGTGAGGGCGGCACGGTTGCGTTCACGGCGCAGGTCAAGGACAACACGCCGATTGACGAGTCGGGAAATGTGATCTGGAGGGGTTCGTCTGCCGCCTGGTCAGGCCAGGGCAATTGGGATCCCGCCGTGCCGACGGCCGAGAATCGGGCGGTTTTCGGTTCTGCGGCGCAGAAGTCGGTCGCGCTCGATGCGGATGCCGCCGTGGGTGCGTTGCGCTTTACGGAAGGCGATTATGTGATTGGCGGCGCTAAGTCCTTGTCGGTTGCAGGCGGGCTGGGCGCGGCGGAGAT
>OIXU01000883.1_pt1 | contig 10227 bp, 5 predicted proteins | sample 1587921 | NCBI WGS metagenome assembly OIXU01 (sample SAMN03283238) | human gut metagenome | biome: human-associated habitat; material: feces | host: Homo sapiens | place: Peru | collected 2012
TTTTAAACCTACTTATGTGGTTTCTAAGGATAAAAAGGATACTGTTAAAGAATTAAAGTCTTTAGTTTCAAAGGCTGATAAAGTATATCTTGCGACCGACCCGGATAGAGAGGGAGAGGCTATTTCTTGGCATTTAGCATATATTTTAGGACTTGATTTAGAAGATAAAAATAGAGTTGAATTTAATGAAATTACTAAGACAGGTGTCAATAACGGTATGGCTCATCCTCGTTCTATCGACATTGACCTTGTTAATGCTCAACAGGCAAGAAGAATTCTTGACAGACTTGTTGGTTATAAGTTAAGTCCATTTGTCAGCCAAAAGATTCGTAGAGGTCTTTCTGCCGGTAGAGTGCAGTCTGTTGCTCTTAAAATTATTGTTGACAGAGAAAACGAAATCAGAGCATTTAAACCGGAAGAATATTGGTCAATTGAAGCAAAACTTTCTCCAAAGTCAAGCAGAAAAGTTTTCAATGCCTCTTTAGCACTTGGACCTGACGGTAAAAAGATTAAGATTAATAATAAAGAAGAAGCTGATAAGATTCTTGAAGAAATCAAAGATGCTGAATTTATTGTTACAAAAGTAAGAAACGGTACTCGTAAAAAGTCACCATACCCACCATTTATAACTTCAACATTGCAACAGGAAGCATCTCGTAAACTTGGCTATCAATCAAGAAGAACAATGAAAATTGCTCAGGAACTTTATGAAGGTGTTGATGTTGAGGGCTACGGTACAACCGGTCTTATCACTTATATGAGAACTGACTCATTAAGAATTTCCAACGATGCTATTGCAGAAGTTACACAGTATATTAATGATAACTTTGGACCTGAATATTTACCACCAAAGCCAAGAGTATTTAAATCTCGTTCAAATGCTCAGGATGGTCACGAAGCTATTCGTCCATCAATTCCATCATTGTCACCTGATAAGGTTAAGGATAGTTTAACTATTGAACAGTATAAGCTATATAAACTGATTTGGGACAGATTTACTGCTTGTCAGATGGCTGATTGTATCCACAAAACAACTCAAGCAGAAATCAATGCTAATGACTATATCTTTAAGGCATCAGGTTACAGAGTTGACTTTGACGGTTATACAACACTTTATGTTGACAGTAATGATGCTGAAGGTACAAAGGAAAAGCAACTTCCTCCACTAGAGAAGAATATGCCTGCTAAGGTTAGAGAAATTATACCTAACCAGCACTTTACTCAGCCACCTGCAAGATTTACAGAAGCATCTCTAATCAAAGCACTTGAAGAGAACGGTATCGGTCGACCATCAACATATGCTGCAACGATTTCAACAATTACAAGTAGAGAATATGTTAAGAGAGAAGCAAAGTCCCTTGTACCGACTGAACTTGGTGAGGCACTTGTAACTCTATTAAAAGAAAGATTCCCTAAAATTGTAAATGTTAAGTTTACTGCACAAATGGAAGAAGATCTGGATAAGGTTGAACACGGTGACGAACAATGGGTTGAACTACTTGATAATTTCTATGTTGACTTTGATAAGACCTTGAAAAAGGCTAAAGAAGATATGGAAGGTGTCAAGATTAAACTTAAAGAAGATGAAACTGACATTGTATGTGAGAACTGTGGCAGAAAGATGGTTGTCAAAGTTGGTAGATACGGTAAGTTCATTGCTTGTCCGGGATACCCTGAATGTAAGAATATCAAGAAGTTTGTAGAGAAAATCGGTGTTCAATGTCCGGAATGTGGTGGAGATGTTATTACTCGTAAAACCAAGAAAGGCAAAGTGTTCTACGGTTGTAGTAACTACCCTGATTGTAACTATATGTCTTGGTATGAACCTGTAAATGAAAAGTGTCCACAGTGTGGCAAGATTCTATATAAAAAGAAGGGCAAAAAGCAGACAATCTTCTGTGCAACTGAGGGTTGTGGCTATACTAAAGACCAATGAGTATAAATATAATAGGTGGTGGACTTGCAGGATGTGAGGCTGCATATCAAGTTGCTAAGCGTGGCATAAAGGTAAACCTTTATGATATGAAGCCTAACAAGAAAAGTCCGGCACATCATTCAGATAAATTATGTGAGTTTGTATGCTCAAACAGTCTAAAAGCTGCAAGAAAAGAAAGTGCTGCCGGTATGCTAAAGGAAGAAATGAGAATGTTAGATTCTCTGCTTATGAAGTGTGCCGATAAAAGCAAAGTACCGGCTGGTGGTGCTTTGGCTGTAGATAGAGAAATTTTTTCTAATCTGGTAAATGAAGAAATAAACAACGATCCTAATATTACTGTAATCAACGAAGAAGTTACTGAAATTCCTGATGGCGTTACAATTATTGCTTCAGGCCCTCTTACTTCTGATTTGCTTTCTGATAAAATCAAAACTATGTTTGGTGACAGTCTTTCATTTTATGATGCAGCTGCACCAATTGTAAAGTTTGATACAGTTGATATGAACAAGGCTTTCTTTGCCTCTCGTTATGATAAGGGTGACGGTGATGACTATATTAATTGTCCTATGAATAAGGAAGAATACGACAATTTTTATGAAGCACTTGTTTCAGCAGAAAGAGCACCTGTACATGACTTTGATGTAATGAATCCAAAGGTATATGAGGGTTGTATGCCAATTGAAGTTATGGCACAAAGAGGTCACGATACTATTCGTTTTGGCCCTATGAAACCAGTAGGTCTAAAAGACCCAAGAACAGGTCATAGACCTTGGGCAGTAGTTCAGCTAAGAAAAGAGAACAGTGCCGGTATTATGTATAACCTAGTAGGCTTTCAAACCAACCTAAAGTTCCCTGAACAAAAGAGAGTATTCTCACTGATTCCGGGACTTGAAAATGCTGAGTTTGTACGATACGGTGTAATGCACAGAAATACTTTTATTGACTCACCAAGAATTCTTAATAGTGATTATTCTGTAAGAGAAAATAAAAATCTTTTCTTTGCCGGTCAAATTACAGGTGTTGAAGGATATATGGAATCAGCATCTTCAGGACTAATGGCAGGTATAAATGCAGCTATGAGATATATTGGAGAACAAACTGTAACTTTACCTGAATATACAATGATAGGTTCTTTGTCAAGATATATCAGTGATGAAACAGTTTCTAAATTCCAACCTATGGGTGCTAATTTAGGAGTGTTACCTGAACTTGAACAAAGACCAAGGGATAAGAAAGAGAGGGCAAAGGCTTATTCTGATAGGTCATTTGCAAAGCTAACAGAATTTATAAATTCAAGAGGTTTATGATGAAGATAGTAATTGATGCATTTGGTGGAGATAATGCACCTTTAGAAATTATCAAAGGTGCAGTTAAAGCTCAAGAACATTTTAAAATTGAAATTTGCCTAACAGGTAATGAGAATATTATCAAGAAAATGGCAAAAGAAAATAATATAGATATTTCAAATATTGAAATTAACCATACAGAAGATGTTATTCCTGTTGATGAAACACCTAATGCTATTATGAAAGAATACAACAACTCTTCAATGGCACTGGGTCTAAAGATGGTTGCAAATAACGAAGCAGATGGTTTTGTTTCAGCCGGTAACAGTGGTGCTTTATGTGTAGGTGGTACTTTAATTGTTAAAAGATTAAAGGGTGTCAAGAGACCCGGATTTGCACCAATCTTACCTACATTTAACGGTTCATCATTTTTGCTTATTGATGGTGGTGCAAACCTTGATGCCAGACCTGAGATTCTTCGTCAATTCGGTATCTTAGGTTCTGTATATATGGAAAAAGTAATGCACAGAGAAAGCCCAAGGGTTGCCCTTGCTAATGTTGGTACAGAAAGTCATAAGGGTGGAGACTTACAGAAAGATACCTATGCTTTACTACAGGACAGTCCTGTTAACTTTGTTGGTAATGTAGAAAGCAGAGAAATCTCCAACGGTGCTTGTGATGTGTATGTTTGTGATGGCTTTACAGGTAATATTCTGTTAAAGAATTATGAAGGTGTTGCAAAGTCACTAAGTCATGCAGTTTCTGATATTTTCAAGAAAAGTGTAAAGAATAAAATCGGTGCATTATTTGTATATGGTGACCTAATGAAATTTAAGGAAACTATGAATACAGATGTTTATGGTGGTGCTCCAATTCTAGGTATCAAAAAGCCGGTATTTAAAGCACATGGTAGTTCTAACGCAACAACAATCTTCAATGCAGTTAGATTAACTATTGATTACATAAACGCAAATGTACCACAGGTTATTGAAGATTCATTTAATAAATTAAAAGGAATAAAATAATGGAAGAATTTGAAAAAGTAATTAACTATACATTTAAAGATAAAGAACTTTTAAAGGTGGCACTAACACATTCTTCTTATGCTAATGAGCATAAGAAGCAACACCTTAAATATAATGAGAGATTGGAATTTTTAGGTGATGCAGTACTTTCAATTTCCGTCTCTGATTATATTTTTAACAATTGTCCACAATTACCTGAGGGTGACCTTACAAAGTTAAGAGCATCTTTGGTTTGTGAAAAGAGCTTGTTTGTATTTGCAAAGAAGATTAACCTAGGCAAGTACATTTACCTAAGCAACGGCGAAAGAAAAGGTGGTGGAGCAGAAAGGCCATCAATCCTTTCTGATGCTTTTGAAGCAGTTATTGCTGCTATTTATCTTGATGGTGGTATGGAAAAGGCAAGTGAGTTTGTACTTTCTTTTGTTGTACCTGAAATCAAGAACCATACAGCTGGTAAGAACTTTAAAGATTACAAAACTAAACTACAGGAAATTATCCAAAGAAATCCGGGTGAAACTTTACAGTATGAAGTTGTTGATGTTAGTGGCCCTGACCACAACAGACATTTTGTAGTTGAAGTACACCTAAACAGTAATGTAATCGGCAAAGGTGGAGGAAGAAGTAAGAAGGATGCAGAGCAACAGGCTGCAAGAGAGGCTTTGGAGTTGATGGGATATTAAACATTCTAATATTTCCATTTTTGTGCCTCATAATGGTTGTCCTCACCAGTGTGTTTTTTGTAATCAAAAGAATATTACAGGTCACTCATATCAACCAACTCAAGATGATGTAGTGTCTGCAATAGAAACTGCAATTAAAAGTGGTGTTGATAAGAAAAATACCGAAATCGCTTTCTTTGGTGGTAGCTTTACTGCCATTGATAGGGAATATATGATTTCTTTATTAGAAGCCACAAAGCCATATATTAATGACTTTTATGGTATTAGGTTGTCAACAAGACCTGATGCAATAGATGATGAAGTTTTAACTTTACTTAAAAGTTATGGTGTAACTTCAATTGAGCTTGGAGCACAGTCAATGTGTGATGATGTTCTTTCTCTTAATGAAAGAGGTCATAGTGCTACTGATGTTGTAAATGCTTCTAATCTTATTAAGAAGTATAACATTTCTTTAGGACTACAAATGATGATTGGTCTTTATGGCAGTACACCTGAAAAGGATATAGAAACTGCTGAGAAATTAATCAGTCTTTCTCCTGATACTGTTAGAATTTATCCAACAATAACTATGAAAGACACATTACTTGAAAAGTATTATAACGATAAAAAATATGTTCCATATAGTAAAGAAACAACAATAAATACTTGTGCAAAAATTCTTAAAATGTTTTATGATAAAAAAATTAATGTTATTAGAGTAGGACTTCATTATTCAGATGAACTGGTAAGTACTTCTGTAGCAGGTTTTTATCACCCTGCATTTAGAGAATTATGTGAAAGTAAAATGTTTCTTGATATGTTAGTAATTGAAATGAAGAAATACCCACAAGGCGAATTTTCTGTTATTGTAGGTAATAAGTTTATTTCAAAAGCTATTGGACAGAAAAAGGCAAATATTAAAGTCCTTAAAGAACTGGGATACATAGTTACTTTTAAACAAAGTGATACCCTTAAGGACTTTCAGTTTATTATTAAAGAAAGAGGTGACTTATGCTACTAAAATCATTGGAATTGCATGGCTTTAAGACTTTTCCCGATAGAATAAAGCTATCCTTTGATAAGGGTATTACTTCAATTGTAGGACCTAACGGTTCAGGAAAAAGTAACATAAGTGACGCAATTAGATGGGTACTTGGTGAACAGTCAGCAAAAACTCTAAGATGTTCAAAGATGGAAGATGTTGTCTTTAACGGAACAGATAAGAGAAAAAAGACAGGTTATGCAGAAGTTACCTTGTCTATTGATAACAAAGACAGAATACTTCCTTTTGATGGTGACGAAGTAGCCGTTACAAGAAGATATTACAGAAGTGGCGAAAGTGAATATATGATTAATAAAGCCACAGTAAGACTTAGAGATATTCATGAACTATTTATGGATACAGGTCTTGGTCGTGACGGTTATTCTATGATTGGTCAAGGTAAAATTGACAGTATTGTTGCATCAAAAAGTGAAGAAAGAAGAGAAATATTTGAAGAAGCATCAGGTATTTCTCGTTATAGATATAGAAAAACCGAAGCTGAAAGAAAGCTAAAAAGTACAGAAGAAAATCTTGTCAGACTTAGAGATATTGTTGGTGAACTTGAAGACAGAGTCGGTCCACTAAAGAAACAGTCAGAAAAAGCACAAAAGTTCCTTGTACTTTCTGAAGAAAAGAAAGGTCTTGAAATTGCTTTATGGCTAAATACTCTTGATAATTCAGCAAACATTATCAAAGAACAAGATGATAAGATTGACATTCAAAGAGCACAGTATGAAAATGCTGAACAAGAACTTGCAAATATCAGTTCAGAAACAGAATCTATCTATCTAAAAAATGGTGAAATCACTTCAAAGATTGACACCATAAGAAGAAATATTTCTCAGTTTGAGTCTGAGGTTAGTAACAACAATGCCCTTATTTCTGTTGCAAATAACGACATTGAGCATAACAAAGAAACTATAACAAGACTTGAAACTGAAATTGAACAACTTGATAATTCCTTTACTGAAATTGAATCTCAAATTAAAGAGAAGAAAGAAAATGTTGAAAAGCTAAAGTTAAACATTGAAGAAAAGCAAAAGGAATATAATGAAGTATCCGAAAACCTAAATACTATCAGTGTTGATGCTTCCCGTAGTGGTGATGAGATTCAAGAACTAAATTCAAAATTAGCTGAATTATCCCAAAAGTCAGCTAATGCAAAGGTAGTCTTACTCACAAGTGATTCATCAATTAATGAACTTAATGAAAGAATAGAGAGTCTAAATTCTTCATTGTCAGAAAAAGAAAGTAATTTAGAAACTACTTCTAAAATGCTTGAAGATTATAAGGTACAGGGTAAAGACTCTGCCGAAAAGGTAGAAAGGCTTTCCAATTCTATTAAGGGTTTAGAACTAAAAATCAGTAACCTAAAAGCAAGAAATGAAAATTCTAAAGGTGAGATTGACAGATTAACTCTAGATTCTAATGAAAAGCTAAGAAGAGCCAATATCCTAGAAGACCTAGAAAAGAACCTTGAGGGCTTTGCTCATAGTGTAAAAACTGTAATGAACCTTTCAAGACATGGCAAAATCGGTGGTATTCATGGTCCTGTTTCAAGATTAATTAAAGTACCAACAGACTATGCAGTAGCTATCGAAACTGCTTTAGGTGGTGCAATGCAGAACATTGTTACAGGCAATGAAGAAGATGCTAAGAGAGCAATTCGCACACTAAAGGAAAACAAAGGTGGTAGAGCAACATTCCTACCTATTGCTACAATTAAACCTAGATACCTAAATGAAAATGGTATTGACAGTTGTTTTGGTTTTGTTGGTGTTGCGTCAGATTTGTGTGATTGTAAGGATGAGTACAAAGGTATTTTACAAAACCTACTTGGTAAGATTGTTATTGCCGAGGATCTTAATTCAGCGGTATCTATTGCTAAGAAGTATTCATACCGTTTTAAGGTAGTTACTCTTGATGGTCAGGTTGTAAATGCCGGTGGTTCTCTAACAGGTGGTTCTTTAAATAAACGAACAGGCTTGTTATCTCGTGCAAGTGAAATTGAAAAGTACCGTAAAGAGGCTAAAGCCCTTGCAGATAAAGCAAATGAACTTAAAGAACAGTACAGTAACAGTCAGCAAGAATTTGCAAAGTATGAAGCTGATATTTTAGGTACCAGAGGAGATTTATCTACAGAACAACAAGAACTTATTAGATTAAGAACTGAATATAAGGCTTGTCAAAATGAATATGACTCTTTAGTTAGCAGTATTGATTTTACAAAGAATGAAATTGTAGAATGTGAAAATAAAATTTCTAATCTACAAAAAGACAAAGAAACTGCCGATAAAGAATTTAGTGCATTTGAAGAAGAAATTGCAAATATAGAAAAGACAACTTCTAACCTTACAGGCAACAGACTTGCACTAACTGAAAAGAGAGAACAACTTTCTGAAAAACTACAAAATATCAGACTTGAAATTGTTACTTTTGAAAAGGACAAAGAGGCTTTAATCAGTGAAATCAGAACATCCGAATACAACAGTCAACATCAAACCGAAAGAAAAGAGAACTTGCGTAATCAGATTGTTTCTGTAAATTCAAATATTGATATAATTAATAAGAAGATTGAAAGCTACACTAATATTTCAAACAATTATCAAGATAAAATTGCTGAATTCAATAACGCTATTGAAAAGCTAAATGGCGATAAAGAAAAGTTTGAAAAGAAAAGTGTAGAACTTAGACAGAAAGAAAAGGACCTAAACTCTACAAGAGAAGTTTCAGGCAGAGAACTTGCTCGTCTTGAAGAAAGAAAAATCAATCTACAAAAGCAGTATGATGATATTATTGCAAAACTTTGGGATGAATATGAACTTACAAAAAGACAAGCAGAAGAAATTTCTATTGAAATTGAAAATGTTTCAACTGCAAGAAAAAGACTTAATGAAATTAAGTCATCAATAAGAGGTCTTGGTTCTGTTAATGTTTCAGCTATTGAAGAATACAAGGAAGTATCCGAAAGATATGAATTCTTAGGTGCTCAGGTTTCTGATGTAGAAAAGTCTAAGAATGAAATCGAAAGACTTATTAATGACTTAACTAAACAAATGAAAGATGCTTTCATTGAGAACTTCCACGAAATCAATAAGCACTTTGGAGAAACATTCAAAGAATTATTTGGTGGTGGTACTGCTTCTCTTGAACTTGCAAACCCTGATGATATTCTAAACAGTGGTATTGATATTATCGCTCATCCTCCAGGAAAGATTGTTGTTCATCTAGAGGCACTTTCAGGTGGTGAAAAGGCACTTGTTGCTATTGCACTATACTTCTCAATTATGAAAGTTAGACCTGCACCATTCTGTGTTATGGACGAAATTGAGGCTGCCCTTGATGATGTTAATGTTGACAGATTTGCTCAGTATATGAGAAGAATGACAGACAGAACTCAGTTTATTACCATTACCCATAGAAGAGGCACAATGGAAGAATCTGATGTTCTTTACGGTGTAACAATGCAAGATGAGGGCATTTCAAAGTTACTTGAACTTCGTGCATCAGAAGTTGCAGCAAAGCTTGGAATGAAAGCAAACTAATTTAAGGTGGTAAAACAATGGGACTATTTAAAAAGATTAAAGAAGGTCTTAAAAAAACAAGAGATAGTGTTGTAAGTCAAATTGACTCAATGCTAAAGTCTTTTACAAAGATTGATGAAGAACTTTTTGAAGAACTAACTGAACTACTGGTAATGGGTGATGTTGGTATTCAAACAGCAGAACAGATTACCGATGAACTAAGAGTTAGAGTTAAAAAAGAAGGTATCAAAGACCCTAACGAAATTACAAAACTTCTACAAGAAGTAGTTGCCGATATGCTTAGAGGTGATGAAGAGCTAAAGATTTCTACAAAGCCATCTATTATCCTTGTAATCGGTGTTAACGGTGTAGGTAAGACTACAACTATCGGTAAACTTGCTAATAACCTAAAGAAGCAGGGCAAGAGTGTTTTACTTGCAGCAGCAGATACATTTAGAGCAGCAGCTATTGAACAGTTAGAGATTTGGGCTGACAGAAGTGGTTGTGATATTGTTAAGCAGAATGAAGGTTCTGATCCTGCAGCAGTTATCTACGATGCTATTTCAGCAGCAAAAGCAAGAAACACAGATGTAATTATTTGTGATACTGCCGGACGACTACACAACAAAAAGCACCTTATGGAAGAACTTGCAAAAATCGGTAGAGTTATCGACAGAGAACTTCCTGATGCAGATAAAGAGTACTTACTTGTACTAGACGCAACAACAGGTCAGAATGCTGTTAATCAGGCTGAA
>OIXU01000885.1_pt1 | contig 10198 bp, 2 predicted proteins | sample 1587921 | NCBI WGS metagenome assembly OIXU01 (sample SAMN03283238) | human gut metagenome | biome: human-associated habitat; material: feces | host: Homo sapiens | place: Peru | collected 2012
AGTAATCCATACGGCAGAAAATCCAAGGGCTTTTATGTAGTCAAGTTTTTCTATAAGGCCTTTGAAGTCTCCGCGCCATGCCGGGTCGTCAGCAGGAGTTTCTTCATTTTCATCCCAGCAGTGAACATTATTTGAACTGTCGCCATCAAAGAAGCGTGTGGTCATTGCAAAATAAATAGTTTCTTCCCGGAAATCCGTAGAAATCAAATCCTGAACGGCAACTGTTTTTGTTTCCGAAGATTCTTCTCCATCATCATCCGTTACCGTCAAGATAATATCGCAAGTCGTTTTTATTTTTGGAAATTCAACTTCTATCTCAGATGTACCCTGACCGCTTTTTATATTTGCGCCGCCGGAAACCTTCCAGCTAAAAGCCTTGATTTCCCCATTCGGGTCATAAGAAGATTTTCCGCTGAATTTCTTTATTTTTCCAAGTCCTACATTTACAGAACCGCTGATTACCGCAATAGGCGCAATATTTGAATTTGAAGTTGTAAGAACAAGGATTTTTTCTTCCGAGACATTTCCGCTTTTGTCCAAAACCTTGACTTTTAGTTCGTGCGTTCCATTTTTTACAAGCGCAGAATTCCATCTATATGTTACGGTATCAATCTGACCGGTCATTGAAACATCAACAGGAATTTTGTCATCAATATAAATCTGCGCCTTAGAAAGCATTTTATTATCAGTCGCAGTTATGGTTATGATTACTTCGCCAGAAACAGTTCCGTCTGCGCCGCACTCAATTCCTGTAATTTCAGGACTTACAAAATCCGCAGGGTCGTCATCATGCCACAGGGCTTTTGAATACCACCATTCTCCAGCACCCGGCAAAATCAAATTGGAAGTCTGTCCTGAACCTTTATTGCTAAATATAACATTTTCCGCCTCAACAGGAAGCTCATATTTATACCAGCCATCCCGACTATCTTTTTCCATTTCAACACCAGGCCACTCTCCGCCTGTAAAATTTTTTTCAGGATCTTTAGACCATGCCCAGATTGTAGTGTATTTTTCAACGTGAAGAATAATCTTGTTCAGAACTGCGCCTACAGTTCCAATATCGTTTACTTTACCGCTTTCAAAAACAACCTTTTTTGATTTTACAACTTTGCCACCCTGAATAAAATAGACACGCCACAAACCTGGCGCAATTCCGTCTATAAATCCTTCTGAGGAAGAAAAAACTTTAGGCTCAGACAACGGGTCACAAACCTGAACAGTGTAACCGCCGTCAAGAATCGCTGAAAATTTAAGCCCCGCAGTCTGAAAAGCATAATCAGAAGGAACAGAAAATTCTCCCTGCATAAAATCTCTTGCGATTTTGTTTGAATCCACCAGACTCGCATGAACATTTATAGAAGAAATAAGTTTTTTTATTTTTTCAGTATCCGATGCGCTTACAGACGAAACATCATGCCCAAGACTATGCAAAGAATAAAAGACATTTCCAATAGCGGTTGTAGACCAGTCAACGTAAACAGAATTTTCTCCTGCCTTGATGTCACAAATATTCCGCATTGTTACAGTTCCAATCTTTTTCTTTGCTTCATCTTTTGCTTGAACAGTAACGATTCTGTTTTTTCCAACCGGAACATTTTTAATGGAGATTCCCGAAGCTTTGCCGTCAACAACTGCCACATTCACAAAAGGCTCATCCTCTTCTTTTATTCCTGTTCCTGATACTGTAAGGCTTGCATATTTTATGGAAGGAATATCCAGCTTTCTTCCAGAACTGTCTTCACAAACAGAAAGAGAGCCGAAGTTTTTATTGACAAAATTTTCATCTGAAGAAGAATCCAGCACATTCATGCAGCCAAAAACAGAAAACATAACTGCGCAAACAGCGAAAGTTCTTAAAACTTTTTTCATTTTTCCAACCTTATTTTTTTGATTTTAAAAACGACATACTCATCGTCCGACAAAGCGTTATTTTACTTAACGCAGAAGACATATTTTTTACATACACCCTCTGCGGCATGATTCAATTACTTTAAATACGGACTGCTTCCCGTAATTTTTCCCGGCGCAGGAGTTTTTGCTGAGGAAAGAACATAAATTCTTGCATTTCCCTTGCCTGAACAAGAGGCTGTTATCGAACCGCCTTCTGAAATTGTCTTAGAATCGCCGGTTACAACATCTGTGTAAGTTCCGCCCGGAAGTCCGCTGAATGTCGCATCGCCGGAAATTGAAACTAAAACAAAACTGTCTGTTGAATCATCAGTAAAACGGCGTTTAAATGACATTTCGCCGGAACAACCTTCGTTTGAATACTGACCTTTCTGCAATGCAGGAATTTCACGGCGAATTTTATTTAAATGGGAAAGATGCTTTGAAAGCGGACTTTCAAGAGTTGCCTTCATACTGCCGGTCGCATTTGACCATTCACCGAAACCAGAAACCTGCACGCTTCCTTCAATATTGTCGCCGTAATATGCACGGCCTGTTGTTGACAAAGGAGCAGAAGATCCTTTATCGCATGGCGCACCTGCCATAAATTCAATTTCTGAACCGTAGTACAGGCACGGAATACCGCGGAATGTCCACATGTATGTCATATTTTCTGCCCACGCCTCAGTTCCGCCTCCATAGCGGTTATCCATATTCGGACCGTAATCGTGGCTGTCTACATATACAACATTCCATGTAGCATCGTTATAGTATTTATCATTCTGTCTTTGATTGTAAGCAGAACTTGCGTCACTGAAATTCCAGTGCATAGGGAAATCAATTACATCAAGACCAGATTTCTGTGAATAATCCGGCGTATGATAAGCGTTTCCGATAAGAGCATGGTTATCAGAAGTCGGCTGATTGTTTACGCCCTGTCTGTTTTCATATTCGTAGCCTTCGTGAACGGCAACTGAATCGTCTGCGCTGAAAGTTGTACGTTCTTTCCATGTGTAGAATGGCGTTGAAAGCGGTGCAACTCCGTGATTCCAAGTTTCGTTTACGCGCGTACAAACTTCGCCGAACATATAGAAGTTTTCTCCGCCCGCTTCTTTGAAAGCCGGAATAAAATGCCTGTTGAACATTACGCGGCTTACATGCTTTACAGTATCGATTCGGAATGCGTCTACACCCATATCAATGTATTTTGTATAAGCGTCGATAAGATATTTCTGAACGGCAGCGGCTTCTGTGTTCAAGTCAATACAGTCTTCGTGAATTGTTCCCGACTGGCAAGTTTCGTCTTCCCAGTTTCCAAGCCATTCGGTATGGAATTTTTCCGGGTCAAAGAGCCGCAAGTCCGGCCATTGACATCCGTAATAAGCTCTACCTTCTTTATTAAAACCTTTTTGAACGCCCCAGTCAGACAAATTAGTATTCCAAGAGAGCGAAGGCTTCTCTTTTTGCCACAAATCACCGTTGTACCAGGCTTTTCCACTTTTAGGCTCAACATCAAGTCCGTTGTATTCAAAATTAGGATTATACTCATCGTAATAGTTTATTTCGTTGCTTGTTCCCCAATACTGATTGTCACGGTCGCCCCAATATTTAGGAACAAAGAAATTTTTCAATCCGAAACGGCAACTGTGGTTCAAAACTATATCCTGAATGATTTTAATTCCTTTGGCATGCGCCGCATTTATCAAATCCTGATATGTCGCTCCGGCAGATTCCAGACGAGGATCAATTTTTGTCATGTCCCAGGCATGATAGCCATGAAAGTCATAATCAGAACGGTTCAAAACAGGCGGAGTAATCCAAATCGCACTGAAACCCAATGCCTTGATGTAGTCAAGTTTTTCAATCAGACCTTTAAAATCACCACGCCACGGCGGATCATTATTTGCCATATTGCCGGAATTATCGTCCGCACGGCAATAACTGTTGTTTGAAGAATCACCGTCATAAAAGCGAGCCGTCATCAAGAAATAAATTGTTTCCTCGCGGAAATCGACAGCAGCCTTTTCTATGACATTTACAGTAATCTTTGTTTCTTCAGAATCCAAGCCTTCATCATCTGTAACAACAAGAGAAATTGTAAAGCTGCCTTCTGAATCCGGAGCTTTCACAGTGATATTTTCAGATGTTTCTGAACCGGTAATAATAGTCGCGCCAACAACTTTCCACTTGTAACCAGCAACAGTTCCGTTTTTATCGCTCGAATTGCTTGCTGAATACACTTTTTCCGAACCTTTTGAAACTTTTATTGAGCCAGTTATTGAAGCCACAGGTCTGACATTCTCATTCTCTGTTACAACAGAAAGAGTTTTCGGTTCGCTTTTATTTCCGGCCGCATCATAGACAACCGCAGAAATTTTGTGTTCGCCATTTTTTGCAGAGGAAGAATCCCATTCAAAAACCAGGGAATCATTTAATGAACTAAAACTTTTTTCAGAAAATTTTACATCGTCAACAAATAGCTCTGCATTTTTTAATTTTTTATTATCACTTGCAGTCAGCGTAAAAGTAACAGCACCGGAAACAGGAGACGCAACATTCATCACTAAAGAATTTATTACAGGCGGCTCAGAATCATTCGGATTTTCTTCATGCCAGACATTATCTTTGAACCACCATTCTCCAGCATTGCAAGAAAGGTCGTCTGTCTTATTATTTCCGCCATTATTAAAAATCAAGCTGCAGGCAATTTTTTCAATTACAACATCAAACCAGCCATCGCCATCAGAATCTACCATTGGTTTTCCAGGCCACTTATCAAAAAGCTCATCTGATTTTGAAACCCACGCGTAAACATGAGTCCAGCCGGCAGATTTTTCAACATGAACTATAATTTTATCAGTTACTGAAGCAAAAGAAACAGAAGATTCCTTTCCAGAAGTGAATACCGCAGTTTTTTCAGCAACCTTTGTTCCTTCATTATCTAAAAGCAGAACTTTCCATTTTCCTGGCGCAATATTTTTTACAGTTCCGCCTGTTCCGCTCCCAAAGAAAACAGAAGAAGCCGGGTCGCATACTTGAATTTTAAAGTTTCCGTTATCATTGCAGGTAAACGCAAGAGACGCAGGCTCCAAGACATAAGAAGAAGGCTTGTCTTTTAAAGTTTTATTCTTAAAATCAGAGGCAAGGGATTCTGTATCTATCAAAAACGAAGAAACAGATTTGTCTATCAAACTATCTATTATTTTTACATCATCTTTAGAAATGTTCGAAACCACATATCCGCTCTTATTCAATTCATAAAAGACATTTCCGAGCGCGGTGGTTTTCCAGTTTACGGAAACATTGACTGTTTTTCCAGCCTCCACATCGCAGACGGCGCGCATTGTTACGCCGAAAATTTCATTTTTTGAAGAATCCAGGGCCTGAACCGTAATGATGCGATTTTTTCCAGCAGGGATATTGTCGATTGTAAGCGTTCCGGTACCGTCTGTTACAGAAATATCTTTTGCGGAAGGTTCATGTCCGGAAGAAATTCCAGCGCCGGAAACGCTCGCAGAGGCAAACTTCAAGGATTGAATATCAAGAGCCCGCTCAGAATCACTTTTAGAAACAACCAGCGAACCATATCCGCCAGAAGACACAACATTCCGGGCATTTTCTTCAAGCTCATTGCTGCAAGAACAAAATGCAAAAAGCACAATTGCTCCAATTGCGCACAAAACTTTTTTCATTTTTCCAACCTTATTTTTTAAATTTAATCCAAGAATGCGGAAAGTTTTCCCGTCTTTCCGCATCAATCTTCGTGCCGTCTATTCTTAGCATTACCTAAAATACGATTTTAGAACGTTACGCCGTAATCAGCAGGATTTTTATCACTCACAAGAATTGGCTGGCTTGTAGTTCCACCAGCAAAAGTAACTTTTCCGCCGCTTACAGCCGCAGATGCTCCGTCGTACCAGTTGTAAACCGTAGTTCCGTCGATGAACAAATCTTTTACGTCAACGCTAGATCCGCTGATTCCGATTGCAACCTAGCTTTCGCCGGCAGGGCCGCTGTAAGTTCGTTTTGTAGCCGAACCGGTTCCGGCACCAACCGCAGGATTGAACTTGCGGAATGTTCCGACTTTGCCCCAGTGTTTTGCAGTTTCGCCAGCAGCGGCTGACCAGTTGAAGTCGCCGCGGGTCATCATGTCTGTATCGCCACAGCCAGTGTATGCCAAAGGCCTGCTTGTTTCATCACCGTAATAGATTTGAACTCCGCCTGGCAAAAGTGTAAGCATTGTTCCAACCTCTGACTGATTAGATGCACGGCAAAGCCTTGTATCATGACTTGAAACATAGGTCAAAACATTGTTGCGGTTTCCATTTTCATCCGAATCGCCATTTTTGTTGATATTCAGATAACTTTCCCACGTATTTGAACTTGGATAACTTGAAGAAGTTCCTGAACCAGCCGCGCCATTGAAACTGAAGTTTATCATGCTGTCAAATTTTCCGGTTGTATAATAGTCGCCCTGACCAGCTGTAGAAGTCCATCCAAAACATTCACCTGTCATCCAGAATGATTCATCCCAATCTTCAGCGCCTGTATCAGCACCTTTATAAGTCTTATCTTTAGAAGAATCGTTTCTCCAGGCTTCAAGCGCTGCTTCACAGGCAACTTTTAACTGTCCCCAACGGAATGGTTCAACATGTTTTGCAGTATCACATCGGAAACCGTCAATACCCAACTCGCGAACCCATGCAGAAAGCCATACAACCTGATAATCAGCAGGAGCGATATTCTTGTCTGTTCTGTAGTCACCAGAATATCCGTTCCAGTCTGCATTTGCTACAGAAGGATTATAATATTTCGCTTTATAATCATCGGAGTCAACACTATTCCATTTTTTTACAAGAACAGGAGCCATGCCAACACTGCTAGTCAATTCAGTTTTTACGTCAGGCAACCCACCGCAGCTTCCGCCGTATTCAGAACCAGAAGCATAACCGAAAGAACGAATCCATGGACCAAACCAAGAGGAATCCCAGTAAGAGTTCTCCCATTTTACAGTATCGTTTGCCTCCCATTTTCCACCAGTTTTTTCAAGCCAGCCATCTTCTTTATGCTCTGTGTATCCATAGCTGAATGTAACCATGTCCTGGGTATTGTTGTAGCCAACGTGATTCATTACAACATCCATAATTACACGGATTCCTTTTGAATGGCACGCATTTACAAAAGTCCTGAGCTCTTCAACTGTACCCATGTTCTGATCCATGCTAGTCCAGTCAAGAGTATAATAGCCGTGGAACGCATAATGCGGGAACGCGCCATTTTTTCCGCCAACCCATCCGTGAGCCTGTTCATAAGGAGCAGTAATCCAGATTGCGTTTACACCAAGCTTGTCAAAATAGTCAAGTTTTTGGGTAAGCCCTGCAATATCTCCACCGTGGAAAGTAGCAACGTTTTCATCACCGCTCAAACCATTTTTTCTATAATAAGAATGGTCATTTGTTGTGTCACCATTATAGAAGCGGTCTGTAAGAACGAAGTATGCGTTTACGTTATCCCAAGTAAATACATCGACTTTAGAAGGATCGACATATCTGCTTGTATATGCCGCAGAAACCGTAGTTGTTCCCTGTCCGTTTGTTACAGAAGCAGAAACATTAATCGGAACACTATCTGTGGTTATTCCCAAATCCTTTAAAGATTTGCTGAATGTTCCGGCAGTTGTTCCCATGTCATAAGAAGTTCCATTGATTTCAACACTTGCAAAAGAAATCGTGTCGTTTCCGTCTGTAAAAGTAACTTTTATTGAACCGCTTAATGAAATATTTCCACCGGCTGGAGTAATAGTTACTGTTGGCGGAACAGGGTCTGTAACTGCCTCTGAATTGATTGCTGCAGAAAGGGAACCGCCTGAGTATGAACCAGAAAGGTTATCTTGCCAAGATTTTGTAGGTTCAGCCCATTGTGTAACAGAATCAACAGCAAAAGTATCTTTATCAGAAGGTATTGTTAAATCACCTGTTTTATTCCAGTTTGAATCCCAACTTAGGTCTGTCTTAGCAGGATTCATTCTGCAGAAAATCACATTAGAATATGTTCCTGTAGGTTTAGAACAATAATATGAACTTGTTGCAGAATCATAATCCATTTTTACCCAAGTACTATTAGAACCTTCATAGAAATAAGCTGCAAACCAAGCAGATGAACTACCCCAATCAGTCGTTGGAACTAAATAAACCTTATCAATCGTTCCACCCTGTGAAGTTACCGTAACAGTCTGTTTTGCACCGGTTTTTGTAACACCGCCAAAAGAGTGGCTTGCGCTTATAACAGTCTTTCCTGCCGCAACAAGAGTTACTTTTCCGCCGCTTACAGTTGCCACAGCAGTTTCTGTTGAATTCCATGTTGCAGAACTTGTTACATCTTCATTTGTTCCGTCTGAATAGTATGCTGTCGCAGTAAATGCAGGCGCAGATTCTGTAGAAGAAGCAGCTTTTTCAACAGTCAAACGCTTTAAAGTTTTTTCTACGCTAAGAATATATGCGGAAGAAGCCTGTAATTTGTCATAACCTTTTTTAAAATCTTCTACAAAAAGGGGAAGATTGATATTCGTTGCGTCACAGCTAGGCGTCGCGGCATCAACAGCAGCCATTTCCTCACTAGAAAGAGTGCTGATATTTACGCCATTTTCAAAAAGCTCATTATAAACGTAACCTTTTCGGCTGACATCCCAGTCAATCAAAGGAAGAGTATTTACACCAGGATTGATATCAATAACAGCACGTAAAACCGCATCCACAACTTCTGCCGTCGCATTTGGATCCGAATAGCCCTGAACTGTAACAATGCGGTTCTTTCCAACAGGAATTTTTTCAATTGTTACAGAACCACGACCTTTTTCAACTTTTGTTGCTTCAGAAGTCAATGGCGATGTGATTCCGTTTCCTGTAACAAAGACTTTTGCAGTTTTTACAGAATCAACATTTACCGCACGAATGTCTTCCCCATAAATCAAAGTTCCATATTCAGAACTTTGTTCCGTATTTTCTTCTACAAGATTGCTACACCCAGTAAATATAAGTGCAATTCCTAATGCAAACGCACTTATAATCTTAGTGAATTTTATCATACAAAACTCCAACTTTACAAACAGAATAGCCACATAAAACTAACTATAATCAAGAACCAAAATTAAAACCACCAGAAGCTGAGCCAGAACCAGTTCCGCCACTATCCTCATCTGTTACAGTGATTTTTACAGATGCAGTTTTCGTAACTTCATCTTCTGTATAAGTAGCAGTAATATTTACAGTTCCTGCAGAGATTCCTGTCAAAATATAACCATTTTGAACTACCGCAATTTCAGTGTCATCCAAACTATACGCAGGGAAAACCTCAGCAGAAGTTCCATCTTCATAAGTCGCCCTGACAGTCAAGGGTAAAATCTCACCCTTCTTAACACTCGTTCCAGAAATAAACTCAATTTTAGACAGTTTACTTTGTTCTCCAAAGTTAAAGCCAAGATTACCTGTACCATCCGTTGGTTTTCCTGTTATTGTTACAACACATTTATTGGAGTCTTGACTGGCGGAAGAACCATTCAACGTATTAATTGCCTTTATGTAATATGTACCTGACGTGGTTACAGTAAAAGAACCAGAAGTCTGGTCAGAACCAAAAGGTGAATTATTTTTATAAAGTCTATACGTAAGTGTGCCAGCATCGACAGTCGCCTCTACTGCAAGACTCACAGACTCTTCAGCATTAATAGCAGACTTTAAATTTTTACTAAACACAGGTGTCACAGGTTGCTGTATCGGGTTTGGCTCTACAGTAATTGTCACTTCCGCTGATTTTGCACTAGCCGTTTTTTTATCACCTGTCGCTGTCGCCGTGCAGTCATTTGTAACTTCACAATAGTATTTATATTCCTTTACTTCACCAACTTCCGGCGCAGTTGCAAAAGGCTGGTAGCTTGCCGATGTCGCAGAAGCTATCTTCTCGCCATCTTTATACCACTGGTATGTAACAACTCCTTTCAATGCGTTCCCTTCGGCTTTAACCTCCGCAGTAACCTTTAAGGTGCTTACGCTCTCTCCGCTTTTATATGTTGCTTTAGCAGGATTTTCCGTTATCGAAGGAACTGCCGCATAAGTGATTTCTTTTGGCTCTACAGTAATTGTCACTTCCGCTGATTTTGCACTAGCCGTTTTTTTATCACCTGTCGCTGTCGCCGTGCAGTCATTTGTAACTTCACAATAGTATTTATATTCCTTTACTTCACCAACTTCCGGCGCAGTTGCAAAAGGCTGGTAGCTTGCCGATGTCGCAGAAGCTATCTTCTCGCCATCTT
>OIXU01000886.1_pt1 | contig 10193 bp, 6 predicted proteins | sample 1587921 | NCBI WGS metagenome assembly OIXU01 (sample SAMN03283238) | human gut metagenome | biome: human-associated habitat; material: feces | host: Homo sapiens | place: Peru | collected 2012
TGTATTGAGAGCACAATCGATTATCGACACAGCGGAGAAAAAGGCAAAGGATATTAAATCTAGCGGAAATGCTATGGGAGATTATTGCGAATCCCTCTTTACTGGTGTAATCACAGTAAAAGGTCGAGTAGTTATTTACAATAGGATTATTGATGGTATCAAAGATCCTATTACACTCTCAAAACGAGGTGAAGAATATCCTTTCAACAATATTCCATTGTATCAGGGCTTCCTGAGCTATCAGATGTGGGATAAAGAGATTAAAAGTGAGGTTAAGAAAATCGTTGATACGAGATTAGATAATGATGCACCGGAAATTTATACTGTTGGAAAGGAATTAAAAGAGTTCCTGTCTGAAGATCGTTTGACAGCATGGGCGCAGTTGGCAGCTAATTATGAACAGCGTTCAGAAATTATCGCTTTCCTGGGAGAATTGAAAAGAAGATTCAACACTTATTGCCTGGAAAATGGTCTGTAAAATTTATGCAATCCGATAGGTGGAGCAGGGTCAGTGTGTGTTCTGCCCTATCATGGCAAGGGTGGGAGGATAAAAATGGATACAAATGTCAGTATTTCTGATCTGATTCAATATTTTGATGTAAAATTACGGCAGATTGATCGTCGTAGAATTGGTGATAATATTGGTAAAGAACCACAGTTTCCAATGTTAATTATGTTTATGGGAGAAAATGCAATTGAGGTTTTCTCCGAAGTATATACACGTTTAGTACAATTTTGGCCACAGTATCAGAATGAATTGATATTCCTTGGTATTGGAAATCATTCAAATGAGATCGAATGTTTCGATTTATCCAAGAACAACTCTGAAGTGGTTCGAAAAAAAATAGCGCTTGATAAACTTGGTGATCGAGTGTCGAGCCTGTTTGGTTTAAGGAGTCATTACCAAGATCGCAGTAAACTATTTATCTACTATATTCTTGATACTACAAGTTTTACAAATGCAACAGATTTTCGTACATGGATGGAAACTATTAAAAAAGTAAAAACATATTGTGGTGTGGATAACGTAGATTTGTTGGATCTTTTGTTCTTGCTGTTGAATGAAAATATTGGTGAGAGACGCGCCATTGCGACCGAGATAAAAAATTGTCTCTATGATTATCTTGAAGACTACATTACATCCGTAATGCTTTTAAGTAATCGAAGGAGTGACCATGCAATACTAGATGATTGGAGTATTGTTTACAGAATAGTGTCTGATATTGTTGCACTAACTAATAACTGTGATACACAAATTGCCGGAAGGGTGATGCGCTCTGGAGTATTTACTGCAAGCCATGAATTTGAAGAAAAGCCTACCACTCAGATTGGACAGGTAATCGTCAGAGAACTTATTGAGAGATTGTCTGATGAGAGCTTTGACTCCAGGATTGCTATTGCGCAGGATGAATCTCTTGGAGGAAAGTTGGGTCTTAGCTCAGAGAAAACGCTTAACATTCTCGATGATTATGCTGAACAGGCACTCTATAAACTTTTGCCGGGTGAAGATAAACTGGCACTCTTTCCAAGAAGAGATGCCATTGAATACGATAATTTAAGTTCTCGCTCTGAGAGAGAGTTTAATGAGATCACAATGAATTCCTGGAAATGTTTCCTTGGACAAATTGTATCGCAGGCTCAAGAGCATATTAGAAGAGATTCATCTATGAGAATTCGTTGGAGAGAAGCATATTCAAAAACGATTTCGAACAATTTCTCGATTGGTGAATTGATTTGGATGAAAGATCATCTTGAAGAAATCCGTAATTTGCTGAATAATGCTCGTCAGCCATCTCCAGAAGCCAAGGTGTTGAGTGCTGCAAAAGCTCAGTTAAGATTTTTGTTGTCTTCTAATTGTTCTATTATGGACATCTTTGTGGCAGAAATTGAGGAGTTAGGGAAAAATGCAGAGAATTTTTTAGAGACATGGCAGCAACTGCTGCGTTCTAGATTGACATTGCATCCTGTTCGTGATGAAAATCTTAAAAAGTTTTACGAACGAAAAGCTACTGTGTTTTTTGACCATAATGGGTCATCTATCACAGAACAGTTTTCCCATGTTTCGAACATGGAAGAACTAAAGTCTTTTTTTGAAGATATTATTGACAGAATAATTGACAGTGACCCTGTATTCTCTTCTGCGTTTGAAGAGGAACTGGAGTGTAGACTTAATGAAGAAGCAGAGCAAAAAAATGCGAAGCAGTATATTCGGGATATATTGACGGGTACGAAGGTTCCAACCTATTTCCAGGCGAACTTTAATTTAGCTCAGCCTGTCGTATCATCAATTTTGTTAAACGTCGGCACGCCTTTGTATAAAAACCTATTAAATAATTTGTCACCAACGACATATTATTATAATACCGGAAGTAGTAATGCCGCCGAAGCGCTTAACATCTACGAAGTTGGTAAGGACAATCTGGTTAATGGTTAATGGAGGATGAATTATGAAGTGCAACATACTTGAAAATGATCCGGACAGATTTGCAACCAACCTTCGAAGAGATAACCTGACTCAGAAACTTATATGGGATAATGCAAAGGGACAGGATGTTCTTATTGTTCAGACTCCTTTTTGTCAGAGTGCGGTCTCAATGTTGGATGAAATTTGTAAATCGCTGGAAACGATAGAGGAATTATCAGATAAATATGTAGAAGTATTAAATGGTGTATGGGTATGTTTTGTGACTGCTGCGGATAAGGCTCGCAACAATGGTTGCCCCGTGAACGGAGAGGCAAGTACATATACGGTGTTGAGTTGTTGCAAAACACAATCAGAACTTTCTGTTTATAAGCCACAAGACCAAAAGATGATATCCTCTTTCTTTGATATTCCATTAAAGATACATGTTGATATCACAAAAGATATCATATATCAGGGATTTTTTAAAAAGAAGGCAGTTGAAACGGGCTTTTATTGTGTTCGTTTCCCAGCAGATTTCAGCAATGGTTACATGGATGGCAGTTTGAGTTATATGATTGATGATTTCGAAGTGCCTGTAACTAAAGAGATGATTTCTCAAGGGACGATTTTTGTAAAATCAACTTCTCGTCCTGAAATGAAACCTAAAAACAAAGGTCTTCAAATAGTATAACTGTTTGAGTAACATAGGAGGAGCTATTGAATGAGTTTTAATATTATTTGTCCGTATTGTTTTAAGAAAATGGAGGATCACGAGGTTTTATTTCGTTCTGAGCGTGTAAACCTTGGAGAACCAGAATTTATCCCGGATGATTATGATGACTTAGAGGATTTTATCGCTAGGTATCGTAAAGCGGATAGAGATCAGATTCTTGAAAAATATCGAGAGTGGGAATTTTTCGCTGAAACTGAAGACCCTGAATACAATGCATTTTGGGAAAATTTCAATGGAACAACTGAATATAATCCGGCTGATGATGTACTTCAAGTGACGGCGTATCGCCGAAGAATAATTGATCCGGCAAATCAGACACATCAGAAGTATTTGCGCATCCAACCAACCAATGAGTATCTTATCAGAGATGACCAAGGGATGGTTTCTCAAATTGAGTTGGTTTCGGGTGAAAAATGCAATCGACGTGTATGTAGATATTGTCACAACCCGTTGCCAGATAATTATGGCAAAAACCATGTCAAATTTGCAACAGTTGTTGGTATTACTGGTGCAGGAAAAACAGTATATCTTTCTCAGTTGTTGAGAAGAATAAAAACTTATTCTGTTAAAGTTGGATTGAGCGCGATTGTCGGAGGCACCGGAGTAACAACGTTTTTGAAAAATAATACTGTTGCTGCAAAACATCCATTGCCAGGATCGACCCCGGCAACACGTTTCCAGCAACCACTGTTCTTTGAAATGGTTCGTGATGCGGGTAATCACGGACGTGTTACAGAGACATTTGTATTATATGATGTTGCGGGTGAGGTTTTTAAAGAAAGTAGCCTTGTAACAAAATTTGCTCCATTTATCGAACATGCAGATGGCGTAATTGTTCTTATTGATCCGATGCAGTTTGAGGTTATCAGTGGTGCTTCTATGTCTGGTCGAGAACTTGACGATCCTACGACTGCCTTACAGACAATTCATAATATTATCTCTCATGCGAGTGGTAATGAAAAGTGCGATGTACCAATGGCGGTTTGCTTATCTAAAGTGGATACGGAAGCAGTTCAGAGTGTGCTTGAACAGGATTTAAGAACACGCTTGCTGGATGATGTTAAAGGAATTCCAGATGCAAAGGGATTTAATACCCCGGTATTTAATGCTAAAGAATATGCACCTATTGCTAAGGGATTACGGAATTTTATTCAGTCAAATGAATTAGTTTTGGCACAACTTCTGCAGACTAACTATTCTTCGTATGCATATTTTGCATTCACTGCACTTGGTTGCGATGTTGAGGAAGGAACGGCTGAAAATGGAACGAATTTCCAGTATCCTGTCGGTCCAGTGTTGCCAAAACGAGTAGAAGTACCGTTGCTTTGGTTGTTTTATAAATTAGGGTATATTGGAAAAAATGCAGCTCTTCCTGGTGAAATCTGTTGTCCGGAATGTACATCTGATAATAATTATGAACTGCCTGAGGATGAAAGAACAATCAGAGTGAGGAGGGGATTATTTGGCAGTCGTGAGGTGTATGTAAATCGTTGTTGTAAAAACTGCGGTTATAAATGGAAATACATTCCAAAATAATATCCAGTGGAGGTGATGGAATGACAAATCGAGTTTTGCAATGTTGTTATACAAATGCAAGCCAGGAAGTAAATGGCAAAATTTCATCTGGATGGAAGACTGTGTCTGTTTCTGCAGACATTCCATCAGATGCGTATACAACGTGTGTTAAATTACAGAGTGCAAATTCCACGATTCAAAGCACAATGTTGGATGAGACAGGAAACGTATTAAATCTCTTAGAAATTGTTGGTGATGGCAATTATCTATATATTATGAGATCTCAATATGGTCTGTTGGATAGACTTGGTAGACCTAATATGTTTTCTCATGCGTTCATTCTTCCGTGTAGAGAAATAGAATTTGCAAGTGATCCTAATAATTATTTGACTATAGCTAAGGAGAATTTTAGGGATAATGAGGAAGCTGCATCAATCACAGATGATGGGCTAATTATGAATGAGGATTTTTATTTAGAAGATGCAATTAAGAAATGTCAGCTGTCAGATAAAAATTTTGCAACTCTGATTCGGTGTGTGTATACTCAGTTTTCTAACAAAAAATCTGCCAAGCCATTATTTATACAATATGATGGAACAGAAAGAAATATGATGATTATTCTGTTTTGTATTTATAGTGCAATTCCACTTTCGATGAGAAGAAGGTTGTCTGTTGCTTCGGCTTTTACAAGTAATACTGTTGATAAGAATATTATTTTCAGTATTAATGCTAAAGACAAGGATCAATATATTGTTCCTATTACTGGGGAGAATAATATATTAACAAGCAGAATGGAACGAAAAATTTCACGTTTGGGATTTGTTGATTATACAGCTCAGAAACATGAAACACTTGATGAACCTGGATATTTTCGTTCACTAGAAGAAAAAGCCATTGAGTTGGGTGATAGCACAGCTGCAAATGAGCTTATTCTTAAAATTGCTCATCTTCAATTAGGTGGTGCAGATATTAGCAAGATAGATGATGACGATCTGGATGCTAGGTTAAGTGATGCTTTGCGATCAAATTCCGTTGGAAGTGACGCAATGGATAAATACATTGCAGAAATATTAGAAGAAGTAACAAAGAGAAAGTTGTATTTGACAGATGAAAACGAAGAATCACTGGCATATAGATTAGAAAATCCTACAGAAGTTCTTTCTGTTGCAGCAGAAAGATATAATTTCTATCGTTTTAGCATGCTTCCAACAAGAGAGGCAGCAAAAAAATTATCTAAAATGACATCTGTGGTCTTCGAGAAATATCGCAGAAAACTATCTAAGATTGAAAAGGGGTTAAGAATTTTAGATTGCTATTATTCTGACGTGGTTTTCGATGGAGTTACGCCTTCTTGGGAGTTCATAGAAAAGATACTAAAGGACTCAGAATTTATGCAGATTCGTGAGAAAACGACAGACCGTATAGGCGAAGAAGCATGGAAACTGTATTCGGAAGAACTTAAGGCTGCTATTTATGATTCAAACACAGAAATTCTTGCAATCTATAATAAATATATGCATGTAATGAAAGGCCTGCTTTTAGATGGATTGTTGGAAGAATGTGAAAATTCTGCCAAGGAAGAGTATTGGGAATTACAATCTTTTGATAATGCATCATTTGATAGAATTACTGAGTACTCTAAAATGCAAACAGATACAAAGAAATGTACCATGATCTTGGGTTATTGCATATTACCAACTTATGCAAAGAGTGAAGGTGAAATGGCATTTTTTAAAAAAGCGAATTCTTTCTTCAGACACTATGCAGAAGATCTTAGCGAACAGGAACGTGAGTGTGCTATAAGCAAGCTTCTGAACTATACTCAAAAACAGCCAGTACGATTGAGTAGCCGTTTTGAACAGTGGGGTGATATTTTCATTCGTGTTTCTACTCCGCTATTGTTCGAAGCGCTTCAAGAAATCTGTATTGTCATCGCAAAATTTGACGAGAAAAAATTACAGGAATCTTTTGAGCAGTTTGTGGAGTTAAGTAAGCATAGTGACGTTAATGAAGGATTGAACAAAAAACTCGCAGAGTTATTGTTTTTGATCATTAAGAGAAATGATAGTTATTTTAGGCCGATTTCATTGGATTTATGGCTTTGTATTGCAACTGAAATGTATCCAAACTGCTTTGAATTGTTTGATCAATATGATGAACTTCAGATTTTAGATCTTGACCCTGACGAGGCAATTGAAGATTGTACTTGGATCAGCAAAAGGAAATACATTAGAGCCGCAGAGGATTATGTTGAAAACCGCGGTGAGGTCGCCAAAACTGTTAATAAGTGGCTTAAAGAGGCTAGAAAAATACGCCGGCAATCTATTAGAGCGGAGATTCCCGAACGAAGAGATATCCTTGACAGAGGACTTTCTGCATTGTCGGGTATTACTCAGGAAATATCTGTAAATGAGCAGCCAGAACAGGAAGATGGTGAAAAGCCAAAGTATGGTGCTGCTCCAGTAAGAAGGGATGAACCTTCACCGAAAACGAGTTTTTTAAAGGGATTGTTTGGTAAGAAAGGGTTCTAAATACATCAAGAATGAGGTGAAGCTATGAGTGCAAAAGGATATATACAGACGGAAGATCTTCTTTTTAGCTGCATTTTTGGTGGTGGTGTATATAAGGAAACTGGTCAATATGTTCAGGATCCGATTGGGGGAGATGATGGAAAGGGATACCTAAGCCCCCTTTTAAAAAATGTTATTACTGGTGAGAAGTTTTTCATTAAACGATTAGATTGCAGTGATCTCATGCACAATCGTTATCGTCACAGGATTCTTACACCGCCTAAACGTGATCATATCCTGTGGCCGACGGATCTAATTATGCTAGATTCATCTCGAATGGAAACGTGTAATTTGACCGTCGCACAGGAATATTCAGATACATCAACACAAAACGTGGAACAGAAGGACATCCGTGCATTGCTGTTCCCTTATGCAGGATATCCCAAAAGGATAAATGGTATTCGTCGATTAGGAGAGATTGGACAGCATAATTGGAAGAACAAATCTGTAAGAAAGATTGCGATTAAGATTTTGGAAGCGATGGATGATATCAATCGTTGTGGATATATTTATGGCGACATTCATCTTTCTAGGATTTTCTTCGATGAAAGTGACGAGGTTTACTTAAACTTTAGCAATCTGATATTTTCATATGCCGATACGTATTCAGACGAGGCTGAAACTATATGTTCAATGCAAACTAATTCCTATCCGATAGAGTTTGCTGAGCCTTCCATAATTCAGGGGAAACAACCAATAATTGATTTTCAGGCTCAGAACTTTAGTCTATGTGCACTCTTGTTTTATTTGTTCTTTGGACGATATGCATATGACGGATTGTTGCTCGATGATCATCGATACGACGGCGATGATCGGGATCTCACTAGTCCTAGACATTATATTAAATTTAGAGAGTATCATAAAATGCCTGTATTCATATTTGACGACAGTGATACTCGAAATGAATTAGGTACATTTGATGAGGAACAGCAGGTGATTGATTTATGGCATGAGTGTCCTGCTGAGTTAAGAGAATTGTTTGCATTGACATTGAGACGAGATAATGCAGAAAGAACAATACATTATGACAATCCAACCCCAAGAACTTGGCTTAATTGCTTAAATGATATTGGGTGGATTGAGTATGGTGAGGAGGTATAATCATGGATATGTCAAAAATTTCAGATAGTGTTAAAGCATATCTTGGTCTGTATACTGCTCCAGTTAACGAAATAACAGAAATACTAATGAACGCTGTAGACAATAACTCATCGGCTATTTATCTTCAGCCGGATAAACTCAAAAATGCAATGGCACAGTCAGGGGCAAACCAAATTCAGATTACCAAAGTTTTGCTTATGACACAGGTTTCTGGATTCCGTGAACTGTTGGAATTAGATACTCGAATGCAGCAAAATGACCTAGATCGTTATGTTCACAACGCTATTCAAGAAACTGGCTTTAATCGTGCACAAGTGTTGGAAATAACTAGTGCGATATCGATGTCTTTGGGAATCCCGTTTGATGTCGATGTAGATGATCTTGTTCAAAAAAGAAATTCCAACGAAAAAGCTTATGTTATTCCTGCTTCAAATTATGAAAAAGAATTAAACAAGATAAGCTATGGTAGGTACAGTTCACCCAAAACATCGTATTCATCTGATGATATGATGAAACTTGAGGCGCTTGCTTCGGCTGGTATATCTAGAGCAAAGTTTTTGTTAGGATACTGTCTTATCAATAATGAAGAATTTGAATCCTCTTTACCATTGGGTATTCAGATGCTTGAAGAAGCTGCGGCAGATGGAGATTCTTTTGCAGCTGGCACCTTGGGCGACTACTATTATTCTCAAGCCACATCAGATAGTTGGCAGAAAGCATATAGCTATTATACAGGTTATGGTCGTTCAGCTTTATCGAAAAAGAGAAAAGATGCAATAACAAATATTATTAATCATAAATTATTTAATCGAAAGATTCTTGTGGTTAGTGTTCTTCTTGCACTTTGCTTTTTACTTTCCTTAACGTTTGTCCGGTTTTGCTGCCCACAGAATTTTTGGCTCGTTCTGCTTTGTCGGGGCAGTTGCTACGATTCTTGTTGCAATTTTACATCACCGTATATACCCATATGACAGCTTATATTGGGTGCCGACAGGTGTTTTTATTTTCTGGTTTCTGTATATGGCAGTCAGAATAATATTCTAATGAATGGAGGCGATGAAATTGAATCTAACGTCAGTTGTATCTGGTAGATATAATAAGGAAACGAAAATAGGACTTTTCATAGCAAATTTTCTACTGATGCTGCCATATGTTATCAAAAACCATACGAATATTGGACTGATAACAACATTGGTCGTTCTTGTTCTATTGTTTGTGATTCTCTATAAAAGTAACAATGATGTGCCTGGGGTTGTCTATATCCCTCTGGCTATATTGGCGGATATTGCTATTTATATAGGATTACACTTTGATGTTCTAAAGAAAACATTCAACCCCAAATACTACCAGTATCTGTATAAAGGGCTTGAGGGAACAGGTATTGTACTTTGGTTATATGTGGCTGGAATTGCACTGTATGTGGTGGGTTTGTTATACGGAAAAAATAAAAACGCTTGGCTTACAGGTACTGGATGTATAGTCCTTCTGGAAACTGTGGTTATAAAACTTAGAAGTAATGCTGACATCAAAGCTTTGTCTTTTGAGGGATATGGAGCATCATTGTTTACATGGATCCTTGTTCTGGGTGTGGTGTGGATAGTTTATTCTCAATATACAGTACTTACTATGCCAAAAAACAAAGGTTATTATAGATTAACAGAAATTATTATAGTGGCTGCTCTTTTAACATTGATTACAGCGGAAACCAAGTATTTTGATGGTATTTGGAGTGGTTGGGCTTCCGCATTGTTGGAATTACCACATACACTGTTTGCGTGGTGGAAAGTAATTCTAGCCACGGTGGTAATGGTCATTGGAGCATATATTAAAGATGATGATAGTGGATTTGGATTTAGAGTGGATTCGTATG
>OIXU01000887.1_pt1 | contig 10174 bp, 10 predicted proteins | sample 1587921 | NCBI WGS metagenome assembly OIXU01 (sample SAMN03283238) | human gut metagenome | biome: human-associated habitat; material: feces | host: Homo sapiens | place: Peru | collected 2012
TCCCACGGCGCAAATCCGGTCTTTGCCGCTATCTCGTCTGCAAACAGAGGTTCTTCTCCCATTGATTCGTATATTTTCTTCGCCTTTTCAGAGAGTCCGACGGGTATCGACACGAGCTTTTTGACCCTAAACTCCTCGGGCTTCGGCTCGGGCTCGAACTTTTTGACCGATTCGTGCGGAAGCTCAATGGTCTTCGGCTCTTCCTTTGCCTGCTCCTGCGTCAGTTCGCGCTTGCCGCTCAGATATTCGAGTGCCTTCGCCATATTCTCCGGCTTTATCTTGTCGGGATAGCGCACGGAGTATTCCGTTATCAGATCGTAAATTGACAAAAGCGGTCTTGCGCCGTCTCTTATCAGCCGATTCGCCCCGGCGTAAGACGAGTTGAACACATCGCCGGGCGGCGCGAACACATCTCGTCCCTGTTCTATGGCGTAGTTTGCGGTGATGAGCGAGCCGCTTTTGACTCCGGCTTCAATTACTATCGTTGCGTCGCAAAGGCCGGAGATTATTCTGTTTCTTATCGGAAATGTTCTCGCCGAGGGCGCAAACCCGGGCGGGAATTCCGTTATCAGCGCGCCGCTTTGAGCCACGCAGTCGCGCAGATATTCGTTCTCCATAAGATATTTGTATCCGAAGCCGCAGCCGAGCACCGCCGCCGTGACTCCGCCGGAGTCGAGCGCACCGTTGTGCGCGCAGCTGTCTATACCCATCGCCGCGCCGGAGACGACGCAGATACCGGAATATGCAAGCGCCGCGGCATAGCGGTGCGCGAGGTAGCTGCCCTGGAACGAGGCTTTTCTCGTGCCGACAACGGCAATGCACACGCGCTGTGTCACGCGTTTTATATCGCCCCTGACGAAGAGCGCCAGCGGCATGTTGCGCAGACTTCTGAGCTTCGGCGGATAGTCCTCGTCGTCCGGAGTGAGGACGATCCAGCCGTTATTATAACAAACATCAACAATGCCCTGCGCCTTTTCGGGAGAGCATTGTTTGAGTTTTTCTATCTGTCTGTTGGTGAGTACACCGCTCAATCGCCATTCTATCTCGCCCCTTGAGTACATCTCCTCGGGGGATGGAAACACAGCGGTAATCTCATCTGTGACAGCTCCTGCGCCAAGAGCTTCCTGGAGCCAGAGCCAATAGGCTTTCTTGTCCATTGAAGCCTCCGTGTATTATTTTGTCAGCTCCCACATAAGCACTGCGGCGGCCGCCGCGGCGTTCAGCGACTCGGCGCGCCCGCGCATCGGGATAGTCACGGGCAGAGTGCAGGCGGACATGACCTCGGGCGATATTCCGCTGCCCTCGTTGCCGACAACGCAGATAACGGAGCCCGAAAAACTCATATCGGTTATCCTCTTTGCCCCGTCGGACGGCGTGGAAGCTAAGGTAAGCATACCCTTTTTGGCGGCAAAAATCAAGAGAGAGGGCAAATTTCCTGTTGTCAAAACAGAAATTCGCATCGAAGAGCCCATCGCGGCGCGAAGCGCTTTCGGGTTATATATATCGCATCCGCCGCCGACTATGACGCCGCTCATGCCGAACGCCTCCGCGGTTCTGAGCACCGCGCCGAGATTCGACGGATCCTGCATATTGTCGAGCGCTATATATGTCCCCTTGGGGTCGATCGTCTCCAGCTCCGCCTCTTTTCGCCTGACGCAGATGCAGAAAACGCCCTGCGCCTCGCGGGTATCGGAGAGAGTTCCGGCGAGCTCATGCGGTATCTCGAACGCCTGCTCCGCTTTTTCAGCAACGGCAGAGATATAGTCCGGATACTTTTCGAGCGCTTCTTTTGTAAAGAAAGCGGTCTTTATTTCTATCCCGGTCTTTGCGACATCCGAGCACAGGCGTGCGCCCTCAAGCGCAAACAGCCCCGTTTCCCTGCGGAACGAGGCACTCTGCGACAAATGCCGGAAAAGCTTCACTTTTTCGTTGGAACGCGACGAGATCTTTTCAAAATCCATCTTTTTTCCTCCGATATGAAATAAGGGACTGCATCAGCAGCCCCTTAACTTTCAGATTGAGTCTCTACCCGAAAATCTCCGATCACTTACTTGAGGGCAGCCTTGGCCTGCTCGGTCAGAGCGGTGAAAGCGGCGGGATCGCTGATGGCGATCTCGGAGAGCATCTTGCGGTTGAGATCGATGCCGGCCTTCTTCAGACCATTGATGAACGTGGAATAGTTCATGCCGTTGAGCTTCGCGGCAGCGGAGATTCTGGTGATCCACAGGCTGCGGAAGTCACGCTTCTTCTGCTTGCGGCCGATGTAAGCGTACTGGCCGCTCTTCATGACAGCCTGCTTGGCGGTCTTGAAAAGGCTGTGCTTTGAGCCATAGTAGCCCTTGGCAAGCTTCAGAACTTTATTTCTTCTCTTGCGAGTCATTGTTGCACCTTTGATACGTGCCATGGTTTTCTACCTCCGAATAATTAATGAGTGGTTGGCTGTCTCTTATTTGTAAGGGATAAGCTTCTTTATCTGCTTGACATTGGTGGTGTCGGCAACAGAAGTCTTGCGAAGATTTCTCTTACGCTTGGTGTTCTTCTTGGTAAGGATGTGAGACTTGTTTGCGTGTGCACGTATCGGCTTACCGTTTTTTGACAGCTTGAAGCGCTTTTTAGCACCGCTGTGAGTTTTAATCTTGGGCATGAGTTCTTTTCCTCCTTCAACTTTTTGACCGGTGTTTTACCGGGATAATCACTTCGCGCTCTTGGGCGCAAGGAACATGAGCATCTGGCGTCCCTCGAGCTTTGCCGGCTTCTCGACCGAGGCGATATCCGCGCACTTCTCCGCAAACTGAGCCATTATGGTCAGTCCGAGATCGGTGTGGGTCATCTCGCGTCCACGGAAGCGGATCGAGACCTTGGTCTTGTTGCCTGCCGACAGGAACTTTCTGGCGTGACCGACTTTCGTATCAAAATCATGTACGTCAATGTTGGGCGAAAGGCGGATCTCCTTTATCTCGATCACACGCTGATTCTTCTTCGCTTCCTTCTCCCTCTTGGACTGCTCAAAACGATATTTGCCGTAGTCCATGATCTTACAGACGGGCGGCTTTGCCTGCGGAGCTATCTTGACAAGGTCGAGATTTTTCTCTGCGGCAAGCTTCTGAGCCTGAGCGGCGGAAACGATACCTAACTGTTCACCGTCATTGCTTATGAGCCTGACCTCTTTGTCCGTGATCTCTTCATTGATCTGCATTTCTTTGATACCTATAACCAGCACCTCCATATGCTCTGACCGGGGTTACCGGAAAAATCAAAGCGAGGGCACAGAGATGCCCTCGCTCAATAATCAACAGAAATAAAAATCCGTTCTTATTGACCCGCGCGGACAAAACCCCGGAGGTGAGAGCTGCGGCACAATGCGTCACTCTGCTTTGTTGTACGCACTATTTTAACAGCCCGAAAGGATTTTGTCAAGCGGTTTTTCGGATTATTTTATAAAAAGTACCGACGACGCTATTACAAACTGCGCCGCATAGTAGGAAACATGGTTTATGATTATATTCGTCTTCGTGTTTCCGCCCTCTTTGAAATACATATTCGACAGCACGGCGTCGGAGAACGCGAACAGAAGCCCGCCCGCCGACATTAGTATCCACTGCTTTGCAAAGGAATTGTTGAGCATCGCGACCGCGCTGACGGCAAAGGTCATGAACAGGAAAAAGGTATAGACGCCGACTATCGTTCTGAACTTGCCGAACTTGAGCTTGAGCAGCTTTTCGCTGACGATAACATTTCCTATGGCGACAACGACCGAGATTATTATCGGCAGGACAGCCGTGAGCACGCTCCAGTTGCCGGCGAATTTATAAATAGCGCCTATGTAGAACACATGGCCTATCATGAACGCTATGAATCCGGCGTTGAGGAACTTCTCCATATCCTTTTCATATATCCATTTCAAATCGAGCCATATGTCGCCCGAGAGACCGAGCACAAGACCGAACACGATGAGCCCGGCATACACCTCGTGACCCGGGTTGACCGCCGCCGCGGAGAGCGCCGTAAGCAGGAAGAAGAAGCTCGCTATCGCCTTTGAATAGAGCCCCTTGAGTCCGCCGTATTTCACGCGCAGGACAAGGAAAACGACGACCGCCGCGATGCCTGCCGCGAGCGCGGCATAAAAATATGCTGTTGACAAAATGATATCCTCCTCGTTGTATCCGCTCATCAGACGCGGGAAAAATTCATCCGAAATGAGTATACAACATCCGACACGATTCAACAATAAGTTGAAATGTAACATTATTGCAACAGTTTTGCTTATTTTGTTTCTTTAAAATATTGGGCTTGTTTTGAGTCGGAAATAAGAAAATCCGCCGCATCCGATTAAGGACGCGGCGGAAAAATCTGCTTTTATTTCTTGCTGACGCCGAGAGTCATCTTCTCGCCGTTGATGTTCCACTCCTTGGAGCTATCGCCGCCGAGGGAATAGACTATCTCATCCGCGAGGACATCATGCTTTATGGACTCGGCGTTCTTCTTGATGATACCGTTGAGCTTTTCATTCTCGCCGGTGTAGAGAACGATCTTGTCCATAACATCGAAGTCTGCCTCTTTGCGCATGGTCTGAATCTTCGAGATTATCTCTCTGACGAAGCCCTCCTCGATAAGCTCGGGGGTGAGGTTCGTGTCGATTGCGACGGTGATGCCGTAGTCGGAGACCGCGAAGCTGCCCTCCTTCTGGACGGAGTCTATGAGCAGGTCGTCAACGCCGAGCTCTATTTCATTGCCGTCGATATCGAACTTCAGAGCGCCGTTCTCGTCGAGCTCCTTCTTGGCGGCCGAGCCGTCGAGAGAGGAGAGGTGCTCCTTAATCTTTCCGAGGAATCTGCCGTATTTCGGGCCGACGGTCTTGAGCTGCGGCTTGAAGCTGTAGCTGACGAAATCCGCCTCGCCGTCAACGAATTCGAGTTCCTTGACATTGAGCTCGTCTTTGATTATCTCCGCATATTCGCCGCCGAGAGCCTCGTCCGCGCGGACAAACATCTTGCCGAGCGGCTGACGGTTCTTGATGTTCGCGCCGTTTCTTGCGGCACGGCCGAGCACGACTATATTGAGAGCCTCGTTCATTCTCTCCTCAAGAGCCTTATCAACATATGCGGCATCCGCAACGGGATAATCGCACAGGTGGACGCTCTCGGGAGCGGACTTGTCAACGCTGCAAACGAGGTTGCGGTAGATATCCTCCGTCATGAACGGAATCATCGGAGCGGCAAGCTTCGAGACGGTGACGAGCGCGGTGTAGAGAGTCATATAGGCATCTATCTTGTCCTGGCTCATGCCCTGCGCCCAGAAGCGCTCGCGGCAGCGGCGGACATACCAGTTGCTCATCTCGTCGACGAAGTTCTGCAGCGCACGCGCCGCCTCGGGGATGCAGTAATCCGCAAGGTAGTTGTCAACGGTGGTGATAAGGGTGTTGAGTCTCGAGAGCAGCCATCTGTCCATGGTCGGCAGCTCCTCAGCCTTGCGAAGCTCATGCTTCGTGGCGTCGAACTCGTCTATATTTGCATAGAGCACGAAGAAAGCGTAGATGTTCCAGAGTGTGCCCATGAACTTGCGCTGACCCTCGATAACAGCCTTGCCGTGGAAGCGGTTGGGCAGCCAAGGAGCGGAGTTGGTGTAGAAATACCAGCGAACCGCATCCGCGCCGTAGGCGTTGAGCGCGTCGAACGGGTCAACGGCGTTGCCCTTGGACTTTGACATCTTCTGACCGTTCTCATCCTGAACGTGGCCGAGGACGAGAACATTCTCATAGGGAGCTCTGTTGAACAGCAGGGTCGATATGGCGAGCAGAGAATAGAACCAGCCTCTCGTCTGATCGACGGCCTCGGAGATGAACTGAGCCGGGAACTGCTGCTTGAACAGGTCGTGATTTTCAAACGGATAGTGGTGCTGCGCGAAGGGCATAGAGCCGGAGTCGAACCAGCAGTCGATAACCTCAGGCACGCGGTGCATCTCGCCGCCGCACTTCGGGCACTTTATTGTGACAGCGTCGATATAGGGGCGGTGCAGCTCGATATCGTCCGGGCAGTTCGAGGACATGCTCTTGAGCTCTTCGATAGAGCCTATCGAATGTCTGTGACCGCACTCGCATTCCCAGACGTTGAGCGGAGTTCCCCAGTAGCGGTTACGGCTGATGCTCCAATCCTGGACGTTCTCTATCCAGTCGCCGAAGCGTCCCTTGCCTATGCTCTCGGGAATCCAGTTGACGGTATTGTTGTTTCGCACAAGGTCGTCTCTGACCGCGGTCATCTTAATGAACCACGAGTCCCTTGCGTAGTAGATGAGGGGCGTGTCGCAGCGCCAGCAGTGGGGGTAGCTGTGTTCAAACACGGGAGCGGAGAAGAGAAGTCCGCGCTTGTCGAGGTCAACGAGCACGTCTCTGTCCGCATCCTTGCAGAACTTGCCTGCCCACGGGGTGCTCTTGTCCATGCAGCCGGCGGCGTCGACGAGCTGAACGAACGGAAGATCGTAGTTCTTGCCGACGTTTGCGTCGTCCTCACCGAATGCCGGCGCGATATGGACGATACCGGTGCCGTCCGTCAGAGTAACATAGCCGTCGCAGGTGACGTACCAGCCCTTTTTGCCGTCATTCGACTTTGTGCACTCGAACAGCGGCTCATACTCTCTGTATTCAAGCTCCTTGCCCTTAAAGGTAGCGAGAGTCTCGACTCCCTCGGGGAAGAACTTCTCAACGAGGGCCTGCGCCATATAGTATACGGTGCCGTCCTCAACCTTGATTTTAACATAGTCCTCTGCGGGGTTGACACAGAGCGCGACGTTCGAGGGCAGAGTCCACGGAGTTGTCGTCCATGCGAGGAAATATGCGTCCTCGCCCTTAGCCTTGAACTTGACTACCGCCGAGCGTTCCTTGACATCCTTATAGCCCTGAGCGACCTCCTGAGATGAGAGCGGGGTGCCGCAGCGCGGGCAGTAGGGCACTATCTTGAAGCCCTTATAGAGCAGGCCCTTGTCCCAGATCTGCTTGAGCGCCCACCACTCGGACTCGATAAAGGTGTTGTCATAGGTGACGTAGGGGTGCTTCATATCGGCCCAGAAGCCGACCTTGCCGGAGAAATCCTCCCACATACCCTTGTATTTCCATACGCTCTCCTTGCACTTCTTGATAAAGGGCTCGAGACCGTATTCCTCTATCCCCTGCTTGCCCTCGATGCCGAGCAGCTTCTCGACCTCTATCTCAACGGGCAGACCGTGGGTATCCCAGCCCGCCTTTCGGGGCACCATATAGCCCTTCATGGTCTTGTAGCGCGGGATCATATCCTTTATAACTCTCGTCAGCACGTGGCCGATATGCGGCTTGCCGTTTGCGGTCGGCGGGCCGTCATAGAAAGTGAAAGTCTCCGCATTTTTACGCGAGTCGATGCTCTTCTCGAAGATGTGGTTCTCGTTCCAGAAATCGAGCACCTTTTTCTCGCGGTTGACGAACTCGAAATTCGTCGATACCTTGTCGTACATAACAGCTATCCATCCTTTCAGGGAATCGCGGACGGAAACAAAAAAGGCCTCTGCCCATAACAGGACAAAGACCCGGCTTTGCAACCACCCACTACATTCAATTAAATGCCGCCCGGTAACGGTGGGACGCGCCGTCGGGATCTACTCGGTTTTCGCCTTTCGTCCCGCTGCTCGGGAGTGATATTCGCTCCTGCGCCGAGTACCGGCTTTCCACTGCCGCCGGCTCACTTTGTCTCTTTGCGCAAGGCTACTGTCTCCGTCAAAGCCTTTCAGATATGCTCATTTAGTGTTGCACCCGACAGGTACAACATTAAGGTGATTATAATACTTTTAGATTTATTCGTCAATAGGTTTGAGCCGACTATTTTCAGTCGGTATCGGTATTCATAATCAACTCATAAGCCCTCATGCATTCGTCGGCGGGCAATCCCGTCTCGTTCTGCATAAACGCCACGGCCTCCTCCGATTTCTCGAATTTCTCCAAAACATCCTTTGCCTCGGAAAATCTTTTTACCGCTTTTTCGAATTCATTACCCATAACTTTTCTCCTCTCAAGGTGCCGCACCGACGGGTGAAGCAGGTTTAGTTTATATAAGCCCCGACAGGCTGACTGCTGTTTCATAGGCGTTCTTCGCGGTCTGATATACCGCAACGCCGTTTTGCTCTGCGCGGATACGCGCGTCCTCATCGAGGGGCGCGGACTCCGTTAAAATAATGCAGGCTATGTCCGCAAGCGCCGCCACGCCTATGGAGTTGACATTGCCCATGACGGTCATCCAGGCGTCCCCCGCCTTTGCGCGGGACATGACCCAGCTCAAAAGGTCGCCGCAGTAGCCTCCAGTGACCTCGCGCGAAAGCGATTCCTCGCTCTCGCACAGAGCTTTAAGCTCAAGCCTTTCTTTTATATCCCCTACGGTCACTTCGTCTCCTCCTTTTTGCCCGTGCTTCTGAACGGCGCGGGAATATACTCCTGCATATCCGTGCCCGCGAGCTCATCGCGCATGGCGAAAACGCAGTCGTGCAGCGTCGCGCTGCCCCTGACTATATCCTCCGCGAGGGCGCGGCAGGTGGGCGCGCCGCAGGTGCCGCAGTCAAGTCCCGGCAGGCGGGCTATTATTTCGGTCATCTTCGACATCATCGCCATGGCGTCGGAGACGTTGTCTGCGAGCTTCAGCACGGACGAACCCTCGAGCGGGCACTGCCACTCCATGCTGTCGGGCACGTCGCCGTCCTCCAGATGATTCGCCGCAACGGGCAGATATCTTCTGAGCTGCTGAATGCGCGCCTTTGCGACATACGGATTTTCGACTGTCAGCGGCCCGCCGACGCATCCGCCCGGACAGGCGTTAAGCTCGATAAAATCAAGGTCCGAAAGCTTTTCGTCCTCTATCTCCTCGAGCACCTTTATAACGTTTTCTATACCGTCCGCCGCTAAATATCGGTCGGTGAGAAGTGCCGAGGCTTCGCCGCCGGATGACGCCCACGAAACTCCGATTATACCGGAATCGCGTAAAAGCTCCGTTTTGTCCGTATTTTCCATTTCATGCAAAAGTGACGGATAAATATCCTTTATGCCGAACACGCCGTCCACATTGGAGCCGTTGTTGCATATAGGCTGTTTTATTGCTGTGATTTTCGCCGTACACGGCGTTATGAAAAATATTCCTATATCGGATTTTGAATATCCCGTCCGTTTTACCGCACGCTCTCTCGCAAGACGCGCCGCCTCCTCCATGGGCGGGTTAAAATCAAGCACGTTCTCGATAAGATTGGGGAAACGCACCCTTATAAGCCTTACTACGGCAGGGCACGCTGAGGATATTACGGGCTTTTTTCTGCCCGAATGTGACAGCTCCGCCCTTGTAGCCTCTGACACTATCTCGGCACCCTTTGACACCTCAAACACATCGTCAAAGCCAAGCTTTTTAAGCGCGGTCAGCACATAATCGGTATCGTCGAGATTGTTAAACTGGCCGTACAGCGTAGGCGCGGGCAAGGCTATGCGATATTTGTATTTTTGAAGCTCGTCAAACGAGTATTTTTCGGCATCTCGCCATCCATATACTTGCGCACCTGATAAGTAACGCCCGCATTCTCATAGTTCATCATTCCGCCAATGCTTACAGCTATCGGACTGCTCACTTCCTTGATGTAGTAAGACTTGATGCTGTAGGTGAGCGGTAAAGGCATCTTGCCATATTTGAACACCACTTTCAGCGTGAGCGAGTTGTCAGCCATATTATAAGTACCGGTAAGCGAAGAACCGGTGATGGATTTCTCCTCATTATTCACAGTCACCTTGGCGCTGAAAGTCTGGTCGGCCATCATAATGACATGATTTTCGCCCTTAGTAAACGTCACATTCTCGATGGTGAACGAAGGGATGGTAGCCATACCTTCCATAGCAGGGAGCGTGATGTTGCCAGCCGACATGCTGACCATTTCAAATTTCACCGTATCGCTCTCGCAAGGAGTATTCTGGCCCATCACAGCCATTTCAGAAGCACCGGAAAACTTCAGAGCACCATGCATCTGAGCCGACATAGAGGAAGCCAACATAGTGGCAAAAATAAGCGTAAAGAATTTCTTCATTTTATACAATCTTTCGTTTAAATTACTAATCTATTACCTTTTATTGAGTTGTTCCCTTGATGGGGAAGAATAGAGGAATCAGCAGCCCGTCACAGGCCTCCAG
>OIXU01000889.1_pt1 | contig 10170 bp, 6 predicted proteins | sample 1587921 | NCBI WGS metagenome assembly OIXU01 (sample SAMN03283238) | human gut metagenome | biome: human-associated habitat; material: feces | host: Homo sapiens | place: Peru | collected 2012
CCTGTTTTTTGAATGGTCTATTTCGTTTGCATATTCTCATCCTTTCGTGTGTTTTGTATAAAAGTCAGCCGTCGTCGCAGAAAGACAGTCTTCGTACCTCAGACTAACTTCCTCCGACTATGGCACGGCAAGAAAAATCCTTGGCGGTATGCCTTGAAATACGTTCCATGACCGTCATTTTCAAGAAAGCGTATCATTACAGCCGAGTTGAGTTCACCATTATTATATATACCCATGACTCCTGTATAGAATCCACGGTCATAGCCTTCCGCCTCATGGATTATTTCCATAGTCTTGTCCTTTGGCGCACCTGTTATGGAACCTGCGGGCAACATTGCATCCAATATGTTTCCGATGAGCTTTTGATAACCAGTTGGCAACTTGCCACTTATTTCGGAACTGGTCTGGAGAATATTCCCCTTATTGGTATGGAGCACATCAATATAACGGTATTTATCCACCCTTACATGCTCCGCCACACGGCTAAGGTCATTTCGAATCAGATCCACAATGGTAGCATGTTCGGCAGCTTCTTTTTTGTCGCTCATCAACACTTGCTCTGCTTCGGGTAAGGACGCGTCAATGGTTCCTTTCATCGGATAAGAAAATATCATTCCGTTCTTTATCCTCACGAATGTTTCCGGCGAGAAACACACGAACTGCCTATTGCTATTATTGTCTTTTAGTAGAATCTTATACTTGCCTTTAGCACGTAGGAAGATGTCCTCCAACGTAAGGTTGGAGTCCACAGCCACCTCACAAGTAAGGTTGGCAAGATAACTGTTTCCACGCAGGATGTTGCTTTTGACGGTTTCAAAACTTTTCGTGTAATCTTCAAAATTTGGCTCAAACACTTTCCACGTCGGATGTTTGGTAGCCGAAGAGAGTGACTGCCGTTTTACATTGGTTATACCCTCAAAGTCATAAAGGCATTCATCGATAGCTATTTCAGACAGCTTCCGTATGTATGCTTCCGAACCTGCATAGTTGATGACAAAAAGGAAAGGCTCCTTTTCGTTAGCCAAATGATTGATACGGTCTATAATATTTTGTTTCATTGTCTTACATTTTAAAGTTACTGAACCATCTGTCCATTATCTTATATCTTAGTTGAGCATTCTTGTTTGTTGGCATACTTATGCGATTTTACATGAAAATTGTAAAGATAGCTATTCCTTCGCAATATCATTCTTTTTTTGCTATAAAAAAGTAAAAAATTGAGAGATGTTGTTGAAAATCCAACTTCATCACTCCTTTGTTATTTATTGGTGTTCACTTTATATATAACACTAATGTTGTTGTAACCTTTAGGACTAACCTCCATGTATATAATCTTATGCGCCACAAAAAAAAGCATGGCGCAAATCACTGCGCCATGCCACAATAAAAGAAAACCTTATAGTCAAAATAGAAATTAGCAATTCTAATTCTTGTTCCGGTACTAATCTTTTTCTAGTACTTCGCATTCTGAGGGTCGAAGTTGGTCCAACCGCTCATCCAGTTGTTGCTGCCATCGAAGGCTCCGATGTAAGTTACTGTGTCGAAACCGGTCCAGCCAGCGAAACTTGCGGCACCAAGCAATGGGCTTCCTGCGATAGGAGTATAGCCATCTGCACCAACCAATGAAGTCCATGAATCAAAATACTTGTTGCTCTGCTCTGAGAAGAAGAAGGTATTGCTGTATGACTTCTGATTCTTGTCGATATCCTGCTTCTTTGCAGCATCATAGAGATAATCCTCATACTTCTTGTTGGCATCAGTACCAACGGCATCCATACCTGCGAAATATACATTCTGAAGCTTGAACTTGCCATCCTTGGCATCCTTTACGGTTTCACCCTTCTCACCATCAACAATCAAACCGATAGGCCAGCCTAAGGCCACTGAGTTGATGCAGTTGAGGTTAGAAGAACGGCGAATCTGCATGGCTGCCTGGAACTTGCCGAGAGCTGAACCGTTGTTTGGATTGTATGCTCCGGCAGTGATATAATCTGTGGTGTTCTGGAACTTAGAATCCAATACCTTAGGACCTACGAAGGTGATGTTAGAGAAGGTTGCCTTGGTACGCGGATCCACGGTAGCACCATCGGCGCAGTTGTCGCTCTCGAAACCGTTGCTCTGAGAGGTATCGGCTATCTTGCTGTCGCGCAGTGAAAGACCATACTGCACCTTTCCTGAGAAACCGTTATCGGTATCGAAATCATCATCCCAGCCCTTGTAGGCTACGAGATACTTGCAGTTTACTGTACCGCCAAACCACTCGAAGGAATCATCATTGGAATAAGATACCTGAACGTGGTCAATCTCTGTGCCTGAACCTACAGAACCGAGAGTCAAACCATTAATCTCCTTATCCTTCTGGAATGGATAACCGGCAAACTCGATGCGCACATAGCTTAAAGTACCAGAATTATCTGCATCATCTGCGCCACCATGCTTGGTACGAGGACCACCCTCTATCTGCTGCTCAGTCTGGTTGTTCTTAGCCTTGCCGCAGAGAATGATGCCACCCCAGTCGCCAGGCTTTCTGCTGCCGGCAGCCTCTTCTGATGTAAAGACGATAGGCTCTGTGGCTGTACCCTTGGCGATGAGCTTGCCGCCACGCTCTGTGATGAGTGCCGCCTTGGTCTGCTTGTCGCCCTTGATGATAGTTCCCGGTTCGATGGTAAGCTCAGCACCATCTGCAATATATACCCATCCCTTGAGGAGATAAGTACCTTTCTTTAAAGTCTGCTTGCCTGTGAAGACGAACTCCTGGTCGCCGTTGCCAATCTGTGTACCGCTGGCGTTTTCCTTGTCATCTGTTCCGAAGAGAATGTGGTCGCAAGCCTTCAAGCCGCCATTGGTTGTCCACTTGTAAACTACTTCTGGTCCTGGATTTGGAGAAGGAGTTGGATCGTCATTGTCACTGCTGCAGCTGCTCAACATGGCAGATGCTGCGAGGATGCCCATGCATCCATAGAAATACATCTTGTTCATCATTGTTTCTCGTTTTATTAAACAAACATCTAATTATTCTTATTATTTAAAATTTATAGATTGCCTGCAAACCGATGTTTCTGCCCGGCTTGTAGCATCTTGCTATTTCTTCTACTTCCTTCTTGCTTCCGTCGCAATACGTTACATCAGCAAACTGCTTGTAATATATCTTTTCTGCAAGAAGATCTCTTACGTTGAGTTTCAGCTCCAGATGGTCGCCGAATTTCTTAGCCAGTGAAAGGTCGATGGTGTTGCGGGGCATCTCGTAGCTGTGAGGCACTCGGGAGTTGGAGTCATCTCCTGTGCTTCCTTCGCTTCTGCCCACACCGATGATTCGCTTGCCTATGCGGTTGTAGAGCAGGGCGATGTCCATCTTCAAAGGCTCATTCTTATAGAAGATGCCGGTGTTGATAAGGTATGGCGACTGTCCCTGCATCGGTCTGTCTTCTTCCTTTGCTCCCTTCTCAAACTGCACCTTACTCTTGATGAGGGCACCGTTAAACGACCAACTGAAATCCTTCAATCCTATGAATCCGAGATTCTTTCTGATATCCAGCTCCACACCATAGTTGTTGGCACTCTTCGCATTCTTGTAAGAGTAAATCAGGTCTGTGCCACCTGCCACCGTGTAGGTCCACTCGATAGGAGAATCGAAGTACTTGTAGAAGACTGCCAGCGAAATGAGCTCTCCACGGGATGGATACCACTCATATCGCAGGTCGAGGTTATCGACATAACAGTTCTTCAACTCAGTGTTTCCCTGCACATTGCTGGCAAGGTCGAAGTCGTAATACACCGACGACGATACTTCACGGAATTCCGGTCGGTTAATACTGCGGCCATACGACAGTCGCACCTGATGCTGGTCGCTGATTTTATATGTTGTATTGAGAGATGGAAAAACATCATCGGTCTTGTAATGACGGCTCGATTCACTCTTCTCGTAGTCACGGGAATTGGAGATGAGTTCCATATCATTATGCTCGAAGCGGACACCGGCGTGGATGCCGAGTTTGCCAAAGGGGAGAGACATCGCCAGGTATCCGGCGCCTAAGGTGTTGTGTCCGCGGTAGTTATTGCGCATCTGCTTTTCCTCCAGAAGATACAGCTTGTCGTAACCCATGTTTGCCTCGCTGGAGAGCAGGGTAGGGATGTCGCTGTGGCGGAAGTCGGATGGCATGTTGTTAGCTGAAACATTCCAGTTGTAGATGAAGTTGCGGGTCTGGTATTCTCGGCTGCGATACTCCCCATAGGCACCCACCTGCAAGTCTGGCTCAAAGTTGCCAAACTTGAAGTGGTGCTTGTCATTTACACCAAGAGAGAAGATGTGTTCGTCGAGTTGAGTCCACTCGCGGGATATGTCGTTGCCGGTGCTCAGGGCATAAACGCCCGATTCAAGAGCATCGTCGATGAGGTATCTACGACGGTCAGGCAAATGACGGTTGGCATACGCATACCCGATACTCCAGTCAAGGGCATCGCTAGTGAAGGTGTGCTTGCCGGTAAGCTGACCGTTATATGTAGTTCGACTGCGGTAGTAATACTCTGCGCTTCGCTCCAGGTTCGACTGGGCGCTCACGCCTTCACGCCAGGTATATCGGCTGGTAGCCAACTGGTTGAAGATGTTCTTGAGCTGATACTTGTGGTTGCCGTCCTTGGAAAGGAAGGTGAAGTTGAGCATTGCTCCGAGTCTCACGTTATTATTATACTGGTCGTCAACAGAGTGACGAAGATAGTTCGGCTTGTCGTTAGCCGCATCATAGATGCCATAGAGATTGTTCTCCATGTTCTCGTAGGTGCGGTATTCATTGGTATAGTTCAGGGCGGCGAGCATGCCGAGTGTTCTTCCGCCGAGCATCCAGCGTTGGTTGAGGCTGGCCGCCAGTTTCAAGTCGCCCAAAGGCTTCTTGTTCTTGATGAGCCAATCATTATTGAATCCGTTGCCTAGGAGCGAAGTAGCATAATCGCCCACCGTTTTTCCGTTGGCATCGAGCTGTGGATTCAAGTCAGCATGGATGCCCCCATTCAGGTTTCTCAAGCCATTGTCGAACCCTAGGAAATCGGTTCCGGAACCTTTTGAGTAAGAAAAGTCCTTGAAGGCAGAAGATGTATTCCTGTTTCCGCCCACGGCGATGTTGAAACTGTTTTCTGCCGGAATCTCCTTGGTGTTGACGATGATGAAACCGCCTGAGTAATCAGCGGGATATTCAGCCGTTGGCGACTTCACAATGGTGAGGTTGTCGATTTGCGAACTTGGGATGATATCGAAGGAGAATGCCCTTGAATCAGCCTCAGAACTAGGCACCGCTCCTCCGTTCACCCACACATTGTTATAACGCTGCGACAAACCACGAACCATCACGAATTTATCGTCGATGAGGCTCACGCCTGGCACTCGGCGTATCACCTCACCCGCATTCGTATCCTGAGTTCTGGATATTTCCTGTGCCGAAACATTGCTCACGATGACGGGACTGTTTTTGGCCACCTGTATCATTGCCGCATCCGTATTACGCCTTTCCACTGCGGTAACGGTCACCTCCTTCAGCTGCTGTTCATCAGGTTGCAGCGCGATCACCTGGTCTGCGTCCTTCGCCTGAACCCCGTCAATTTTTTGAGTCTTATATCCTACATAATTAATATATAGTGTATATTTCTTTTCTTTATCCAATCCATCGATCTGGAAGTTTCCGTCGATGTTGGTGATAGCCTTCACGTTGGTTCCATCCACAGTGACGACTGCACCGATGAGTGTCTCTTTCGATTTCTGGTCGATAACCACACCCTTAATCTGTTGCGCCCACGTTGGCATGCTAGCCGCCGAGAGCAATCCTAATACAATAATTCCCCTTTTAGCATTCATAACCTATATCGTTTGATTACGGTTGCAAAGGTACGGCAGCATTGTTACACCATGGTTGCAATGAGGTTGAAAGGCATTGACGAAGCTGCGACAAAGATGTTACGGCATGCTTTTCCTGTAGCAATAACTAAAAAAGTTTAAACATTTAACCTGATGTTATGAGATAAATATAGAAATAACTATATTTGCAGCATGATTACGGAATATGGTATAGAGGCAAAGTCTAATTCTGAGATTATATCAGAATTGGGAGGACGATTCAAGCAATATCGTCTGTTCAGCAATCTCACTCAGAAAGAGGTGGCTGTAAAGGCTGGTGTGAGCATTTTCACCATTAGCCAGTTTGAAAAAGGCGAAGCTAAGAACATAGGCTTTGGCACTATTCTTTCTCTGTTGAGGAGCATTGGATTCCTGCAGGAAGCAGAGAAACTCTTGCCGCCACTGCCAATGCTGCCTAGCCAAGTGAAGAAAATGAATGAAAAGAAGGAAAGGGTAAGACATGAAAGATAATGTTGTGCAGGTGAATTTGTGGGATAAGAATGTGGGCTTGTTGTCTTGGGATGACAAGCGGGGCTGCTCTGTCTTTCAATTCGAACAGGATTTTATGCAGTATGGATGGAATATTGCTCCATTGGTAGCACCGTTGGATTCTGTTTATGTTCAAAAAACTTTCCCTATGTCAGGAAACAGAGAAAAACTATATGCCGGTTTGCCTGAGTTCATAGCTGATTCTCTGCCTGACCATTGGGGAAATGTGGTCTTCCAGAAATGGATGGAAGCCAACCATCTGCAATCCAAAATGGTAAATGCAGTGGATAGACTGTCTTTTATCGGTAAGAGAGCAATGGGTGCCTTGGAATTTCAGCCTGCTCATATCCAGGAGGATGCATCTGTAAATATCGAGTTGGCTTCACTTTATGAACTTGCCAATAAATTATTCCTGGACAGGCAGGATGTGAACATTGATATGAGCAACAGTCTTATTCTGGAAGATTTGTATAAGGTGGGAACTTCCGCTGGTGGTCAGCGTCCTAAGGCGATTATCGGCATGGATGAAACTACAGGTATTATTCGTTCAGGTCAAGCCGATTTGCCAACCAACTTTAAGCACTATATATTGAAGTTTGATACAAGCAGAAAAAATGAACTTCCTTTTACCAGGGTAGAGATGGCTTATTATCTGATGGCCAAGGATGCCGGTATCAATATGATGCCTTCTCGTTTGGTAGAGATTGAAGGAACCCAGAATTTCCTTACCCAGCGCTTTGATAGGGTGGAGGACAGAAAAATATATACCCAGACTTTAGCTGCCATGAGTTCCTTGGCTGATACTTACGAAGATTTGTTTGTGGTGGGCAGAAAACTGAATTTGTCGGCAGAAGAGCAGAGTCAGCAATATAGGAGAATGGTGTTTAATGTGCTTGCAGAAAATGTAGATGACCATACCAAGAACTTCTCATTTGTGATGTATCCCAACGGAGAATGGCATATATCGCCAGCTTACGACATCGTGTTTTCCGCCGATCCTGATTCGCATTTCTATCGTAACCATGAACTTACGGTTCTTGGCAAGCGAAAGAATATAACGAAGCAGGATTTGATGCTTTTTGCACAAAGACAGGATATCAGAAATGCTTCTAATATCATAGAAGAAGTGGAAGACGTGGTGATGAACTTCAAGTCTTATGCCGAAAAAGTGGAAATCGATGAGCACTGGATACGCAAAATAGAACGGGTTTTGGAAGAAAACCGTTGTTAAGTAAACGATTTCATACAATTATAATAAGGAATCGTGTGGTTATTGCTTTTCTTTTTGTATCTTTGCAGCCGTTTGGCAATTGTGGGTACCAAATCATACATAAAGGAAAAAAGAATATCTAATAATAAATAAAAAGTAATGACTACACTTACAATTTCTATTATTGTCGTTTTCGTGCTCGGCTATGCACTCATAGCTACCGAAAGCTTGACTAAGGTTAACAAGGCTGCGATAGCCCTGTTGATGTTGGTAGGTTGTTGGACCCTCTACATGGTGGATCCAATGCAGTATCTCCAGTTGATGCACCCTGATTATACAGGCGGTGCTGCTGGAATGGTGGAGAAGGTGACCGGAATCATCCAGGAACATCTGGGCGATACCGCCACAACACTCTTCTTCCTGATGGGTGCGATGACCATCGTGGAAATCGTTGACCAGAACGGCGGATTCAACTGGGTTCGCAAGGTGATGAAGACCAAGTCGAAGCGTGCGCTCCTCTGGCGTATCGCTATCCTTACCTTCTTCCTCTCTGCAATCCTCGACAATCTGACCACCAGTATCGTGATGATCATGATTCTCCGAAAGCTCGTCACCGACCACAAGGATCGCATGGTTTATGCATCCCTCGTCATCATCGCAGCCAATTCGGGTGGTGCCTTCTCACCAATCGGCGACGTTACCACCATCATGCTCTGGAACAAGGGATTGATTACTGCAGCCGGCGTTATCGCCGAAATCTTCATCCCGTCTGTGGTTTCCATGGTGATTCCTGCCCTCATCCTTCAGACCATGTTGAAGGGCGAACTCGTGATGCCTGAGGTTTCTGCCCAGCAGAATGCATCGGTCAGCGATTTCACCGAAGGTCAGCGCAAGGCTGTGTTCTGGTTGGGAGTAGGCGGTTTGATCTTCGTTCCTATCTTCAAGAGTATCACCCACTTGCCTCCATTCGTAGGAATCCTCCTGGTATTGGGCGTTCTCTGGACTGCTACCGAAGTTTTCTATCGCGGTTTGCATCGTGGAGCTGATGCCGAGGGCACTCAGAAGCGAGTAACCAAGTTGCTTTCTCGTGTTGATATGAGTACCATCCTCTTCTTCCTCGGTATCCTGATGGCAGTATCCTGCCTGGCTGAGATTGGCGTATTGACAGCTTTGGGGCAGGGCTTGAACGTCGTATTCGATGGCAACCACTACCTGGTTACTGGTATCATCGGTGTGCTTTCAAGTATTGTTGACAATGTGCCTCTGGTAGCCGGATGTATGGGAATGTATCCTGTGGCTGCCGCTGGCGATATGGCTGTGGATGGTGTCTTCTGGCAGTTGCTGGCCTACTGTGCCGGTGTAGGTGGTTCTATGCTGATTATCGGTAGTGCCGCTGGTGTTGTAGTAATGGGCTTGGAGAAGATTACCTTCGGCTGGTATATGAAGCACATCTCCTGGATTGCTTTCGTAGGTTACATCGCAGGTATCGTTTGCTACTGGTTCATCCGCACCTTCCTTTATGCTATCTAAAAGGTAGGTATTTTCAAATGTAAGCTCCACACGCCCTGAAAGGGCAGAAACTCTTAGCCCAGGGCATCGCCCTGGGTACTGATGGGCGCAAGCCTGTCGCCCTGAAAGGGCAAAAGCTTTCCCACTCACGTGAAAAAGTTTTTTTGAAGAAAAAGTCTCATAGTCTCATTTTCTATTGAAAATATCGACTTAAAGACTTGATAGATAATAAGATAAAAAGAATGAGACTTCTCGGTTCTGATGCCGGGAAGTCTCATTCATGTATCATAGAAGTATCATTATTTCACTTTTTCTTTACGAGATACTTCATTCCATCTGCAAATCTCTTGTGTTTCAACTCACTCATATTCGCCAGTTTTCTGCCGAATCCCATCAAACTGTTCACCTTGAGCGATGAACCTATCTGCTTTTTCAGATAGTCGAAAATCTCGGCGGCAGTCAGATATTCACCCTCTTTCTCATTCTCAACCAAATCAAAATAGAGCTGGAAATACTGGTCTATCGGCTCAGCCACCTCAAACTTGCAGTTGTTCTTCATGATCAACTTCACCTGTTCCGCATCAAAATAACTCTTCTCGCCATTGTGCAAAGCAGTCAGCGCCTGGGCGAAAAGTTGCTGATAGTTCGGACGCACACTCACATCGATCGGTCCCGTCAGTTCCACGCCTATAAACCTTCGGTTGCCGGATGGATCGGTGAGAATATCCGTGATGTTGCTCGTGGCGATGAACGAGGCGAGACGAGGAAATTCCATGACATGACTGCCATACGGAGGCTTGTATTTCAGCGTAGGCAACTGGATGAGATTCTTCAGAAATCCCTGCTGCACCTGTGGCGAAATCTGGTTGAACTCATCGAGATTGATGACCATAAACTGTGCCATCGCCTGATAAACCTGACGTTTTTCTGACAGAATCAGATTATCGTTATATCCCCACTGCAGCTCCGGTGGTAACAGTCGGCGACAGAAAGTACTCTTGTTGTAACCCTGTTTGGAAATGAGAAGCGGAGCCACCGAGTTGCCATACTGGCGATGGGTAAAGCCGCGCCACTGATCAAC
>OIXU01000892.1_pt1 | contig 10147 bp, 13 predicted proteins | sample 1587921 | NCBI WGS metagenome assembly OIXU01 (sample SAMN03283238) | human gut metagenome | biome: human-associated habitat; material: feces | host: Homo sapiens | place: Peru | collected 2012
GTCCAAGATCGTGTACGCCGATATCAATCTGGCCCAAAAAGCCCAGATTGACCTGGGCATGCCGCTCTTCTGCATTCGACGCGTGCGCGTGGTTAATGGTTCCCCGGCGTCGATTGAGACGGCTCACGTCAATCTGTCTTTGTGCCCCTCGCTTCCCGATCACGATTTTGAGCAGGAAAGCCTCTACGACGTTTTGCTCAAAGAGGGGAATGTCCATGTGACGCACGGCAAGGAGCATATTTCCATCAGCCGTCTGAACGCCGACGAGGCCAAGTTATTGGATGCTCAGGAGGGCACGCCGGTGTTTTACAAGGCTTCGCACGAGCGTGACGAGAACGATGGCTTTGTCGAGTATTGCAAGTCCGTGATTCTGCCGACCAAGTACCGTTTTGCCGATAACGGCGAGGCAGACGGTGTTGCGACGAAAGTAGGTGTCGAATGGCTGATGCAGTAGAAGACTTGCCGGTTTACAAACAAATTCGCCGCTGCATTGCGGAGCGAATCGAGCGCGGCGACTACCCGACGGGCTCGATGATTCCGTCCGAAAACGAGCTGGCCGAGGAGTTTGGCACGACGCGCCTGACAATCCGCAGCGCCATGGACGAGCTGGTCAAAAGTGGCCAGATTCGTCGCGTGCAGGGCAAGGGCGCTTTTGTGGGACACAAGTGGTTTGACGAGCACGAACGCAAGGGTGGCTTCCGTCAGTCGGTTCTGGCATCGGGTGCGACGCCGTCGGTGCGCATCCTGGCGCGCTCCAAACGCTACGCCGGTCCGTATTATGCCGACCTGTTTGACATCGCCGAGGACGATCTGCTTTACTCGGTGCGCCGCCTCAACTGCATTGATGGTGAACCCGTGTCGATCGAGATGACGCTGATTCCGTGTCTGCTGTTTCCGGGCATCGAAGGCGTGGACATTTCGGTCTTCAGCCTATTCGAGACCTACGATATGTTGGGACGCAAGCCAGATAAGTCGGTTGAGAAACTCGATATCGAGGCGCTGGGCGCACGCGATGCGAGCTTGCTCAATCTTGAGCCGGGCGATCTGGCGCTCGTTCTGGAAGGCCTGACCTATGACTCGAGCGGGCAGGCAATCGAGCATGCCAAGTCTTTTACCCGCGGCGACGCCGGCGGATATACCTACAACTATTAGCGTCTAGAGCGTCCTAGCGCACGGCTGGGCGCTCGTTGTCATCATCGACACCGCCGAGTACGCCATCCCGGGCCTGGACGACGACTTCCGCGTCATCGTGTCCCCCTGGATCCTGTCCGTGCTGACCACCGACCGCCTCTCGCGCAACTACGAGCTGGTCACCAAGCACAACCTCAAGTACCGCCGCTACTACCACCAGTTCGACTACTAATTTCATTTGGGGGAAACCGCAATGAGGCAATACATCTTCGCCAGCCACGCGCATTTTGCGACCGGCATCAAGGAGAGCACCGAGCTGCTCTCGGGCGCGCGCGATAACGTCCACGATCTGTCGATGTTCGTCGACGGTCGCACCGACGTCGCCGAGGAGGCCGCCAAGCTCCTGGCGACCATCGACCCCGCTGACGACGTGATCGTGTGCACCGACCTGTTTGGCGGCAGCGTCAACAACGAGTTCACCAAGATCGTCCAGACGCGCCCCAACACCTACCTGATCGCCAACATGAACCTGCCGCTGCTGATCCAGCTGCTGTTCTCGGACCAGGAGGCGCCCGCCGACCAGGTTATCCGCGAGATCCTCGCTGCCGACGACACGCGCGTCAAGTTTGTTAACGACCTGCTGACCGATACGGATGACGAGGAAGAGTTCTAGTCACCGTCTGCTATTAACAGCGCCGGGTTTTCCGGCATGAGACCTTTGGGGGTCAATCATGATTCAACTGCTTCGCGTAGACCATCGTCTGCTCCATGGCCAGGTGGCCGTCTCTTGGGTTCAGGGCCTGGGCTCCGACTGCATCTTCTGCGTCGGTGACAAGGTCGCCAACGATCCCGTCTGGAAGACCACGCTCAAGATGGGTAAGCCGGCTAACGCTAAGCTTGTCATCAAGGATATGGAGCACGCCATCGAGGCCATCAACTCCGGCGTGACCGATAAGTACAAGATGATCATCTGCGTCGCCAGCATCGCCGAGGCCAAGCAGCTCGCCGACGGCTGTCCGCAGATTACCTCGATCAACCTGGGCAACACCAAGTCCAAGGATGAGCAGCGTCCCGATGCCCGCAAGATCTCCCGTCAGATCTTTGTGACTGCCGCCGAGGAAGAGGACATTCGCGAGCTCGTCGGCCGTGGCATCGAGGTCGAGATTCGTGCTCTGGCGGACGACCCCAAGGTCGACGCTGTAAGCGCCCTCTAATTAGGAACCGCGGGGCGGCGTGAACAGCGTCGCCCCATCCGTGGACGGGCCGGCTAAACGTTTTATCCGATAGCCCGCCTACCGTTCACCGGGAGTACCTGCCCGTTGAGCGATTGGTATTAAATAGTTTCCGCATGACTATATAATTGGTATCAAATCATTTGTACCGGTTTAGGTGTTAACAGCACACCGGTACGAGTTGGGTCTGGGTAAGCGATTGTCGGCATGGAAAAGGGCGCGCTGACAAGTCGGTGATCGCCGCGCAGACCCAAGAGGGATCAAAGGGAGGAACAATGCTTGTTCAAGCGATCCTCATCGGACTTATCGCTGCCTTCGGTAAGCTCGATTATCAGCTCGGTACGCTCTATGCGTTCCGTCCGATCGTTCTGTGCCCGCTCGTGGGCATAGTCCTCGGGGACCTGCAGTCCGGCCTCGCCATCGGCGCGAGCCTTGAGCTGCTCTTCATGGGTTCCATCGCCATCGGCGCCTACGTGCCGCCTGATGAGACGATTGGCGGCGTGCTCGCCTGCGCCTTCGCTATCCAGCTGGGCCAGAGCACCGAGGCCGCTATCGCACTCGCGATGCCCATCGCCACCCTGTGCCTGGCCATCAAGAACGTCGTCAACGCCGGTATGCCCCTTCTGGTCGACCGCGCCGACGTCTTTGCCAGCAAGGGTAACCTCAAGGGCATCTACGCCATGCACTGGATCATCGGCCTCGTGATCGTCGCCCTGGCCTTCTTCCTGTGCTCCGTCTCCTTCTATCTGGGTGCCGACGCCGTTCAGGGTCTGCTCGACTTCATCCCGACGTTCGTCCTCGATGGCTTTGGCGTCGCAGCCAACATCCTGCCTGCCATGGGCTTCGCCATGCTCGGCCGTCTGGTGCTTACCAAGCAGCTCGTGCCGTTCTACTTCCTGGGCTTCCTGCTGTGCTCCTATGCCAACGTGCCCGTCCTCGGCGTCGCTCTGATCGCAATCATCATCGGCATCGACAAGTACGACCTGCTGGGCCTTGGTGGCGCCCAGCCCCAGCTTTCTGTGGAAGGGGATGAGGACGATGACTTCTAATTCCGAGAACCAGATTACTCGCTCCGACCTCATTAAGAGCTCTGTCAACACTGGTGCCCTGGGCATGGAGTTCTCCTGGACCTACTACAAGCAGATGAACATTGCCTTCTGCCTGATGGTCGCCAACATGCTCAAGAAGATCTACGCCGGTCGTCCCGACGATTACGCCGAGGCCCTGCATCGTCACAGCGCGTTCTTCAACATCACCCCGCAGCTTGCTCCCTTCGTGGGCGGCATCGCGATGGCCATGGAGGAGAAGGTCGCTCGTGGTGAGGTTGAGCCCGAGAGCGTTAACGACATCAAGGCCGCCCTCATGGGTCCGCTTTCCGGCCTGGGTGACTCCTTCTTCCTGTCCACCCTGCGCGTCGTCGCCGCTGCCGTGGGCATCAGCCTGTGCCAGGCCGGCAACGCCTTTGGCCCCATCGCCTTCCTGCTCATCTACAACATCCCGGCGTTCCTGATCCGTATCTTTGGCGCCATCAAGGGTTATGAGCTGGGTATTGGCTTCCTCGACGAGGCTCAGAAGACCGGCCTGATGCAGAAGATCATGGCCTGCGTCGGCATCGTCGGCGTCATGGTCGTCGGCGCCATGAGCAAGGACATGTTCTGGGCCTCGCTGCCCATCGCCATCGGTCAGGGCGACTCCGCCCAGACCCTCCAGGACATCCTGGATGGCATCATGCCCGGCATGCTCGGTATGGCTGCCTTCTGGCTCTACTACTGGCTGCTCTCCAAGAAGATCAACCCGATGGTCCTGATCCTCTGCACCATGGTCGTGGGCATCATCGGCGCTTACTTTGGCGTGCTTGCCTAATATGTCCGAATCGCGCTTCCATCGCGTCTAACGGTAGCGTCGATCTTTGGGGGCTTGTCGCAGATGCGGCAGCCCCCTGTTTTTTCAACCTGTACGAAAGGGGAGGGCCATGGCCGTACCTGAGCTTTCGCTCATGAACATCAACCATCGTTATTACAGCATCGAGACGTTCTTTAAGGCTGCCGGCGAGGCGGGTTACCGCAATATCGAGCTGTGGACTGGTTCGATGCACCTGTATGTGGATTGCCACGAGCACGATTCGGTAGATAAGATTCGCGACCTGGCCGCTCAGTATGGCATCAAGATCGTGTGTGTCTGCCCCGAGCAGAACAATCCCAAGCCGTGGAACGTCGCGGTGCGTGGCGAGGCCGGCCAGAAGCGTATCCTGTCCTACTTTAAGAACGTGATCGATGTTGCCGTCGAGCTGGGCGCGCCGCAGATTTTGGTGACGAGCGGCTGGGCCTATCTGGACGAGCCAGCCGAGGACGCCTGGGCCCGAAGCGTTGCCATGCTGCGTTCGGTGTGCGATTACGCCGATACGCGCGGCATTCGCGTCGCTCTTGAGGCGCTGCAGCCGTCGGAGTCCGTGCTGGTTAACACCGCACAGGACGTGGCGCGTATCTTGGCCGATGTCGACCGTCCCAACCTGAAGGCCTGTATCGACTTTGGCGCTATGGAAGTTGCTGGCGACACGATCGACAGCTATTTTGAGGCCTTGGGCGACAAGATCGTTCATACCCATTTTGTGGATGTGGGCGGCGGCACGACGCATCTTGCCTGGGGCGACGGCGAGCGCGATATGCGTGCCGACCTCGAGGCACTTATGCGTCACGGCTATACGGGCTATGCCTCGGCCGAGACGTGCGATGGTCGCTACTATCAGGATCCGTCCAAGGCGACGACTCAGGTTATCGAGATGTATCGCCGTGTGACGGCGGAGATGGAAGCCGAATAACGAAGCTGCGCGGTTGCGCCGGAAACGCTTGGGCGGGTCTGGCGCAACGTGCTTTTAGGTGTTGAGTTGTGAAGTGTCCGTTGGCTGCGGTGCTCGAATTAGACAACTAAAGGCGTTGTAATACCACTCGGGCGGGGAAATCGACCGTTCGCCGCAAATCTTCGTGAGTTTGGATTGGTATTAAATAAAGCGTAATCGTATGGCTATAATTGGTATCAGCAAGAAGCGCGATGTATAGAATCGCGCACATGTGATGGGAGGACACACATGAAGGAGACCGAGAAGATCGAGATCATGCACTTCGACCAGGAGGGCTACCTCGAGGACGGCAGGAACGTCTACGAGGCCGGCAAGAGGATGACCGCCCTGGCCGACCGCGTGCACGAGGAGGGCTACGACGCCGTCTTCCTGATGGGCGTCGGCGGCACCTGGGACGAGTTCATGCAGCTCGAGTACCTCATGAACAAGTTCGGCGACCGCGACCTCGAGGTCTACCTGATCCACGCCGCCGAGTGGAACGTCATGGGCCACAAGCGCATGACCGAGCGCTCCGTCGTGCTGACCGCCTCCGAGTCCGGCACCACCCCCGAGGTCCTCGAGGCCATCGGCAAGATGAAGGCCATGGGCGTGCGCGTCTACGCCATGACCAACCCCGAGGGCAAGATCGGCCAGGCCGTGGGCGCCGAGAACTGCGTCATGATGGCCTCCGACCACGGCGCCGGCGGCTGCGAGAAGGGCTACTACCTCGCCGACTGCTTCGGCCTGCGCCTGCTCAACCGCCGCGGCTGCTTCCCCAAGTTCGACCTGTTCATCGAGCAGACCCGCGACGTCTGGAAGGACATGCTCGACATCCGCAAGCGCTTCGAGCCGCGCGCCGAGGAGCTCGCCAAGAAGTACGCCCTGGCCGACTACACCATGTTCATCGGCTCCGGCGCGCTGTGGGGCGAGACCATCCTGTACTCCATGTGCCTGCTCGAGGAGATGCAGTGGAAGCGCACCCGCTACATCACCTCGGCCGACTTCTTCCACGGCACCCTGGAGCTCGTGGAGCCGGGCGTCCCCGTGTTCCTGTTCATGGGCGAGGACGAGAACCGCAAGCTCGACGAGCGCGTCCGCGCCTTCCTGACTCGTGGCGTCACCGGCGACACCGACATCAACATCATCGACACCGCCGAGTTCGCCATCCCCGGCCTTGACGACGATTTCCGCGTCATCGTTTCCCCGTGGATCCTGTCCTCGCTGGTCACCGATCGACTCGCCGCCTACTACGAGACGGTCACCAAGCATAACCTCAACTACCGTCGCTACTATCACCAGTTCGACTACTAATAGTTGACCACTCATGTAAGAAGCACCCTGCCCGGGCGCATGCGTCCGGGCATTTTTATGCCGAAATTCGCTAGGAAGGGGAATCGAATGAGGCAGTTTATCGTGGCATCCCATGCTCATTTCGCGTCTGGAATCGTCGAGAGCATCGGCCTGCTTTCCGGCGAGCGCGAAAACGTCCATGCGCTCTCTATGTATGTCGACGGAAACGAGGACCTGGCCAAGGAAGCCGCAGCGATTCTGAACGGCTTTGCGGCGGACGACGAGGTCGTCGTTTGCACCGACCTCTTTGTCAACAACGAGTTCACCAAGGTTGTCCAGACGCGCCCCAACACGCATCTGGTGACCAATATGAATCTGCCGCTTCTAATCCAGCTGCTGTTCGTGTCCGATTCCACCCCGATCGACGAGGCCATTCGTCAGATCGTCGAGGCGGACGACACCAAGGTCAAGTACGTCAACGACCTGCTGGGCCAGGCCGAACTCGATGAGTTTTAATCGTTAGGGAGCACATCATGATTCAGATGATTCGCGTAGACTATCGACTGCTTCACGGCCAGGTTGCCGTGAGCTGGACCTCGGCTTTGGGTGCCGACTGCATTCTGCTGGTGAGCGATACGGTCCTCAACGACAAGCTGCGCCTGCAGGCCCTGTCCCTTGCAAAGCCCGAAGGCTGCAAGGTCGTCGTCAAAAACACCGAGGATGCCGTCAAGGCGCTTCAGAGCGGTGTGACTGATAAGTACAAGCTCTTCGTGGTTTGCGAGACGATCCAGCAGGCCGGTGCCGTCGCCAAGGCGATGGGCGTCAAGAAGATCAATCTCGGCAACGTTGCCTTTAGCGAGAATGCCCGCCAGGTCTCGACCAGCGTATTCCTCACGCCCGAAAACGAGGCATACGTCAAAGAACTGCTCGGCGAGGGCTATGAACTGTTCATTCAGATGATTCCGGCAGATGCGAAGACTGACGCCGCGAAGGTCATCGGTTAGGGGTTGTCATGGTTATCAAGACAATCCTGATTTTCCTGATCGCCCTTTTGGGCTATTCCGAGTGGCTGACGGGCACGAGCTACCTCCAGCGCCCGATCGTGCTCGGGCCTCTGGTTGGCCTTGTCATGGGCGACGTGGTGACCGGCACAATCATGGGCGCCACGATGGAGCTTGCCATGGTCGGCGCCATCTCGGTCGGTGCCTATAACCCGCCCGATACGATTTCCGGAACCATCCTGGGCGTATCCCTTGCCATGCAGGCCGGCGCGGACGCTTCGGCAGCGCTGACCCTGGGTATTCCTATTGCCACGATCGTCCTGGCGCTCGACACGGCCCTGGGTCAGCCGGTCATGCTGCTGCTGGTGCACCGTATCGACAAGAACGTCGAGGATGGAGACACCAAGGCCATCACGCGCAACATGCTCATCGCCGGTTACGCGCAGAGCTGGTGCGGCCTGTTGATCGTTCCCTTGGCCTTCTTCTTTGGCGCTGACGCGGTCGCCAGTCTGCTCAACATCATTCCCGATTTCGTTCAGACCGGTATGGATGTCGCCGCCGCCTTCTTGCCCGCACTCGGCTTTGCCATGCTGGCTCAGATGATTATGAACAAGACCGTGGCGCCGTTCTTCTTCGCAGGTTTCTTCCTCGTTGCCTACTTTGGCATTAGCACGACAGGCGTGGCGATCTTTGCCGCGATCATCGTCGTCGCAATGACGGTTTTGGGCGAGAAGAAAAAGACGGAGCAGCCCGCAGTGGCGACCGAGGATCCTGCGATTGGGAGTGGGTTCGATGAGTTTTAAGTTTGAGTCTTCCTACGACGGGCTGATTACCCGCGAAGATCTTAAGAAGCTGTTCTGGCGCTCGATTCCCTATGAGCACTCCTGGAACTACGAGCGCATGGGCCATATTGGCTTTATGTGGGCCCTCATGCCGATCCTGCGCAAACTCTACCCGCAGGATGCGGACTTTAAGGCGGCGCTCAAGCGCCACATGGAGCTCTATAACGTCACGCCGTATATCTCGACGCTCCCCATGTCCATTGCCGCGGCAATGGAGGAAGTCAACGCTACCGAGGACAACTTCGACACGAGCGCGATCTCCAACGTCAAGCTCGCTTTGATGGGCCCGCTTTCCGGTGTGGGCGATGCGTTCTACTGGGGTACGCTGCGAATTTTGGCCACGGGCGTCGGCACCTCGCTGGCGCTGCAGGGTTCTATTCTCGGTCCGATTTTGTTCCTGCTGGTGTTCAACGTTCCCCACTACATCATTCGCTACGTGCTGACGTTTGTGGGATACCGCTTTGGCTCGGACATGATCAGCAAGGTCCAGGAGTCGGGCATCATGGATACGATCGTCAAGATGGCCTCCATTATGGGCGCTATGGTGATCGGCGCGATGACCATGGAGATGGTCACCGTGGACATCCCGCTCATGGTCGGCGCGGGCGATGGCGCTCAGACGCTGGCAGAGCTGCTCAACGGGATCTTCCCGGGCTTTGTCACGCTGGGACTGTTTGGAATCGTCTATCTCATGCTCAAGAAGAAGATGAATCCGTTGCTCATCATGCTGGTGATTTTGCTCGCGAGCATCGCCGGTGCATTCTTTGGAGTACTTGGTGTTCAGTAGGGCATCCGTCATAATCAAAACAATGTAAGAGGGGGCGTCGCGCACACTGTGCTGCGGCGCCCTTTTGCCGAAAGGTGGACAAGATGGAGTATCCACAGCTTGCCGTTATGAATATCAGCCATCGTTACTTTGACCTGGAGGAGTTCTTTTCGTCGGCCGCGGCTTCGGGCTATACGTGCTGCGAGCTTTGGACCGGGGCGATGCATTTGTATGTGGATTGCCATGGTTACGATTCACTCGAGCAGGTGAGGGAGCTTTCGCAGCGGTATGGAGTCCGGATTGTCGGCATTTGCCCCGAGCAGAATAACCCCAAGCCGTGGAATATCGCCGCGCGCGGGAAGGAATCGCGTGCTCGCACGCTTGCGTACTTTAAGAACGTCGTGGATATTGCGGCGGAGCTTGGGGCCGAGCAAGTCATGGTGTCGAGCGGCTGGGCATTTTTGAATGAGCCGATCGAGGACGCATGGGCGCGTAGCGCTTCGATGCTGCGTGCGATTGCCGAGCATGCGGGCCCGCGCGGCATTCGTCTAGTGCTCGAGGCCCTGCAGCCGGTTGAGTCGATGATCGTGAACTCGGCGGCGGATACAAAGCGCATGATTGACGCAGTTGATCATCCGGCACTTAAGGCGTGTCTGGATATGGGCGCCATGGCAGTGGCGGGGGATACCATCGACGATTATTTTGATGCGCTCGGCGATGACGTCGCCCACGTGCATTTTGTCGATGTCGCGGCAGATGGCACCACGCATCTTGCCTGGGGTGACGGTGACCGCGATATGCGGGCCGATTTGGATAGGCTGGTGGCGCATGGCTATCGCGGCGTAGTTTCGGCAGAGACGTACGACTGGCGCTATTTCGCTGATCCCGCGGCAGCCGATGCCCAGGTCATGGCGGAGTATCGACGCGCGACTGGCGCTTAAGTCAGACAGGGCGCCGAGCTAGCGTTCGACGAATTTTAGTTTGGCGTTCTTTGGGAAGCGGGACGTGCCTTCCCTATGTTTCCAAATGAATACGCTGTGAGCCCAGGG
>OIXU01000899.1_pt1 | contig 10097 bp, 10 predicted proteins | sample 1587921 | NCBI WGS metagenome assembly OIXU01 (sample SAMN03283238) | human gut metagenome | biome: human-associated habitat; material: feces | host: Homo sapiens | place: Peru | collected 2012
AAAGCTAAATCACGATGCTTTGCATTTACCTTTGCAAGTTCTTGCAACACTTACAGATAAAGAAAAATCACAGTACAAAATTTTAGGTGCATCTTGCCATTCGGTAGGGGATGCAGTAAAAGCCCTGAAACTAGGTTGTACCTATATTACAGCAGGTCATATTTTTGATACTGATTGCAAGAAAGGTTTGCCGGGTAGAGGACTTGATTTTCTTAAAGCAGTTTGCAGTAGTGTATCAATACCTGTATATGCAATAGGTGGTATTTCACCAAAAAACTTTTCAATGGTTAGAAATGCCGGTGCAGATGGTGGTTGTATAATGAGCAGTGCAATGAATTGTCTAGAACCTCATAATTATTTATCTTTATTTTAATAAAACAATTTTAGCATATTAAAAAAAGTCAAGTGATTTTGAATCCTTGACTTTTTTAATTTCTTATTTAAATTTTTCTTTCATTACTTTAGCAAAATACTCATAAGGAACAATGTATTTACTTTTATTATTTATTTTAATTGTGGTTATGAAATCGTTAACATCTCTGTTAATTTTTTTAGTGTGCAAAATACCATCTTTTATGTAATTGTAAAACCGAGAGCCACCCCAAGCCCAATCAGACTGAACATGGTTTAAACTTGATATTATACTTCTATTTGTAATTTTATCGAAGATAGAAACCGGTGATGATTTCACATATTTTTTAAGTGCCTTAACCATTTCTTTATCTGATGAGTACATATCAAAAATATAGTTAAAAACATCGTTCATGGTATTATCTATATTACCAACCTTATAATTAATAAGAAAAACAACGAATTTAGTTTCAAAATGCATAAGTTCCAGACACTTTTTGCCATCAAAATAAAATAACTTACATCCCCATTCGTAAAGGGAGTTGTCTTTCTCTATTTCTCTTAATTTCTTAGCAAGAGGGGAAATTTCAGATATCATTTCATCAGGAGTATTCAATTTGTATCTATCCAGCATTTTTTTAGTAGCATAAATTATCATATTATCTACCTTTCTATTATGTTTTATATTATATTATTATACTTTTAATATTTAGAAAGCACAAGAGGTTTTATAATAGAAATTTAAGAGAAAAATATTACAATATAATAAATAATACAAATTTTGACAGAGTACAAGAAATTACTCCTATTAGTTAACAAAACTGTAATATCAAAAGGTTATAAATTTTCTTGAATATATATCCCTACTATGATATAATGTTTTAAGCATTAAACTAAGATAATAGTGTGAATTTATAAAAAGGAGTGAGCAGTATGGCACTATGTATGGGCTGTATGAAAGAAATAGGCGATGAACAAATCTGTCCTGATTGTGGATTTAATAACACAGATACTCAGCCGGAACCTTTCCTAGGTTTTCATACTGTTTTAAAAGATAGATATATTGTTGGTAGAGGTATCGACACAAATGGTGAAAGTACCCGTTACCTAGGTTATGATAAAGAAGAAAAGAAGAAAGTTATCATTAGAGAATTTCTACCAATCGGTATTTTTGACCGTTCAAAAGGTGAGAAAGACCTTGTTGTAGGATATAATGATGAAACTGTTTTCAAGAACTTGCGTTCTAACTTTATTTCATATTACAAGATTGTACAAGAACTAAACAATATGTCAGTAATGATTAAAATTCTTGATATTTTTGAAGAGAACAATACTGCATATGAAATTGAAGAATATCTTGAACTGAACCACTTTGAAGATTATCTAAAGAGAAATAACGGACAACTTGAATGGGAAGTTGCAAGACCACTGTTTATGCCGCTTATCTCTGCTTTAGAGTCACTTCATAAGAGAGGTATTGGTCACTACGCAGTTTCACCATCAAACTTATACATAACTAAAGACGGCAAGCTTAAACTTTCAGGTTTCTGTACTGCTATGGAAAGAAAGAGAGGTACTCCACTAAAAAGTCAGCTTTATAGTGGCTGTGCTGCTCCTGAACAATATGAAAAGAACTTTACTCTTGATATTGTTACCGAAATTTATGGCTTTACAGCAACACTTTTCCATACATTAACAGGTCATGTTCCTGCTAATGCAAGAGAAAGACTAAAGGACAGTAGTCTACTTATGAGTACAAATACTGTTAAGCGATTACCTCCTCATGTTGTTACTGCTTTAGCAAATGGTTTACAGGTTGATAGAAAAGAAAGAATTGCAGATTTTGATGAACTTAGAAGTCAGCTTTCTGTTGCTCCGACTGCTCAGGCAATTCAAGAAGAAATCAGCAAAACTGCCAGTCTATCCGATCCAAGTAAACAACAAAAAGAAGAAAAGAAAAATAACGAAAACAAGAAAGTTACTTTAATTGCAGCACTTATTTCTCTTGTAGTATTTGTTGGTATTGGTGCAGTACTTGTTGCTACTAACTGTTTTGGTTTAGTAAATGGCAACCATGGTGGTGTTCAAGATACAACAGCTACAAAGGCATGGAGTGGTCCGGTAGTAGATAACTTTGTTGGTAAGAAATATTCAGCAGTAAAAAGTCAGCTAAAGGGTTCTGATAAATATATTATTAATATTAATTCAGAAGAAAAGTTTAGCGATAGCATTGAAGAAGGTTATATTTGTGAACAAACACCGGCTGCCGGTACACCAATTACTTCAGAAGATGAAGCAGTAAATATCAGCCTAACAATCAGTAAAGGTGCTAAGATGAGAACTTTACCTGATATTGCCGGTAAGGATATTAAGACAGTTGCAACAATGCTTGCAGATACAGGTGTACTTGTAATGCAAGAAACCGAGTATAACTCAAAGTACCCTAACAATACTGTAATTGACTATAAGAACCTAAAGTCAGGTGACCAAATTGAATACGGTAAAACTGTTACAATTAAGGTTTCTTTAGGTGCTGAACCAACTTCAACTGAACCAAATACAGGTTCTGCCGATAATTAATTTAAACTAAAAAAAGGTGGGATAAATTCCCACCTTTTGTAATATTATTTTTTGATTATTCTTTCTGTGTTATGAACGAGGTTAAATACAGAACTGGCTATATCATCATATTTTTTATTGATAATATCGTAGGAGAGATAAACTTTGTTTTCATTTCTTCTGCTTTTGCTAAATTCATTTATTTTGTCAGTCAGCCTACCTTTTCTGTGCTGATAAGTGGCCTCGGAGTAACAGTTGCAACTTTCTTTAGTAAGTGTAAAGAATTCTTCATTGTTAAGATTGTTATTTCTGTAAAGTAGTCTTATTACATTGTATATACTGCACATTAACATTTCTGTGGTACATCTTGTAATATCTCTGTGGTTCATTTCCGAAAGAATTCTGTAGGTAAAATCAATACTGTCCATTATGATTTTTTCACTTGGATTTTCAGCAGTTATTGTTTTTTTAGTACCTTCATTAATAGCAATAACATCTCTTTCACTTGTTCTGCCAAGAAGATAATCGCAACTAACATTATAGTAATCAGCCACTTTTACAACAAAGTCAAGACCACATTCTCTAATACCTTTTTCATAGTGGGAGAGAAGTGCTTGACTGATTCCCAAGTCGCTTGAGGCTTGTTTTTGGCTGATTCCTTTTTCTTTTCTAAGATAACTGATAATACTACCAAATGTATTATTCATACAATCACATCCTTATACTATGAGTATAATACGAAATAAACTATTTGTAAAGATTGGAGTAATTATGAAATCATACTATATACACTTTATCTGTCACGGAAATATTGATGAAACTCATAAAGGTAAATATATAGGTACAACCAATGTTCCACTTTCTGATAAAGGCAAAATGGAACTTAAGAAACTTGACCACAATATGAAGTACCCGGGTGCAACTGCACTGTTTACCAGCCCATTAAAAAGATGTAAAGAAACTTGTGAGATTCTTTATCCTAATATGAAACCCATTGTTATTGACCAACTTTCTGAATGTAACTTTGGTGAATGGGAAGGCAAAACTGCCGATGAACTAAAGGATGATGAATTATTCAAACAATGGATTGGTGGCAGTAGTGAAGTAAAGCCACCACATGGCGAAAGTTCAGCAGACTTTACAAGAAGAATTTGCCATATGTTTGAGGATATTGTTACAGGTCTTATGAAAACCGGTACAACTGATGCAATTATTGTAACTCATGGTGGTGTAATTATGACACTACTTGCTATTTACGGTTTGCCACAGGCTAAGCCATTTGATTGGGTAATGGATGGTGGTTACGGTTATTCTATCCGTATTACTCCAATGTTGTGGCAGAGAGATAAAGTATCCGAAGTATTCCAAAAAATCCCTCTACCTAAGGAAGATGATGAGGAATAATATTTACATATGTATTTTTTTGTGATATTATATTAACAGAGTTTTTTAATAGAGAAGGAGATTAAAAATGAATAAGTACAATATTTGTCTATTAAAGGGCGACGGTATCGGCCCTGAAATTGTTAACGAAGCAGTTAAGGTACTTGATTGTGTTGCTGATAAATATGGTTTTCAGGTAAATTATGATGAGGCTCTACTAGGTGGCTCAGCAATTGATGCTAAGGGTACACCACTACCTCAGGAAACTATTGATAAATGTAAAGCATCCGACTCTGTACTTCTTGGTGCAGTTGGTGGTCCTAAGTGGGATAAGCTACCGGGTAAAGAAAGACCTGAAGCAGGTCTATTAGGTATTCGTGGTGCATTAGGTCTATTTGCTAACCTACGCCCGGCAGTTATCTTTGAACCACTAAAGAGTGCTTCACCTTTAAAGGATGAAATCATCGGTGATAAGCTTGATGTTATGGTTGTTCGTGAACTAACAGGTGGTATCTACTTTGGCGAAAGAGGTAGAAGAGAAGCTGACGGTGAAGTTGAAGCGTACGATACAGAACAGTACAAAGTATCTGAAATCAAGAGAATTGCTAAGGTAGCTTTTGAAATGGCTATGAAGAGAAACAAAAAGCTTACTTCTGTTGATAAGGCTAATGTTCTTGAAGCATCTCGTCTATGGAGAGAAACAGTAATCGAAATGTCAAAGGATTATCCTGAAGTTGAACTAAATCACCTATATGTTGACAACACAGCTATGCAGCTTGTTATTAACCCAGGTCAGTTTGATGTTATCCTAACAAACAATATCTTTGGTGATATTCTTTCTGATGAAGCATCAATGATTTCCGGTTCTATCGGTATGTTAGCATCAGCATCACTATCAGACTCTAGCTTAGGTCTATATGAACCAATCCATGGCTCAGCACCTGACATTGCAGGTCAGAATATTGCTAACCCTCTTGCTACAATTCTTTCTGTTGCAATGATGCTAAAGTATTCTCTAAATGAACCAAAGGCTGCTGAAGCTATTGAAAATGCAGTTAATAAGGTTCTAGCAGAAAACAGAACTCCTGATATTTATGAAGAAGGTAAGAACAAGGTTACTTGCTCAGAAATGGGCGACCTAGTTTGTAAGGCTCTTGCATAAGAATTTTTGAGGTATTTTATGAATTTATATGATGTTCATTCACACATTTTGCCACAGATTGATGATGGTGCAGAAAATGTGGATGTTAGTGTCAATATTATAAATACTTTGTATAACCAAGGAGTAAGGCATATTTGTCTTACTCCTCATTACTATACCCATCAAGAGAGTATGGAGTCCTTTCTATCTCGTAGAGAAAGTTCCTTTAATTTACTGAAACCAAGTTTACCAAGTGATATTGAATTTTGTCTTGGTGCTGAGGTTTATGTAACAGATATTATAATGAACAATAAGTCGCTAAAGCCTGTTTGTTACGGTAACAGTGATTATATTTTGTTGGAATTTCCTTATTCAACTACCTTTACGGGAAGTTCATATGAATTCTTATTTAGAATTATAAGTCAGTATGGTGTAATGCCAATACTTGCTCATATTGAAAGATATGAAAGTTTAATTAAAAATCCTAAATTGTTACAGAAACTTTCAAGTGAAGGTGTAATGTTCCAAACAAATGCAGTTTCTTATAAGAATAAGGCAATATTTAGAAAATTTAAAAAATTACTTAATAAAGATTTAATTCACTTCATAGGCAGTGATGCTCATAATATGATTAGAAATTCACCGACAACATATGGTGAAACATTTGAACTTATAAATAAAAAAGTCGGAAAATTTCCAGTAGATAATATAAATCAAAATGCAAAAAGACTTTTTGAAATAGCAAAGTAAAGGGCACAACCGTTTAACAGGTTGTGCCTTAATTTTATAGTTTAAAATATTAATATTATAGTCTAACAGAAATATTATTTTCTCTTAAATACTCTTTAAGTTTAGGAATAGGTATTTCACCAAAATGAAATAGTGATGCTGCAAGAACTGCATCAGCTTTACCTTTTTCAAAAGCATCAAGGAAGTGCTCATATGCACCTGCACCACCGGAAGCGATAACAGGACGCCGTGTGCCTCCGAATTCGGCCCGGCCTTGGCCATGATTGCCTGCATGATAGCGGCCTTTTCCGCTTTTTTCGCAACGATATAGACGATCTCCTTCTCTTCCCCGATGGAGATGCCAAAGAATGCATCAATACCTGTAGGTGTTCTGCCACCTGCAGTATAAACTTCCCATGAGTCACCTTTTCTCTTAGCATCAATAGCAACAACGACACATTGTGCCCCAAATTTATAAGATGCCTCGTTAATAAGTTCAGGTCTGTATACAGCAGCAGAGTTTACAGAAACTTTGTCAGCACCGGCTCTTAGCATAGTAGTAAAGTCATCAACTGTACGAATACCACCACCAACTGTAAAAGGAATGAAAATAGAATTTGCAACCTTTTCTACAATATCAACCATAGTATCTCTGCCATCACTTGTAGCAGTAATATCTAGTAGTACAAGTTCATCAGCACCTTCTTTGTCATACTGAATAGCAGCTTCAACAGGATTACCGGCATCAACAAGGTTTACAAAACTCATACCCTTAACTACTCTACCGTTTTTTACATCAAGACAAGGAATTATTCTCTTAGCATACATTACTTAACCATCTCCACAAAGTTCTTTAGCATTTTTAGTCCAACTTCACCACTTTTTTCAGGGTGGAATTGTGTGGCAATAATATTGCCTTTTTGTACAGCAGCATCAATCTCTACACCATACTGTGTTGTAGCAGCAACAATATCCTTGTCCTGTGCTTTTAAGTAGAATGAATGTACAAAATATACATAAGGTTCACCTTCAATATCCTTGAAGATACCGTTCTTTTGTTTGATAGAAATATTATTCCAACCCATATGTGGAATTTTTAAAGTTCTGTTTTGATTAGGGATTTTTGTAATAGTACCCTTGAAAATATCAAGACCTTTTACACCTGGAGTTTCTTCACTTTCAGGAAAAAGCAGTTGAAGTCCAAGACAAATACCTAGGAATGGTTTGCCACTTTTTGTGTATTCAATGATGGTGTCCTTGATACCTCTCTTAGTCATTGTGTCCATAGCATCACCGAATGAACCAACACCGGGAAGTATAGCACCATCAGCATTTAAGATTTCATCTTTATCGCTGGTAACTTTACAGTCAGCACCAATAAATTTCAGTGCCTTGTAAACACTTTGAATGTTACCTGCACCATAGTCAATTATTGCAATCATTATAAATCTTCCTTTCATTAGGATGTGATTATTTTAACATACTAAAGTGTTTTTTGCAAGATTTTGCAATTTATAATTTATATTGTTTCAAAGACTCATAAACCTACAAAATATTACCATTTATTTTGGTGTAATTTAGATTGAAAAAATTATTTCTTTGTGTTAAAATAAAATTAATTGTGTAAAGATATAAAGAGGTATATAGAATCATGGTTAAACATCTATTAACAAGAATAGAAATGAAAATGGATTCTTTCTCTAAAGGACAGAAAAGAATCGCAATGTATATAGAAGAAAGCTACGACAAAGCAGCATATATGACTGCTTTAAAGTTAGGTGAAACAGTTGGTGTCTCAGAAAGTACAGTAGTTAGATTTGCTTCTGAACTTGGTTATGAGGGCTATCCTGAATTACAGAAAGCTATGCAGGAAATGATTAAGGAAAAGTTAACTTCTGTACAGAGAATTGAAGTTACCGAAACAAGAATCGGTGACGATGATGTTCTTACTTCTGTTCTAAATTCTGATATTGACAAAATCAGAAGAACAATTGAAGAAATTTCTCATGAAGACTTTAACAATGCAGTAAAAGCACTTTCTAAAGCAAAAGAAATTTATGTTTTTGCAGTTCGTTCAACTTCATCCCTTGCAACATTCCTAGGTTATTACCTGCAACTTATTTACGGTAATGTGCATATTATCAATACAACATCCAAAAGTTCAACATATGAAAATCTATTTAGAATTTCAAAAGATGATGTAATGATTGGTATTAGTTTCCCTAGATATTCCACTACAGCAGTAGAGGCTATGGAATTTGCCAGAGAAAGAGAAGCCGAAGTTATTGCTATTACCGATAGTATGGCTTCACCTTTAGTAGAGTGTGCTAACAATGTACTTATTGCCAGAAGTGATATGGCATCAGTGGTTGACTCTTTGGTAGCACCACTTTCACTAATTAATGCACTGGTTGTTGCTTGTGTACTTGAACAGAAAGAAAAGGTTAAACACACATTCCAAGAACTTGAAGAGGTTTGGACAAAGCAAGGTGTTTATACTAAACGAGAAAAAGAAAAGGACAATAAATAATATGCCTAATGTAGTTGTAATTGGTGGTGGTGCATCAGGCCTTATGGCTGCCGGTACTGCTGCATATTATGGTGCTAATGTTACATTACTTGAGAAGAATAGCCGTACCGGTAGAAAAATTCTAGTGACCGGTAAAGGTAGATGTAACATTACAAATAACTGTGACAAAGATACATTTATTGCAAATGTTCCTACAAATCCAAGATTTCTATATAGTGCAATTAATAATTTTGACTGCCAAGATACAATAGATTTCTTTAATGATTTAGGACTTGAAACTAAAACAGAAAGAGGAAACAGAGTTTTTCCTGTTTCAGATAAAGCAATGGATGTTGCTGATACACTTCATACTTTTGCAAAGCATAATGGTGTAAAAATCATTGAGTCAACTGCAAAGGTTATTTTAACTTCTGAAGGTAAAGTCAGTGGTGTACTTGATACAAAAGGTAATAAATATGATGCCGATTGTGTAATAATTGCTACCGGTGGTATGAGTTATCCGGGTACAGGTTCAACAGGTGATGGCTATAAGTTAGCAAAAACTGTCGGTCATACTATTACAGAAATAAAGCCATCATTAGTAGGATTAATTTCAAGTGATGAATTTTGCAAGGAACTTCAAGGCCTTTCACTAAAGAATGTTAATCTAACAACCTATGAAAACAGTAAAGAAATTTTTAGTGAACAAGGAGAAATGCTTTTCACTCATCAAGGTGTATCAGGTCCACTTGTACTTTCAGCAAGTTCTCATATGAGAAATTTTGAAAAGAAAAGTTATAAAATCTCCATTGACCTTAAACCTGCTTTGTCAGAAGAAAAGTTAGATTTAAGACTTCAAAAAGATTTTTCTGAACATAAGAATAATCAAATTAACAATTCATTAATTGTGAAAGTTGTGTGGACAGACTCTGCACATACTTAAAAAAGCGCCGTATTACGGGCTTTTTCGATGCTCCCAAATTGGAACTTTATTTGACAGCGGCAGACTTGGGAATATAATTATTTGTGTATTTAAAGAGAAAAAGAGAACTGAACTATGGAAAAGAACAATCAATACCTCGGCACGGAGCCTCTGGGCAAGCTGCTTTTTAAACTTGCGGTACCCTCCGTAGTAGCCCAAATAATCAACATGCTCTACAATATCGTAGACAGGATATATATAGGCCACATGCCGGAGGGCGGCTCTCTCGCGCTGACCGGCCTGGGCGTGTGCATGCCCATCATAATGGTAGTATCCGCATTCGCGGCCCTCGTATCCATGGGCGGCGCTCCCCGGGCATCCATCGCCATGGGCCGGGGCGACAACAGCGCCGCAGAGCGCATACTCGGCAACTGCTTTATATTGCAGATAATAATATCGGCTATACTCACCTCGGCGCTCCTGATATGGGATAGGGACCTGCT
>OIXU01000900.1_pt1 | contig 10087 bp, 8 predicted proteins | sample 1587921 | NCBI WGS metagenome assembly OIXU01 (sample SAMN03283238) | human gut metagenome | biome: human-associated habitat; material: feces | host: Homo sapiens | place: Peru | collected 2012
CCATGCTTGGGATGAAGGTACTGTAACAACAAAACCTACAACCACAACTCCGGGCGTTAAGACATTTAAGTGTACAGTAGCAGGATGCGGCGCAACAAAGACAGAGTCTATCGACCCTATCGTAGAAGAACATGTTCATACATGGTCTGAATGGACATATAACAATGATGCAACTTACACATCATCTAAAGTTCATACAGACGGTACAGCTACAAGACATTGTACAGGTAAACTTCCAGACGGTTCAGATTGTACTGAAACCGAAACAAAGACAATTGCAGGCACAGGCTTGCTTCGTGTTAACACAGCATCTGTAACTCTTGGTGCTGTTGTTATGAACATTGGTATGGATAAGTCAAGAGCAAGCGACTTCAAGTCAACATATATTAGATTTGAGTATGCAGGCACAACTGTTGATGTTGATGAACTTTCAAGCAGCACAACAGCAACGCGCTACTATTATGACTTTGACAAGGTTTCACCTGATAAGTTTGGTGAAGATGTAACAATTACAGCTTATGGTGTAACAGAAGATGGTATTGTTTGTCGTGGACATTCAGTAACAACTTCAATTGAATCTTATGCATATAAGACACTTCGTAAAGCAGGTACTAAGGATACACTTAAGACATTGCTTGTTGAATTGCTTTACTACGGTGCACAATATCAGAACTACATGAACTACAAGACAGATGATCTTGTAACAGCTGACCTCACATCTGATGAAGCAGCTCGTCATACAACTGATGTTCCGGAATATCAGAAGCTTACTGATGCTAAGTATTCTCTTAACCCTAACGGTGATTCAGCAAATAAAGTTACTGTAAAGGCTGCAAGCTTGTTGCTTGAAGGTAAGGTTCTTCCACAGATAAGAATTGAAATTCCAAAGACTTCAAGCATTAATGACTTTATATTCACTTGGACAATTAACGGAAAGGTATCTTCATTTACATATGAAGAACATCCGGATTGGTTTGTTAAGACTAACGCTTCTGCTAACACAGCATCAGTAAATGATTCTTACTTTATCCAATGTAATGTCCTTAAAGCTAACCAGTTCTCTATTCCTTTCTATTTAACAGCATATGAAGGCTCAGTAGATGAGGCTCATCAGGTATCTAATGTCCTTCAGTATAGTGTTGAATCTTATGCAACAGGTTCTACCGTTAAGAAAAATGCTAAACTTAAGGCACTTGTTGACCAAATCCTTAGATACGGTCGTGCAGATGTTAATTATGTAGGTGGAGTACAATAAAATAAATACCTTAGTTTAAAAGGTTTTTATAAAGAGAAATAACCACAGGGGGTGACTCATCAATGAAGTACACAAAGCCAGTTGCAGAACTTGAAAAGTTCGAAGTTGCTGATGTAGTAACAACATCTATGCTTCCTGAAGAAGATATCTAATCGGGAAATGATGAGTAAAAACATTACATAATGTTCAACGGACGCTTCGGCGTCCGTTGTTTTTTGTTTGACTTTATGTATATAATGGGTTATAATTTTTTTGGTGATATAATGAAAGAGATGTTCAGAAAAATCGGCAAATCAAATGCTTTTATGTACAAAATGTGTTGCGATATTCTTTATGCGGCAAAAAGCGATGTACAAAAGGAAGCTAAAATAAAGGAAAATATAGATAAGCTTGCACCGGAACTTTATAATGATAAGCAAAAGTTTAAAAAAATATATAAGGATTTACTCGGTCAAAAATATATTTACGGCATTACATATCTTGATGAGTATTTTTTGTTTGACTTTCCAAACAGAAGCTTTAAAGAAAGAAAGGCTTTTGTAGGTACGGACGAATATTTAAGAAATACAAAAAAAATAAAAACAAAAGAGGTTGAAGAACATCCTATATTAAAGGACAAATATTCCGCTTACCAAACACTCAAAAAGTATTATAAGCGTGATATCGTTCCGATAAAAAGCTTTGCGGATTTTGCCGAATTCAATGCTTTTGTTCAAAAACATCCTGTCTTTTTGATAAAAAAAGAAACAGGCTCACTCGGTAAAAATATTACAAAATATGATTTGTCGGACGGCAAAACCAATCCAAAAACACTCTTTTTGGCTCTTCTCAGCAAGGGTCAATGGGTTGCCGAAGAAATGATTGAACAATGCGATGAAATGGCGGCGTTTCATCCCGCTTCGGTTAATACGGTCAGAATCGCAACATTTTATGACAAAAATAAAAAGCTTACAAAGCTTTTTGCAATGTTCCGCACGGGCAGCGGCAACAGCGTAGTTGACAATGCAAGCAGCGGCGGTATTTGTGCAAGTATAGACCTCAAAACGGGAATTATCGAATCAAACGGATACAAAAAGAACGGCGAAATTGTGGAACTTCAACCCGATACAAAGCATATAATCAAGGGCTTTAAAATTCCGCAATGGGAGGAACTTTTGCACCTTGCAGATGAGGTTGCTTTTGCCGTGCCGTATTACAATTATATCGGTTGGGATTTTGCACTCACCGATAACGGCTGGGTGGTTGTTGAGGGCAACAGCCGACCGAATATCAATTCAATTCAAATGTGCTCTGGCAGGGGACTCCGCAAAATCCTTGATGAAACCCTCGGCCTCGGAGAATAATAAAAGACATTCTGTGCTTTTCAACACGGAATGTCTTTTTGTTATATGGTTTAGTATATTGCTTTTTGATATTTTTCGCAATCTTTAGATAATTTGAAAAAAGTTTCCGAATATAAAGGGCGCAATCCTTCTTCTGCAACAAGTTGAGTAAAATAATGCCCCGGAACACCATTTGCTTCAACAAGAACCCAGCCTTTGTCACTGTATGCAAAATCCCAACCGATATATTTCTTTTCAGGAAACACTCTTACGATTTTTTCAATCGTGTCAAGCAATTCATCCCAATGAGGAATAAAAGTACCTTCATATTTTATGTGAGAATCGGGATGTTCGTCAAATCTTTTTAAGCTTTTTTCAACTTGACCTTTGGTATATATTTCTCCGGTATCTTTTTTTACTCCGATTAAAAGACCGCCACGAGTACCATTGTCAATATTTGAACCTTTTCTGCCTGTTCTCAGACCAGATGAAATTCGGGTGAGCTTATTGTTGTCATAAAAAGTAACATATCTGATTGTATTAATTGAATCGGGATTAAAATCATTAAGTATACCTTTTTGATTTATAAGTTCCTCAACAATTGCACCTCTGTCATTTAGTGCATTATCAAATATCTCTTTTACAGATATATTATCTTTTGTTAAATCGTAAAACCGAATTCCTTTGCCGTTATTATTTAAAGCAGGCTTAACAACAAACTGTTTGTGCTTTTTTGTAAAATCCTCAAAAACAGACAGGTCGTTTTCATTTTGAATAAGAACAACATCACGCTTAAAAAATTCGGAATATTTTTTATATGTTTCCCTCTTGTCACAGAAAATATCAAATTTTTCAGGACCGTCTTTGATGAGAATTTCTCTCATTATTCTTAAATATTCAAAGGCAGAAACATTTTTTAAAATTTCTTTTTTTGTTTTGTGCTCAAAATCAAACGAAACAAACTCTTGGTAAACAAATTCATATGCAAATCTGTAATATACCATTTTAAGTCTTAATTTAAATAGTTGGAGCTTGCTTCTGTTTTGGTCAAGCTTATATGCTTTTATTTCATTATTAATGTTGCAAACATTACCGCCAAAAAATGCCTTTATCATAGCGGCGGATACAAGCGGAATTCGCAAAAACCTGTTTAGTCTGGCTTTTTCCGGTCGCTTATTTGAAGGAAATACTAAATCAACCATTATTTCACCTCATTATTTTTAGAAGGGTCAAAAGTCCAGATAGAATAAGAAAACGGACAATATGCGTAAACCAATGGGCCTTTTTTAAAAAGGATGTCACGCTTTTCCATGGTCCAGCGTGGGTCGTTTCTCAAAGGCGGAACCATATAGTTATCCGCATAAAGAAGCACTTTGACAGGGTGGTCGATTTCTTTTTGAATTTTGTCAATGAACTTTAGGTACAGTTCCTCAAAAAACGGGCGGCACAACAAGATAACCGTGTAGTCATTGTAGTTGAGTTTGAAAGCATCACCCGAATATACTGTTATATTGTCATATCTTTTTGCCCAATTTTGGGTATATTCGGCAACCTTGGGATTGAGTTCCACGCCGTATAATTGACCTTTAAATCCGATGCTTTCAAAAAAAGCAAAAAATCTGCCTTTGCCGCAACCTACATCAATGATTTTGTCATCATCCGTAAAGTGTTGGTCCTGAAAAATCTCCTGAAGTGCCCAATATCTTGCATTTTCACTGCCTGTGGCATTTTCATATCCGTCAACGGACGGAACATATTTTTCAAGCGACACGCCGCAAATCTTTTTGTCGATTTTGCGATCATAGCACGATGCGATTATGCGAGTGATTTTTTTGTATACTCTGCCTGCAAAGGTGGTCATATACCATGAGTATTTCCATTGGTTTTTATATGTTCCCATTAAAAAATCAACCTTTCAAACGGAATTAACCGTTAAGAATTTCAAAGTTCTTTTTGTTGCATTTGTAGAGGTTTTTAAAGACCTCAAAGTTACGGTCGTAAACCGCTTTGTTTGCCTTGTTAGGGTGATATGTAATCTTAGCCGGGATAAGCTTTTTAACTTCTGTCATTGAACTTATCATACCCGTACCTACTGCGATACAAGCCGCAGCACCGACAGCACCGATATTTTGCGGAGAATCAACAACCTCAACATCACGCTGAAGAATATCGGAGAGAATTTGGCAGGTAGCCGCACCGAGTGCACCGCCGCCGCAAAAACGAACTGCGTTTGTTGTTTTATATTTTGCAACCTTTTGTTCCTGACGCTCAAGCATCCATCTCATATGGAAGCAAACGCCCTCAACAACGGCTCTGATAAGTTCGGTCTTGCCTGTTTCAAGGTGAATGTTGAAGAACATACCGGCAGCATTAGGGTCCTCAAACGGACATCTGTTGCCGTGGAGCCACGGAGTGAATACAACGCCGTCCGAACCCGGGTTGGCACGCTCGATAACCTCTTCAAGATAATCATAAAGGTTGAAACTTTGTTCTTCCAAATCGTCCTTTTTATGGCCGTATTTTTTGAGGAATATGCCGATTTCGTCAAGTGCAAGGTGGTCCTTAACCCAGCCTACGCATTTATTTGAAGTTTCAAGTTCGGCAAAATAATTGTAAGTTTCAGGGTTTGCGCCTACGATAGCCGCCATCATAGCGCCTGCGTCAACAAGCTGTTCGGGAACGACGGTTCCTACCCAGCCCGAAGTGCCTGAATAAATGTGAGTGTCGCCGACTTCGGTTGCACCTGCGCCTACGCCGATAAGTGATGCGTCACCGCCGCCGCCGTAAACAGCCGTGCCTTCTGCAAGTCCGAGTTCTTCAGCGGCTTGCTTTGTAACTTCGCCGACCTTTTCCGTGCTTGCTTTGATAACAGGCATATGCTCGATATTAACGCCTACCATATCGCAGATAGGCTTGCACCAGCCCTCGTGACCTTTGCGTGTGTCGTAAAGAAGTGTGCCGAATGCGGAGTCGTTTGTCATAACAAATTCGCCGCTGCAACGAAGAATCATATATTCCTTAACATCAAGCCACTTGTAAATACGCTTGAAGTTTTCAGGCTCGTGAGCCTCAACCCACTTGTATTTCCAAATTGGGTCTTTAACGGATGACGAAACCGCACCCGTGTATTTGAGATATTTAAGAAGTTTGGTAACCTCTGCGCCCGCAACCTGAACACCGTGTGCAATGCCTTTTTTGATTTCTTCTCTTGCACGCTGGTCCATATATGTCATAGGACGGCGGATGCACTTGCCTTCTCTGTCAACAAGAACAAGACCCTGCATTGCCGAGCAAAAGCTGATGCCCTCGATTTGCTCTTTCTTGACTTTCTTGCATTTTTTGAACACTTCCTTTGTGGTTACGCACATTGCGTTCCACCATTCGTCTGCGTCCTGCTCGCTGCCGCCTTTAACTCCGGTTTCCTCGTCAACATAAAGGTTGTAACCCTCTGTTGCCGATGCAAGAATTTTCATTTCCTTGTCGATTTCGATAAGGCAGGTTTTGATACCCGTAGTACCGATATCATAGGTGATTACATACTTACTCATATTATCCTCCGTATATAAATATAGTTTGTTAACTATTTTTCAAAAGTAAATGCCGATTCAATAAATTTGAGCAACTGCTTTACTATTTGGTCCTCCGACAGTTCGGCTACATCAACGCCCGTATAAATCTCAAGCCTGTTGCGATAATAGTCGCAGGTGAACGAAAATTGCAGCGAAGTCAGCAAATTGTCAAGGAAAAATGCAAAAAGACGAGGGTCCATATCCTGTCTTACATCACCGTTTGCAAGTGCGTCGGTAATACATTTTACATATTTTTTGCTTGTTTCGCCCTCAATGGCTTTGGCAAATTTCATCGCCTTTTCGCTGTTACGCTCGGATGTTATCTCGTTGTAGAGTTTAACATAGTTTGCATCTTTTTGGCTGAGCTGACAGGTTGTTCTTATCAACTTTTCGGCTTTGGTAAGAAGCTTGTCATCGCTTTTGAGTATTTCGTCAACCGCGTCATCAAGGATTGACATACCACGCTGAATACAAGTGATGAACAAATCCTCTTTGGTGCTGAAATATTTGTACATCAGCCCGATGCTTATTCCGGCTTTTTTTGCAATTATATTTATATTGGCTTTTTCGTATCCTTTAGAAGCAAATTCATTAATACCGACTTCGAGTATTTTTTCTTTTCTCTCGTCGGAAGCCCTCTCAAATGCTTCTTTATATCTCTTTTCAAACATAAAATCTTGATTTTGTAGCTTTGCACAAAAGGTGAACAACTTGTTTGTGCAAATGCTCCAAATCTCCTTTGGTGAGTATTAATTCACTAAGAACATATTACCATTTTTTAATATATAATGCAACAAAAATAACAAAAAATCACAACATTAAAGTTGACAAATCGGTAAAATGTGATATACTTAATTTGTAAAAGCTGTGAGCACCCGCTCACCAATTAATTAGTGAGTAACCGCTCACCATAAAATCTAAGGAGGAAAATTATGGATACAAGATTCGCTATTACAGAGTATCCTAATGCTGCTGCGCTTACAGCACAGCTCGATGCATTAATCAAAAAACCAATCTACTCTATCAACAGAGCAGCTCTTAAAGAGTATGAAGATGAATACTTCACAAAGAAGTGCGCAAAGTCTAAGGAAATGATTACTGAAGCAAAGCAAGTAATTCCCGGTGGCGTTCAGCACAACCTTGCGTTCAACTATCCGTTCCCAATCGTTATGACAAAGGCTAAGGGCAATAAGCTTTGGGATATCGACGGTAACGAATATTTTGACTTCCTTCAGGCAGGCGGTCCTACAATTATCGGTTCAAACGACGATGTTGTTAAAGAAAAGGTTAAGGAACTCCTTGATGATTGCGGTCCTTCAACAGGTTTGTTCCACCCTTACGAATATAAACTCGCAAAGAAAATCAGCGAGTGTGTACCATCAGTAGAAATGTTCCGTATGCTCGGTTCAGGTACAGAAGCATGTATGTGTGCTGTTCGTGTTGCTCGTCTTGCAACAGGCCACAAGAATATAATTAAAATGGGCGGCGCTTACCACGGCTGGTCAGATCAGCTTGCTTGGGGTATGCGTGTTCCGGGTACACTTAACCTTCAATCACACGGTGTTCCTATGTTTGTATTCAAGCACACACAGGAATTCTTCCCTAATGATCTTAAAGACCTTGAAAAGAAGCTCATCATCAACAAGTTCCGTGGCGGCACAGCTGCTGTATTCATCGAACCATGCGGCCCTGAATCAGCTACCCGTCCTGTTGATAAGGACTTCCCTAAGGGCGTACAGGCACTTTGCCGCAAGTACGGTGCTCTTCTTGTATGCGACGAAGTTGTAACAGGCTTCCGTATCGGTTTGTCAGGTGCTCAGGGTTACTATGGTATTGATCCTGATATCACAATCTTCGGTAAGATTATCGCAGGCGGCTATCCGGGTGCAGGCGGTATCGGCGGTCACAAGGAAGTTATGAAGTATCTTGGCGCAGGTCTTGATAAGGCTGAAGGCAAGAAAATTCATAAGGCTATGTGCGGCGGTACAATGGCTGCTACACCTATCTCTTGCTGTGCAGGTTACACAGTTATCTGCGAAATCGAAAAGAGAAATGCTTGTCAGGTTGCAGGTCAAATGGCTGACAGACTTGTTAAGGGTCTTAACGAATCAATTAAGAAGTACGACCTTCCGTTCGTATGCTACAATGTAGGTTCAATCTGCCAGTTGCATACAGTTGCTACAATGCACTTCAGAATTAACTGGAAGAAGCCTTGGACAATTCCTTCGGTTCTTAAAGAAACAGGCATCCGCCAGACAGAAATGCAATATATGGGCGCTGCTTATATGGCAGAAGGTCTTGTAACACTTGCAGGTTCTCGTCTTTACACTTCAAGCGCTTATACCGAAGAAGATATTGATGAATGTATTAAGAGATTCGACAAGGTTCTTTCAAAGTGCGAAAAGATTGATTATTGATTAACGGCATAATTAGGGCGGTTTTGTGACCGCCCGTTTGTCGCTTTATAAATTACATAAATATAAGGGGAAAAATATGGCTTACGAAATTGAAGAAGCTAAAAGATTAGTTGTTGAAGCAGGCAAAAAGCTTGTTGAATCCGGTCTTATTGCCCGTACTTGGGGTAATGTTTCCGCTCGTATCAGCGATACTCAGTTTGTTATCACTCCGTCGGGCAGAGCTTATGAAGACCTTACTCCCGATGAAATTGTAGTTGTTAACATTGCAGACTGTTCACACGAGGGCGATATTAAGCCGTCATCCGAAAAGGGTGTTCACGCAGCGGCATATCGTCATCATCCTACGGTTGATTTTGTTATTCACACTCATCAAAGAGCGGCTACAATCGTTTCCATCACAGGTATGGAAATCAGAAATGTATATGATGAATTCAAGGGCGTTTTGGGCAACAAGGTTCCTTGTGCTGATTATGCTATGTCTACAACAGATTCACTTCGCAAGAAGGTTGAAACGTGTATTCAGATGAACCCGAGCAGCCGTGCAATTATGCTTATGCACCACGGCACACTTTGCATGGGTGGTAATTATGACCACGCATTTGCTATTGCCGAAAATCTTGAGAAGTGCTGTGAAAAGGTAATTAAGGACAATTATCTTCGTCATTCGTGGGATAAGGCTTATTCGGATGAAGCAAGAAGAGACTTCTATCTCAAAAAGCACAATGCAGGCGAAATGCCGGCAGAAATCTGTGACCTCGGTTCTTCTGTAAGAAACGGCAACCGCTTTACTCTTACAGTAGGTGGCAAGTCTGTTGATGTTGACCTTGAAACAGGACTTGGTATCAACGGCATTGCTCCAAAGGTAGAGAAAATTCACAGAGCTATTTATAATACAGAAAATGTTACAATGATTAGGCACCTTGCAACTCCTGATGTTGTTGCTGTGTCTTGCCTTGATGAAACTATGGAACCTATGATTGACGACTTTGCTCAAATTGTCGGTCTTGATGTAAAGTGCGTTCCGTGGATTAACGGCGACACAGACGATTGTGCAAAGGAAATCGGCAAGGCTGTTGAAAAGAGAAATGCAGTTCTTGTTCAGGGTATGGGTGCAATGATTACCGGCAATAACGACGGTGACCTTCAGGCTCTTGATATTATTATGGACAAGGGTGCTGCCGCTCAAATCGATTGCGATATTTTCAATCGTTCTCACTATGTTCCAAAGGCAGAATGCTTCCTTATGAGAACGGTTTATCTTGCAAAGTACAGCAAGCAGATTGATGAAAAGTAACTATAGGCTGTGATAAAGTTCCTGAAGCACGCCAATAAAATAAACTAACCGCTTAATGCCTCCCTTGTGTAAAGGGAGGTGGGTGCGATTTATCGCACTCGGAGGGATTGTAAAAGTGCCGCAAACATCGAGTTTGCGGCACTTTTGGCGTTTTTCGTTTTTTGCTCACAAGCGGTACAATCGTACAGCAAAGTTCGCAAGAAAACGAAATTCAGAACCTTTCTCAACAG
>OIXU01000902.1_pt1 | contig 10085 bp, 10 predicted proteins | sample 1587921 | NCBI WGS metagenome assembly OIXU01 (sample SAMN03283238) | human gut metagenome | biome: human-associated habitat; material: feces | host: Homo sapiens | place: Peru | collected 2012
TTTTAAAGCTTGCACCGCCGTTTTGGTCAAAGGCTTTGCAGGAACAAAGCAGTCCCACAAGTCCTTCCTGAACAAAGTCATTGTGTTCATAGCCCTCTGCCGAAAACTTTCGTGCAATTATGCTGATTGTGTCAAGATATCTTACGACAAGCTCATCAAAAGCACGGTCATCACCAAGACTCACAAAATTTGCAAGCTGTGCGTCGGATAAAGTACCGTAGGATTTTTGCAATTCGGTCATAACCTGCCCCTAATACTTATTCTTATACGCTTAATAGTATAACAAAAACGCACAAATGTCAACAACCCGAAAGCAATTTCTGTAATATTGCATTATGATATGGAAATTATTTGTGCAAAATAGCTGAAATAAAGTCGGAATTACATACATTATGAAACTTGTTAAGAGAAGCAGAAAATGTTATACTTTATATTACTAATTTATTACGATTTTTATTTATCGGTTCGGGGGGATTTTTATGGTTGTTACCTGCAACAGTTTTGGCGTGAGCGGTATGGACGGTTACAAGGTTGAGCTTGAGGCGTCAATGTACAACGGCACACGGGAATTTGATATGGTCGGTCTGCCCGACGCCGCCGTGCGTGAGAGCAAGGACAGGGTTCTCAGTGCATTAAAGAACTGCGGATTCAGATACCCTGCCGCACATATGACCGTGAACCTTGCCCCTGCCGATATCAAAAAAGAAGGGCCTATTTACGATTTGCCGATTGCGGTTGCAATTCTTATACTGCTCAATCAGATTAAGAGCAACATCTCCGACTGCGCTTTCATAGGCGAGCTTTCGCTTTCGGGAGAAGTCAGAGGAATCAACGGAGTTCTGCCCATGGTAATCAAGGCGAAGGAATGCGGTATAAAGAAAATTTATGTTCCAAAAGCCAACGCAAGCGAGGGTGCTGTTGTTGACGGAATTGAAGTGTATGGTATTGACAACATTCTTCAACTGAAAGATTATCTCAATCACATTCTCGAACCTGCACCCGCAAAGCCGAATACACATTCTCCCACGGAAGAACGGGACTACATTCCGGATTTTTCCCAGGTAAAGGGTCAACTTGAGGTGAAGCGTGCACTTGAAATTGCCGCTGCGGGCGGTCATAATATTCTGCTCATAGGTCCTCCGGGTTCGGGCAAAAGTATGCTTGCAAAACGAGTTCCGTCAATTCTGCCCGATATGAGCTTTGACGAAATGATTGAAACGACAAAAATCCACTCAATTGCAGGAACGCTAAAGCATGACGGCCTTATCACAACACGGCCGTTCCGTTCGCCTCACCACACGGTAACGCCCGTAGGACTCGGCGGAGGAGGTACGGGAACTATCAGACCGGGTGAAGTTTCACTTGCAAACAACGGTGTGCTGTTTCTTGACGAGCTGCCAGAATTTTCAAGGACGGCGCTTGAGGTACTCCGTCAGCCGATTGAGGACGGCTCTATCACAATTTCAAGAGCAGGTCAGAAATGCACCTATCCGTGTTCGATTATGGTGGTTGCCGCAATGAACCCATGTCCGTGCGGATATTACGGTGATCCGACAAGAAAATGCACCTGTTCGGAACAGAAAATAAAACGCTACCTCAACCGCATTTCGGGACCGCTTCTCGACCGTTTTGATATCCATGTAGAAGTGCCTGCCGTGAAATTTGAAGAACTGCGTGACGCTTCATCTGCCGAATGTTCAGCCGACATCAAAAAGAGAGCCGACAGAGCAAGAGAAATTCAGCGTGAACGCTTTAAGGGCAGTAAAACAACCTGCAACGCAAAAATTAACGCAGAGCAGTTTGAAAAGGTCTGCATAATTGATAAAGAGGCTGAAAAGACGCTCAAGGACGCTTTTGAAAGTCTTGGACTTACCGCAAGAGCGTATGACAGGGTTTTGAAAGTTGCAAGAACGATTGCCGATTTGGACGAGTCGGAAATAATCCGCTCCGAGCATGTTCTTGAGGCGGTTCAATACCGCAGTCTTGACCGCAAATATTGGGCAAAATAAGACTTATACCTTACACAAAAATTTAAAATATCACTTTTAAAAATCACGGCTTTATGCTATACTACTATAGTGCGACATCAAAGCGATGTTGCAGTTTCATGACACAGGAGGTTTTTTATAATGGAAATTACAAAGAATTCAATAATCGGTGATGTTCTTGATCAGTACCCCGACACAGCAGAGCTTTTCTTCAGCATCGGTATGCACTGCCTTGGCTGTCCTGCATCACGAGGCGAAACGATTGAAGAGGCTTGTATGGTACACGGTGCAGATGCAGACGCACTCGTTGCAGACCTTAACAAAGCAATTGCATAATGAACGGCGCATCTGATTTTTCGCTTGATAACCGTCTTGCACTTTGTGCGGACTTTGTGCGTGACGGAGCAAAGGTTGCCGATATCGGCACAGACCATGCCTATCTTCCGGTGTGGCTGTGCCGTATTGGCAGATGCGACACAGCGATTGCCGCAGACATCAACCCCCTGCCCCTTGAACGGGGAATTGAAACAATTAACAACAGCGGTCTTAACAATCAAATTGAAGCAAGGCTTTCAAACGGGCTTGAAAAAATTTCGGGCGATGAGGCTGATGACATAGTAATTGCAGGAATGGGCGGAGAACTCATTTCGCAGATTATCGAAAACTGGGAGTTTTCAAAGGACAGGTCAAAGCACTTTATTCTTCAGCCTATGACCAAAAGTGAAGAGCTTATGCGTTGGCTGTTTGCAAACGGTTTCAGCGTTATCAAGCGTGACTGCTGTACTGCCGCAAACAAGTGCTACACTGTAATTCTTGCCGAATACAGCGGTGAGGTTCGCACGGTATCCGAAAGCGACCTTTTTCTTTACGGGCTTGATCCGAAAAACAACTCCATGCACCGCAGATTTATTGAAGGCTGTGTACGCAGACTTTTAAAACAGGCTAAGGGCAACCCTGTCTGTGCCGAAACCGCACGCATTCTTGAGGAGAGCTTTAAGTGAAAACCATAAACGATATACTTAATTTTTTTGAAGAATTTGCGCCCTGTGCAACTCAGATGAGTTTTGACAACGCAGGGCTTATTGTGGGCGACAAATACACAGCCGTAAGCCGTGTGCTTGTCGCTCTTGACATTACGGAAGATGTTGTGAATGAGGCGGAAAGTCTGGGATGTGAGCTGATTATCAGTCATCATCCCGTAATTTTTGCCCCTATAAAAAGGCTTTCGCCTTCTTCCGTTCCCTATCTGCTTGCACAAAAGGGCATTTCCGCCGTTTGTATGCACACCAACCTTGACATTGGAGAAAAGTTCGGAGTAAACATCTGTCTTGCAGACGCACTCGGAGTCAAAAACCCCGTGCTGTCGGAACTTGGCGAGTGTATGTTCACGGGCGAGCTTGAAAGCGAAACCGATATTCACGATTTTGCAAAGCTTGCAAAGAAAAATCTTGACTGCAAGGGACTTCGCTACACCGACATTAAAGACAGGGTTAAAAAGGTTGCCGTATCGTCGGGTGCAGGCGGTTCAAATGTGTTTGATGCAGCTTTGGCGGGTGTTGATGTGCTTGTCACGGGAGAAATCAAGCACCATGAGATTATCGCCGCAAATTCACTCGGAATTGACATTATTGACGCAGGTCACTTCAAAAGTGAAGATATTGTAATTTTACCGCTTGTAAACAAGCTTTCAAAAGAATTTTCCGAGATTATTTTTACAAAATCGCAATCCTGTGACGATATGATTAAATTTATTTAACCTGTAAGCATCATTATCAAAATATTTGTTGCATAATTTGTTACAATTTGATATAATGATACGGTAAATTACTATATGTGGTAGTGCGCCGTCTGTACGCACCGCAAAATGAGGTATTATGAGAATCAGAAAAAAGAAATGGGCAGAACCGGAGCTTTCCGTTTGCAATTTTTATGTAAAGAATCCGGAAGAAAACGCCGGAAAATGGATGCAGGCTTTCAAAAAGGAACAGCCGTTGTATCTTGAAATCGGCTGCGGCAAGGGCGGTTTTGCGGGACAGCTTGCGCTTAAAAATCCCGACAAAAACATTATCGCACTTGACATCAAGGTCGATATGCTCGGCGTCGGCAGAAGAACAATTGTAAAGCTTTTTGAGGACGCAGGCAAAACGCAGGATGATATTACAAATCTTTTACTTGTAAAATACAATGTTGAAATGCTTGACAAAATCATTACGGCTGACGATAAGATTGACAGACTTTTCATCAACTTCTGCAATCCGTGGCCGAGAGCAAAGCACAAAAAGCGCAGACTTACATACTACAAAAAGCTTGAAATGTACAAAACATTCTTGAAGCCTGACAGCGAAATCCGTTTCAAAACCGATGATGACGAGCTGTTTGACGAAAGTCTTGAATACTTTGAGCAGAGCGGATATGAAATTTTGTATCTCACCCGTGATTTGCACGCAAGCGATGTTACCGATAATATTGAAACAGAGCATGAAAAAATGTTCTCCGAAGAGGGCATAAAAATCAAGTATCTTATTGCAAGACAAAAGCCTTGACAGCCCCATAAATAAAGACGGGAGGGATTTTTGTGAAGATTAAAAAGCTGATTTCGGCTTTGGTTCTCGGTTCAATGCTTGTCGGTTTGAGCGGTTGCAACATCACGGATTTCAGCGCAGAAAATCTTCTTCGTCCTCCTAAGGCAGTCGGAGATGAGGCTGAAATTGAACAGCTTATTGCCAAAACGGCTGACAGCGGTTATACGCTGAAATATCCTAAAAACGGAAAATTCCGCAGTGCAATCATCATGACCGACCTTGACGGAAACGACAGCAACGAGGCTGTTGCATTTTTTCGCAACAGTGCCGAAACTTCTTCGGTTCATATGCTTGTCATGTACTCAAAAGACAATTCGTGGAAGATTGCGTCCGACAATATCTTTGAAACCACCGATATTGACAGCGTTGACTTTGCGGATTTAACCGGCAACGGAAAGGCTGAAATCATCGTTAATTCAACAACCTACACTCCGAATGTCGGCAAGCTTTCCTGCTACTCCTACTCGGAAGGCAAGACAAACGAAGTGGGTTCGGGACAAAGCTGTTCAAGCTTTGTTACGGGGGATTTTGACAATGACGGAACAAGCGAGATTATGTCGCTTGTTCTCTACACAACCGAAAACGAGGCTCTTGCGTCAATGCTTGATTACAACGAGGACAGCAAAAGCCTGTATGCCAAAGCGATGGCAAACATGGATCCGAATGTTGTAAAGTACAAGAACATTGCCGTTACAAAGCTTGATAACGATATTACGGGAATTGTCGTTGACGGAACTTCTGCAAATGAGGTTACGAACACACAGGTTATTTTTTACAGCCGTGACCTTGCAATTCTGCGTAATCCTCTTTTTAAAGAAAAAGCAAAAAATATAACCCGGCGTTCATCGCAGGTCATCTGTTCGGACATTGACAAGGACGGAAAGCTTGAAATTCCCGTTACGCTTGATCTGCCGAAACAGAGCGGTGACAGCAAAAATATTTATGCCGACAAAATCATTTGGAACAGCTTTGACACACCCAAGGAGGCGCTTGTTGCAAAACAGGCAGTAATCATAAATTACGATTATATGTTTATGATGAACTATGCCGATAAGTGGAGCGAAAACAAGGTTACGGCAATTACCGACCTTGAAAGCGAAACCACCTCATTCTATGCATGGAACGGCACTAAGCTTGACACGGAGCTTTTTGAAATAAAGGTGTTCCCCGTCAGCGAATGGGAATCAGGCAAATCGGATGATTTTACGCTGATTACAAAAGACGATAAATATGCATATACATTTAATAATATAAATCCCGACACACAGATTTCGCTAAGTGATGACGAAATCAAGACAGGTTTTTCCACACTTGATCAGTCGGGAATCTGATCACAGCAACGGAGGTTTTGATATGAAAAAAATTCTTGTTTGTGAGGATGAAGCGGCAATTCGTGACTTTGTCGTTATCAATCTTACAAGGGCAGGCTACGATGTAGTTGAGGCAGACTGCGGCGAGGCGGCTTTGCAGAAATATGAAGAAAACAACGGCGATTTTGATGTTGCGATTCTTGATGTTATGATGCCGGGTATTGACGGTTTTCAGGTTTGTAAGGAGCTGAGAAACCGCAACGGCGGAATCGGAATTATTATGCTTTCGGCAAAAACTCAGGAAATGGACAAGGTAACAGGACTTATGCTCGGTGCAGACGACTATGTTACAAAGCCTTTCTCACCGAGTGAGCTTCTTGCAAGAGTTGATTCACTCTACAGAAGAGTTGCGCTTGCACAGTCACATTCCGAAAACAACTTTAAAGAAGAGCTTAAATCGGGCGAGTTCACACTCAATCTTCGCAACCGTGCGCTTATGAAGAGCGGAAAGATGATTGAACTCACACAGGTTGAATTCCAAATTATGGAGTACTTCTTCTCGAATCCGGGCGTTGCTCTTGACAGAATCGACATTCTCAACCATGTATGGGGAGATGCTTATGTCGGCGAGGATAAAATTGTCGATGTTAATATCCGCAGACTCAGAATGAAGGTTGAGGACGAACCTTCAAATCCTAAACATATCATCACGGTTTGGGGACTCGGCTACAAGTGGGATTCAGGCGAATAACTTTGCAGAACAGCCTGTATAAAATTTATACAATCTAAAGAGGAGGGCGGCAACAATTTTTAAGGGTATTTCAAAAAGATGGATGCTCAATACATTGAGTGTTATACTGACAATCATAATCCTTATTGTTGTCAGCCTTATTTTCATTGTTACATATATTTTTCAAAACAGCGTTGAACAGAACCTGAACACAACAAGCAACGAACTTTCACTTGTCTTTTCGGGATTTCAGAGCGACAGTTCAACCTCGTTTACGGCGTCTGCCCGTGATTATGTTGAAAACTTTGACAAAAAAGAAGAAATGGAGGTTCTTGTAATCAATTCCTCCGGCAGAGTTGTCATGACTTCAACAGGATTCACCCCCGATGACAACGAGCAGATTCCCGATTTTAACGACGCACTCTCAAACGAAAACGGCTGTGCATATTGGAACGGCAAGCTTTCATCGAACGAAAGTGCAATGAGCCTGACAAGAATCATCACCAACGAAAACGGAACCTGCGTAGGTGCGGTAAGATACATTGTTTCCATGGAACAGGTCAACACGGCAATTGTGCTTGTTTCTGCGGCAGTTATTGCGTGCGGTCTTGTTATCATCGCCCTTGTAATATTGTCGGGACTTATGTTTATCCGTTCAATCGTTACCCCGATAAGAAAACTTTCGGAGATTTCAAGCAAGATTGCTCACGGCGATTTTTCACAGGTAAAAAAGATTGAGTACAAATACGATGATGAAATCGGCGACCTCTGCGATGCAATCAGCGATATGGCGCTTGATTTGCAGACAGCCGATCAGATGAAAAACGATTTTATTTCACGAGTATCACACGAGTTGCGTACTCCGCTTACAGCGATTAAGGGCTGGGCTGAAACAATGCAGCTTTCCGAAAGAGGAAAGCTTGACCGCAAAACCTTTGACCGTGGTATGGGAGTTATTATCAGCGAAAGCTCACGCCTTACAAGCATTGTAGAAGAGCTTCTTGACTTCAGCCGTATTCAGAGCGGAAGAATGAAGCTCATTAAGGAAAAGCTTGACATTCTTGCCGAATTTGACGATGCGGTTTACTTCTTAAAGGAAAGAGCCGTTACAGAGGGCAAGCATCTTCTTTATGATGAACCCGAGGTTGTTTATCCTGCCGTTTACGGCGATAAAAACAGGCTCAAGCAGGTTTTCCTCAATGTGCTTGACAATGCGTTGAAATACACACCAAAGGGCGGTGTTGTTGCCGCTCAGGTAATCTACAGCAAAGATGAACCCGATATTATCAAGATTGTAATAACCGACACGGGTTGCGGAATTTCTGCCGAGGATCTTCCAAAGGTTAAGGAAAAATTCTACAAAGCAAACCAGACTGTCGGCGGTTCGGGAATCGGACTTGCGGTTGCCGATGAGATTATGAACCTCCACAACGGTTCACTTGATATCGAAAGCGGAGAGGGTGTCGGCACAACCGTAACGCTCACCTTCCCTGTGTATAAAGAGGGCAGTGAAAACTCACTTCCCGAAAGCATTAAACTTTAATCTTATTTCTCTGTGCAGCCTAATACAGAAAGGAACAGCTAATGGCTAAAAATACTACTAAAAAAATCACCTCAATCGGCGGCAGCGCCCTGATTGAAGGCATTATGATGAGAGGTCCGAAACGCACAACCGTGTGTGTTCGTACCGCACCCGACAAGATTTACAGCGAGGATATAAGCATAAACACAATTCCCTCAAAATGTAAGCTTTTCAAGCTTCCGTTTTTAAGAGGAATCGCAGGTCTTATTGACTCAATGCGACTTTCCTACAAAGCGCTTATGCTCTCTGCCGATAAGGCAATTGAATCAACCGAAATCGAAGAAGAACCGTCAAAGTTTGAAAAATGGCTTGACGATAAATTCGGTGACAAGCTTGTTAAGGTTATGATGGTAATTGCGTCAATCCTCGGTGTTGCGCTTGCCGTGGGACTTTTCTTCTTTGTCCCCTCTTTCCTCTTTGACCTCAGTGCAAATGTTGTGCCCGCTTTCAAGGGTGACGGCGGAAACGCTGTTTTCTGGAAGTCTGTTTTTGAGGGTGTTCTCAAGATTATTCTTTTCTTACTTTATATTATAGTATGTTCACAAATGACAGAAATGAAAAGAGTGTTTATGTACCACGGTGCTGAGCACAAGACAATTTTCTGTTACGAAAACGAAGAAGAACTCACAGTTGAAAATGTTAAAAAGCAGAGCCGTTTTCACCCGAGATGCGGAACAAGCTTTATGGTTCTTATGCTGATTGTCGGCATTCTTGTCGGTCTTTTCGTTCCTGTTGCACCTTTCGGCATCGGATTTTTAAGACCTGTATTCAAGATTCTTCTTCTCCCCATTTCATGCGGAATCGGTTACGAGCTTATCAAAATCTGCGGTAAGCACGACAACGCCGTAACAAGAATCATTGCCGCTCCCGGACTTTGGGCGCAGAGAATCACAACAAAAGAGCCTGACGACACTATGATTGAAGTTGCAATTGAGGCTATCAAGGCTGTTATCCCCGAGGACGGCTCGGACATTGTAAGCAAGTAATGACTGTAAACGAAATTTATCAAAGCGGACTTAAACTGCTTGAAAATAATAATATTGAAAATTCAAAATTTGAGGCGCAAAGTCTTTTACAAAAGGCTTTTTCGCTTGACAGAGTCGGCTTTATCATACACAAAACTGATAAAGCCGATGAAAACTGTTCGCATAACTTTTTAAATTTTATAGAAAAACGAATTTCAGGCGAGCCGTTGCAGTATATTCTCGGCGAATGGAGCTTTATGGGATTCGATTTTAAGGTGGGCAGAGGTGTGCTCATTCCCCGTGATGACACGGAAGTGGTTGTCAATCTCTGCATTGATTTTCTCAAAAACAGAACCGACAAAAAAACGGTTGACCTCTGTTCTGGCAGCGGTGCAATTGCCGTTGCACTTGATAAAATTTCGGATGCAGAAGTTACGGCAGTTGAAATTGACGAAACCGCTTTTTCATATCTTGAAACAAATGTAAAGGAAAACAATTCGTCAGTAAAATCTGTTATGGCTGACGCTCTCGAAATCTGCGAAACATTTGCAGACGGTGAGCTTGACCTCATTGTTTCAAATCCGCCTTATATAAAATCAGCCGACATCGAAACACTTCAAAAAGAAGTTCGGCTTGAACCAAGACTTGCACTTGACGGCGGCGAGGACGGTCTCGTATTTTACCGCAGCGTCCTGCAAAACTGGAAGTCCGTTTTAAAGGATGGCGGATGGATTATATTTGAAGTCGGAGAGGGGCAGGCGGCGGATGTGCGCGCGCTGCTTCTCGAGGCCGGATTTCACGCCCGAATCCAGCGCGCGCACATATATTGCGGATATGCGGCTGGGCGAAGCGCCGTTCATATATGCGGAATACAGCTTTGAAAAAGATGATATCGTCTATTTCAAAGCTGTATTCCGCATATATGAAC
>OIXU01000903.1_pt1 | contig 10075 bp, 9 predicted proteins | sample 1587921 | NCBI WGS metagenome assembly OIXU01 (sample SAMN03283238) | human gut metagenome | biome: human-associated habitat; material: feces | host: Homo sapiens | place: Peru | collected 2012
GTGCCTACAGGCGGCGACATCTTTAACGCAGTATCTGATGAGCGCCTTGCAAGAGAGCTTGTAGAGCAGAGAAAGGCAAAGGCTAAGGAAGAGCTGTTTAACGCACAAACAAAGGTTACGCTTGACAACCTGTTTGACCAAATGCAGCTGGGTGAAATTAAAGAGCTTAAGATTATTGTTAAGGCAGATGTACAAGGCTCTGTAGAAGCAGTAAGACAGTCTTTGGAAAAGCTTTCAAACAACGAGGTAAGAGTAAATGTTATCCACGGTGCAGTTGGTGCCATTAATGAGTCTGATGTTATGTTGGCAAAGGCATCAAATGCTATTGTAGTAGGCTTTAATGTTCGTCCTGACGCAGTAGCACAGGCTACAGCTGAGCGTGACGGCATAGAGCTTCATATGTACCGTGTAATTTACGATTGTATAGAAGAAATTGAGCAGGCAATGGAGGTGTTCCGAAGGAACGAGTGCATTGTCTTCTCCGATGAAATCTGGTCGGATCTGATTCTGGATGGACACCGGCATATCCCGACGCAGAGCGTTTCGGAGGATGCAAGAAATCGTGTCATTGCAGCCTACGCGCCGTCCAAGACCTTCAATCTGGCGGGGCTGGTGGGCAGCTACAGCATCATCTACAATTCCTGGCTGCGGGATCGGGTGCGGAAGGAAGCCAGCCTCAGCCACTACAACGAGCAGAATATGCTGTCCATGTATGCGCTGATTGGAGCCTATCAGCCGGAGGGCTATGAATGGCTGGAGGAGCTGCGGCAGGTGCTCACGGAGAATGTGGACTACGCCTGCGCCTTTATCGCCGGTCACTTCCCCGGAGTCACCCTCCAGAAGCCCCAGGGCACCTATATGCTCTTCATCGACTGCACCGACTGGTGCCAGGTTCACGGCGTTACCCTGGACGAAATTCTGGAGCGTTCCGAGGACACCTTTCAGCAAAAACTGTTCAAGCTGATTGAAGAGAGCGGTATGGACGATGTCACCGTTTATAAGAAAGCGAACATCGATCGGAAGGTGTTTTCGAGAATCCGATGTAAGAAAGATTATAAGCCGACGAAAAAAACAGCGGTGGCTTTTGCAATCGCGCTTCAGCTGGATATGCCGGCGATGCTGGATTTGCTATCCAGGGCAGAGATTGCATTCTCTCCCAGCAGCAAGTTTGACCTGATCATCACCTATTTCGTCACGAACAAGGTGTACGATATCTATGAGATAAACGCTGCACTATTCAAATATGGACAGCCGATTCTGGGGGCGTGATTACGGGGAGTGGAATTTGTCGCATGGCAAACGACCACTCCTTTTTCGTATTCTGATATACGTAACCGGTAAACCACCCGTGCCTACCCTGAATCCTTGAAAAACCGTAAAATACCATATACGGGTTTTCAAGGATTTTTAGTATGGGAGGAAATGTATGAACGAAATGGTCAAAATTCAGCATCAGCAATGGGCACGGGACTTAGACGATCAGAGGCGAAGCGGATTAACGCAGCGTGAGTGGTGTCGGATTCATGGAATCAGTATTCACACCTTTGAATATCGATGTAGGATTGTTCGGCAAACGATGGAAAATCTGCTGTCGGAAAAGCAACCTTCCGTTCAGTTTGCAGAATTGGATGTTCAGCCGAGTGTTCCAGAAACATCCGGTATTCGGATTCAGGCTTCGGGAATTTCTGTGGAATTCTTTCCAGATGCAGATTGCAATCAGATCAAAACCGTGATGGAGGTACTTTGCCATGCTGCAAAGTAGTCGTTTTAAGAGAATCTACATTGCCTGTGGATACACGGATTTAAGATATGGAATTGATGGACTGGCGGCAACCGTTCGAGAGCGATTCAATCTGAATCCTTTTGAGACAGACATACTGTTCCTTTTCTGTGGAAGACGAAATGACCGAATCAAAGCTTTAGTCTGGGAGGGGGATGGATTTCTGTTACTGTACAAAAGGCTGGAAGATGGAAAGTTCAAATGGCCCCGGAAGACGGAGGATTTGGAGGAAATTAGTGAGGAGCAATTCCGGTGGCTGCTTACCGGGCTTGATGTAAATCCCGGCATTCGCAAAGTGGTTCCGCCGAACTGGGTGCTATAGGCATCTTCTATTTTTGCACTTAAATACATTGCATAGAATGATAGATAAAAAAGGCCGAAAGGCTTTTTTTGCTTTGGCAAAATTGGTATAATTAATCCATGGAAAAGTACACGAAAGAACAACTGAATGCAATGGACAAAGAAGCACTGATTCAGCTTCTATACAATACTCAGCAGCTGCTGGAAACATTGGTGAAACAGAATCAGGAACTCACGGAAACGATTGCACTGATGAATCAGCGACAATTCGGAAGGAAAAGTGAGAAGAATTTGGTTACGAAAGATCAGATTACCATTTTCGACATGGGCGTCAATGAAGCGGAAGTTACCGCCTCTGGTCAAATTCCCATGGAACCACCGATGGAAACGGTAGTTGTCCAGGAACATAAGAGAGCCAAGAAGAAAGGAAAGCGTGAGGAGGATTTATCTCGTTATCCGGTGACTATCGTTCGGCACGATTTGGATGATGCAGAACTCCGGGAGAAATTTCCGGAAGGATACACCACGCTCCCCGATGAAGTGTACAAGAAACTGGAAGTAAAGCCGGCAACCTTCATTGTAAAAGAACACCACATTGTGGTGTACAAAGGAAAAAACGGCAAAATTGTTAAGGGCGAGCATCCCAAAGAAATGCTTTCCAATAGCATCGCTTCTCCATCACTTGTAGCCTTCATTATGAATGCCAAGTACACCAATGCTGTGCCGTTATACCGGCAGGAGCAGGAACTGGAAAGAAATGACATCCGAATCTCCCGGCAAAATATGGCTCACTGGGTCATCACCGCTGCGGAAAGATATCTGTCGCTTCTATGGGACAGATTGAAGAAGGAAATTACCTCCTGTTCTGTTGTTCATGCGGATGAAACGCCGGTATCTGTGGTCAAGGATGGACGGGAGGGAATGCACAAAAGCTACATGTGGGTGTATCGAAATGGCGGCCTTCAGGATGACCATCCGGTAGTCCTCTATGACTTCCAACTAACGAGAAAGAAAGAAGCCCCTGGAAAATTCCTGGATGCTTTTACCGGAACATTGGTGACGGATGGATACCAGGTATACCATTCGCTGGAGAAGGACGCTGAAACCCAGTTCAAAGTGGCCGGATGCTGGGCTCATTATCCCAGAAGTATTGTTATTCCAGAAGCAAGTCTCTATGTGGCATAAATGTTGCTTTTTACAGCATATTTCTTGAATAACGATAGTGCTCTTTTACAATGAAGACGTAACTAATTCATCTCATTATAAAGGAGGTCTCATATGGGAAATACAATCTTACCATTCGATGAACTGATGAAAGCAGTTCTGGAGCAATTAAAATCTCAGAAATACATGGATTCAACGTTGACCGTATATCGACGAACCTACAATCGCATCCACATTTTTCTGAATCATCATGGTACGGACGTATACACTCATGAATTAGGCAAAGCATTTCTTGCCGATTCAAATGTTAGCAAGCCAACCCTCGTAGCGTATGCCTGTGCAGTACGAAGACTGAATGACTATATTGATGGAAAGCCTTACAGGTGCCATCATGGTGATTATAACGAGCAGGTTCCTTTGGCGTTCGCGGACACTTTGACTGGGTATCTTCAAGAATGCATAGATAATGGCAATAAACCGGCTACGATCTGCTCAAAAGAAAGAACCTGTATATCTTTTTTAAGCTTTGTGGAAAATGCAGGTTGTTCTGACCTTTCGCACTTAAACACTGGCATTGTATCGCAAGCCTTGCTTACATTCTCCAACAAGGATGCCTATGCACGTATCCGTCTGTTTCTGAATTACCTTGCTGAAAAAGGCATCATAGAAATGGATCTTTCCAGGATTGTTCCGCACTATAAGAGGGGTGCGGTGCTTCCTACGACATATACGCCAGATGAAATCAGCAGAGTCGAAGCTTCTGTTGATACCAATACTACTATTGGAAAGAGAAACATTGCTATCATCCGACTGGCATCACGAATGGGACTCCGTGCAGGCGACATTGCAAAGCTTAAACTATCGGGAATCAACTTTAGTATGGGATATATTAGTATAACCCAAGAAAAGACAGGGATACCTCTCACACTGCAAATGCCTTGTGAAGTTGTTAATGCCATTTCAATGCACCTTGACAATGATAAACACTCTTTAGAAGACGGGTATGTATTTCATAGCCTGACGGCTCCGTATGGATGTATTACTACAAGCATAATACGACACGTTTTAAATGAATGCTTTACTGCAGCAAATGTCAATACAGCAGGGAAAAAGCATGGTCCACATGCATTTCGGTCATCCCTTGCAAGTTCAATGGTAAACGATAATGCATCTTATGAGGTAGTTAGAAGGATACTGGGACATTCAAATCCTGATGTTATCAAGCATTACGCTAAAGTGGATATTGAAAATCTGCGGATGTGTTCTATAGATCCTCCGATTCCCACAGGGATTTTCCGTGATTATCTTTCTGGCAGGGAGGTGATCACTCATGTTTGATAGTATTTACTCAGAACAGTTATCACAGTATTACGGTCTGCGTCGGGAAACATTGAGTGAAAGCGCAGAAAAACACGAATTATGCTATCTGCGTCGCTTTGATTCGTATGTTTCCGAACGGTTGGATTCTCCCGGACACATCACGGAAGATTTCATCAACGAATGGGTTGGTTCCCTTTCAGGAAAAAGCAGTTCTGTTGAGAATAAAATCATTGTAATACGACAGTTTCTGGAATTCCTCAAGCATACCGGAGAAAGTGTTGCTATGCCATCCATACCCAGAGTTCATGATGACTATGTCCCATATATCTTTAGTGATACGGAGTTGAATTGTATTTTCGAGTCTGCTGATAACATCGTTCAAAAGGATCCAAAGGCTGATCCTTATCTGGTGATAGAGTTTCCGGTGATTCTCAGACTTTTATACAGTTGTGGCCTTCGAATCGGTGAAACGGTCAAAATAAGTATGAATGATGTAGATCTGGATGGTGGCATACTTCGTCTTATAGACACAAAAGGCAATAAGCAACGTTTAGTCCCGATGTCAGCGCCCATGACAGATATCCTATACAAGTACTGCTTGGCAATGAACCTTATCGGCAGGAACAACATATGGCTTTTCCCATCCTCTAAAAATAAGGGCCATATATCCGACAGATCAGTAAAACACAGATTTGAGTACATTCTTCGTAATAACGGTATTCAAGTCTGTAACCGAAAGAAACACGAGCGTGGTCCATGCCTGCATTGTATGCGCCATGTGTTTGCGTTTAAATCGTTTGCAAAGGCCGAACGGGAAGGAAGGCACTTTGATGACGCTGTCCCATTCTTGTCTGTTTATCTTGGACATGCCGGCATTAATGAAACTGCCAAGTACCTTAAATTCAGTAATGAGCTGTTTCCGGAGTCCATCGATTCCTTTGGCAGATTTATGAGCGACTTGCTTCCGGAGGTGAACTATGAAGAATAAAAAAGTTTCCTTCTTGGATCATCTTGAGTGTTATTTCAATATATATTTACCAACTGTAAAGGGCTTATCACAATCAACGATAGCTTCGTATAAGGCAACATTTCGTATACTTATGGAATTCTTATATACAGTAAAAGGTATTCCCTCTGATAAAGTGGAGTTCCGTACCCTTGATGATAAGTTGATCATGGAGTTCTTAAGTTGGATGGAAACAGAGCGTAGCTGCAGTGTCAGCACCAGAAACCAGAGGCTCTCTGCTATTGCAGCATTCTCGATATATGCACAGAATAGAGATTTTGGTTCAGCAGTTACTTTCAGAAACTGTGTACTAAAAGTTCCAAAGAAGAAAGTGCCTCGCAAAGGCAGAAGCTCATTCACAAGGGATGAAGTCAAAACTCTATTCGAATTACCCAATTCAAGTAATGAAATCGGATTAAGAGACAAGACTTTGCTGTGTTTTATGTATGCTAGCGGGACGAGAGCACAGGAGGTATGTGATTTGACAGTTGGGGACATACAGTTCTATCCTGATAGAGCCGGTATCAACATACATGGTAAAGGTCAAAAGGTGCGCCGTATAGGTATTCCATATGATGCTTCAAATATGTTGAAGAAATATATTGAACATCGTAGAATAATCAATGATAGAGAGCGGCATGTGTTCTCAAGTCAGACACATGAGAAGATGTCAGTTTCCTGTATTGAGGAAATATACTCCAAGTACATTGACAAGGCAAAACGAGAGTATCCTGAAATGTTCAAACATAATTACACGCCACATTCCATGAGGCACACTACTGCCACCCATATGCTTGAAGCAGGGGTTCCGCTTATTGTGGTTAAGAACTTTCTTGGGCATGTATCCTTGCAGACTACTCAGATATATACAGAGATAACGCAGGATACCATGAACAAACAGCTTAAATCGTGGAATGATAAATGGTTTCTCAAGGATAATTCTCATTTTGAGAACACTAATGGCAAAAGTAACATACCGGAATTCTTAAGGTGAAAAGTGGTTATTGTTATTCGGGATTTAAAGCGGAGAACTGCCGATTTACGCTGATGTTGGCAGTTCTCCTAGAATAACAATACTACTGGGATAATGAGCCTTATTCCAGTTCTCGAATAAGGCTCATGCCCGGCGAAAATTCGCCGATCCCGTGAAAGCCATGGGGATGGAGAAGGCGAAGAACACGGTGGCCTATGAAGCTTTAGGACTAATCCAGTACATCTACCGGCGGGACAACGAACTGAAGGATTTGAAGTCCGGTGAGAGAAAACGGAAACGAAAAAGCCTAATTCGGCCGCTTGTGAATGATTTCTTCCGATGGATTCGAGAGGTGCAACCGCAGGTCAGCCGCACCTCGGAAACGGGAAAGGCACTAACCTACTGCTTGAATCAGGAAGAATATCTTCGGGTATTTCTGGAGAATCCGGAAATACCGATGGACAACAATGCGGCGGAGCGAGCTATTCGGCCGTTCTGCGTTGGAAAGAAGAACTGGAAATTAATCGACACCATCCACGGAGCCGAAGCCAGTGCCATCATCTACAGCATTGTGGAGACCTGCAAACTCAACAATCTGAATATCTTCTACTACATCTCGCATCTGCTGACCGAGATTCCGAAACACATGGATGATACGAATCTGGATTTCCTGGAGGACCTGCTTCCATGGTCGGAGAAGCTTCCGGAAGAATGCAAAAAGCGGATTGTCGAGATGAAATAGCCTTGCCAGCAGCGATGCTGGCCTGGTTGAAATGCGGAAAACAAAGAACGAGGAATTCTCGCAAGAGGTGCCTCGTTTTCTTTTGTTCTTTGTTTGTAAAGGCACGGGTGGTTTACCGGTTACCTATTGCCGCGTGCGGCAGATATTCTTCTACAAGTCTGTTGTAGGATGCATTCATGTCCATTGCCACGGCCTCAACTTCAGCCAAGTATTTCATATCGATTTCTTCGAAGAATTTACGGAAGTCGTTTATTGCTCGACCTTTCCCAACCCAAAGCACATCGCCCTCATCAAGATCCATGACACAGGTTGCATAGGTGTGACCTTTATGAATTGCAAATTCATCAACCGCAAGATGCTTTGGTTTGTAACCGGCTGTCTCAAGTTTTGCCTTGCGCTTTTCCAGTTCATCGTCCATGAGTTCCTTGTGAATCTTCGAGATAGTTTCCCAATGTATGTCGGTCAGTAAACTCACAGCCTTAACCGTCATGTTAAGTTTGAGCAGTGCCTTAATCCATAGCGCAGCTTTCCATGTCACTCTTGTTCCAGGGTATTTGAGGTCGATGTCTTCGTTGAAGGTATTGCCACAAGACTGGCATTCATATCTATGAAAACGTACTCTCAATTTAAGAGGGGTTCCCGGTTCAACAGGCATATCCCTAAGTTTAATTGTTGGATTGCCTTGTATATGGACTTTTCCACCACAAAGAGGGCATCTGACAGCTCTGGTTTCTTTCATGCTTTCCACACGGAATATCTTTGAATTCGTTTCATCGTCATATTCATAGGATTCGCATTTGAACTGTTGATTAGAAAAGAGATTTGTTATACTATTGATAAAGAGCATTGGATTGCATTCCTTTCGTAAGTTTGTTCGCTACTACTTAGAATGAATCATCCAATGCTCTTTTTCAATGCCTAATTATTTATTTCGATTTTAATCCCACAAAAATTCGTGAAGAACCTATTTTTTTATGTCCGGACTACCTTCTTTAAATGATGAAAACGTTAAATATTAAAGACGGTTTTCAATATCCATGAATTCGTGGCTAGCCCTTATTTTACAATAGTATAGTTGGTGCTTCTTGCTTTTCCATTCTGTTTTAGCCGATTGCTCTTTACCATCTTTTTCAGAACTCTGGAAGCGGTAGACGCGCTCACTTCAAGCAATTTGATTACCTCATTTCTTGTAACAGAACCGTGTGTTCGGGCATATTCCAGCACTTTTTCTTCTTCGACATTGAGCGCCCCCCCATCAGGGTCATTTGTAGGTGGTTCTGTCGGAAGCGTTGAATCATTTGTCTTTTCATATTTTGCGTTAACATTCGGCAGTATGATTTTAAAGGCATTTTTTGTAGTTTCAATTACAGGTTTTTCTTCCCCTCCTTCGTATGCCTTCATAATTCTTCCAATCCCAGTACCATAAGCCTCAATCAAATGTAATCGATAGAATACGTTCGCAAGGTCCTGGTTCCGGCACACGGAAATGCCTACCATAATATCTTCCAGGTCAATTCCCGGCATCAATCCGCCAATGGACACAAATTCAATCCGGTTAGTATAAATACTGATAAGTGCACTCGCGCTACAGGAATAATCCCTATGAACCAGTAAATTCAATAACGCTTCTCTGACAGCGATTTCAGGATAGTCCCTGACATCAATTCTCAGCAGCTTTTCTATAGTCGCACGGGTTTGATTGCGAAAATCAATAAAATCATACACTTCGTTCATCTGACGCAGCAGCGATCCAGTAAATTCCCGTCGGTCTTTAAACACGGTCTGATCTGTTCCCTGAAAAACAGCAACCTTGATTGTATGGACGCATTGGTCGGACAGGAGCAACCCTAAATTGCTATAAAGGTTATCTTGATCTACCAGCTTCAAAGTACGCATTTGCTGCGGGCCAAATTCTATATTTCGAAGCTCGAATTCCCTTTTCGTAACTTCAAAGGTGAGTTCCTGGTTTAGACAACGCATTGCTTCAAAGCGGTCCCCATCCGTTTCCTTAATCATACGGCGAATTGCCGTGTCGGTAGCAGGAACCGAAGAACAACCCTGCCTGACATATACGCCCTCCGGCCGCATCCCTTTCTTTGCAAGATAGTAAGGGCGGTCTGTTCCGCGCTGAATATCCACAACAACGATTTCTTTCCCCTCTTCTTCAAGGGTTTCATAATGCAGGAACATGGTTATATCCGGTTTTATCGCATCCCTTACCATATTGCTGATTTGCAGGGACACGCCATCCGGATTATTCACGCCGACCACCGTGCCGTTGTCTTGAACGCCAATATACAGCTTTCCGCCGTCACAATTAGCAAAAGCAATGATTTCCTTTTTGATTTCGTCCACAACAATTTCTTTCAGTTCTATGGTCTCACTTTCCCGAAAAAGCATACTGCCCTCTCCTCCATTCTCGTTAATGGTCTTATTATAGTTAATCGTGTCAATCATGTCAACATATTTGACATGATTATGACACGATTGACACGATTAATGACATCATAAAGTGAGGAGCCATAATTTCAGTAGCTAAGTTTCGGTAAACAAAAATGCTGACCTCAAAACAGACGTTTGAGGTCGGCATTTTTGTTTTCTATTCGGCTCCTGCGGAGCTCGCTAGTTCTGACTCGGCTTCTACGACTCCTGTCGCATTGCTTCTCTTCTATCCAAAGGTGGCAATGCTCCATCCGCTGCATTCGCCTCGTTCGCGGGGCGGCACCCCGGTGCCGCTTTTCCCGCTCCAGAACTATCTTCGCTCCTGCGGAGCTCGCTAGTTCTGACTCG
>OIXU01000904.1_pt1 | contig 10071 bp, 10 predicted proteins | sample 1587921 | NCBI WGS metagenome assembly OIXU01 (sample SAMN03283238) | human gut metagenome | biome: human-associated habitat; material: feces | host: Homo sapiens | place: Peru | collected 2012
CATTTGTCGATTGCCAGAGGAAGGGGTTCTGCCGGTGAGGAAAGGATCTCCACATGGCTGATGCGAAGCTCTCTTCCGTGAGGCGCTCTTTCTTCCTCATGAAGAGTTCCTGTGAGGCGGACACACATTGCCTCTTTCAGATCATGAATGGAAAGATTTGTTTTATCTTCTTCAAATACTGTCTGAAAAAGTCCTTCTCTGCGTCTGAGGATCACAAATGCCACATCGCCCATATTACGGATGCTGTGAACAGCGCCTTCGATTACGGCTTCCTGGTTCAGGAGATTATTACCTACGAGTTCCTCCCAGGTATTGATTTCTTTTTTCCATGTTCCATCCATAAATTCCATTTCCTCATCCTCCATTTCTTCATTTCTGAAAACCTTTGTGATATCTTCCGCAGAGTTCAGCCTCAAAAATCAGTTTGCACAATACCAAATAACTTTATCAGTTTTACTCTTTGAATATCAAAAAGGCGTAATCAGAAAATCCGGAGATACTTGTCCCCTGGACTCTCTGATTACGCCTTTGTAATCATTCTTCCTGTTATTATCTATTTTATGTTTGTTTGTGTTCTTTCTATATATAATATAATGTTAGGGTTAAAATGTATTTTGCCTCTAACTTGATATGAACAAAAATATATTCTGTATATTACCACATATTCTGTCAAAATAATATCGTCATTTTTTACAAAATTTTCCCGATTATTTTCGGATATTTTATTTATAGTAATTCCACAAAATAATGCGATCAAGACAGTTCAGCAAAGTGCGAAGGACAAGGAAGATATCTGCAGACGTGCTGACGCACGACAAAGATATCTGACGCAGAACTTCACGCTATGATGGAGTGGATTGCTTGCAGTATTTTACGTAATTGTTATAGTACATACGATAAATCAAATCTCATCATACATAAGCATAAGTAACATCTGTGCAGTTTCTACCATATTAGTTCCGGAATCCATACTGCATTTCTGGATATGTCTGTATGCTTCCTCTTCTGTCATCTGGTTCTTTTCCATCAGAAGGCGTTTGGCATTCGAGATATAATTCTGTTCTTTTTCTGATCTTGGCTTTGGTTTCTTCTTTTCTTTTTTTATCCGGCGTTCCAGATGATAGAGCATGTCATTGACCGTATCCACCAGTACGCTTGCTTTCATCGGCATCTGTACAGTGCTGACTGAATTCGGTGCTTCATCTATAATACGCTGAGAAGCAAGAAGCAGCATTTCGAAATATTGTGGCAGGTCATCAAGAGCGTCTTTATAATAGGCATCTGTCAGCTTATAGCCACATATCAGGACACCACTGTCAAGTTCTGAGATACTGGCCAGCGCATTAGAGACAGAGCTGCAGACAGAGGCTACTGTGAGCCCATGTCTGTTAAGTATTGTGCGGATTTTCTTTGCGTCTTCAATTTTCGGTAACGCAATCACAATGCTGCTGCTCATGTCTCTGCCACTCCTTTTTCTGTTACAGCCTGAATTTCCGTCCACTGCTTATTGCTTTTACACCCTCTGCAGGGGACTTGTTTGATTCGGTTAAATTCTATATAAGTATTCTTCGATTTCCCAGGCTGAAATTTCTCTTGTATAGCGCAGCCATTCTTTTTTCTTGGCTGCTGCGTATTCTTTACAAAATTCTGTTCCAAGTACTTCTTTGATCCAGTCACTCTGTTCGAAATAATCAATTGCTTCGTTCAAATTTCCCGGAAGATTTTCAATCTTCATTGTTTTCTGGTCCGTTTCGGATAACTCTCTGCTGGAGGACTTGGTCGGATAAATCTTCTTATTGATTCCATCCAGTCCTGCTGCCAGACATACTGCAAATACCAGATACGGGTTTGCAGCTGCATCCGGGCTTCTCAGTTCGATCCTTGTCTCCATACCTCTGGATCCCGGAATTCTTACCAGTGAATTCTGGTTGTTCTTTGTCCATGTCAGTTCTGTCGGTGCTTCATAGCCCGGAACCAGACGTTTGTAGGAATTTACGATAGGATTGGTGATCAGTGCCATCTCTTTGCTGTGAGCCAGAAGACCTCCTACGAAGTAATAAGCTTCTTCGCTTAATTCCTGTGGATTTCCCGGATTGACGAATACATTTCTTCCATCTTTAAATAAGGAAAAATGAATGTGCATTCCGGAGCCGTTTACTTCTGCCCTTGGTTTCGGCATAAATGTTGCATGAAGGCCGTGCTTTGTAGCATAAGTTTTTACAACATGCTTAAAGGTCATAACTCTGTCGGCTGTTGTCATAACATCGCCGAACTGGAAGTCAATTTCGTGCTGACCCTGAGCAACCTCGTGGTGAGATGCCTCAATGGTGTAGCCCATTTCTTCAAGAGCAAGGCAAATATCACGACGGCAGTTTTCGCCATGGTCAATAGGGTTGAGGTCAAAGTAGCCTGCTTCGTCACCTGTTTCAAGAGTAGGAAGACCGTTTTCGTCAAGTTTGAAGAGGAAGAATTCACATTCAGGACCTACATTAAAACCGTAGCCCATTTCTGCTGCTTCATCAATAACCTTTTGGAGAACATTTCTCGGGTCGCCTTCAAAAGGTGTAACATTGTCTGCTTTATATACAGAACAGATAAGTCTTGCTGTCTGTGCGTTAAGGTGTTTTCTCCAAGGGAAAATTGCCCATGTATCAAAATCAGGATGTAAGTACATATCTGATTCATCAATTCTTACGAAACCGTCGATTGATGAGCCGTCGAACATACAATCATTGTTAAGTGCCTTTTCAAGCTGTGATAATGTGATGGCAACATTCTTCATAATACCAAAAAGGTCGGTAAACTGAAGTCTTATAAACTGTACGCCGTTTTCTTTTGCTTCTTTGAGGATGTCCTCTTTTGTGTATTTACTCATCATAAATACTCCCTTCTCTAATATAAAAAGACAAGGCGTCCCGAAAAATCGGAACGCCTTTGTTCTAACTACAATGTCATTATATCCCTGCAATCTGCTGTTGTCAATAAAATACGGGATATTTATTCAACTTTGTAAAAATTCAACGGTCGACCTTTAATTTTCAACCGTTCTCTTTGTGAAAATTATACAACAATCAATTCAAGTCCAAAAACTCTTCGCCGATAATTTTCTTTGAAAGGTCGGTAAAGTACTTTACGCTTGCACCGTCCTTTGCTTGGTCGGACGCAATATCATCCGTATAATCGGACAGTCTGTAAACCGAAAATCTGTATCCGTTGCCGGTGTTGTGATAAAAATCAACAACAGGTGCAAGTTTTGCGGAAGTCACCTGAACCTTGCCGTCAACTCTTTCAACCGTGAGTTCTGCCATACCGCCGCACATTTGGTTGAGGTTGGTTTGGTGTGAAATAAAGTTACCGATTGAGTAATAAACAATCATTTTTTTACCCGTAGCCTCATTTGTAACCCATTCAACAGGCTGAAGAACATGAGGATGCGTACCGATAACAATATCCGCTCCGCCGTCAGAGAATATTTTTACATACTTCTTTTGAAGGTCGTTAATCTCGTGACTGTTTTCTGTGCCCCAATGAGGGAATACAATCACGCAATCGGCATTCGCACGGGCTGTTTTGAGGTCTGCCTTAACTTTATCCTCATCAAGCATATTAACGCACCACGGCTTATCCTCGGGAACAGAAATACCGTTTGTGCCATAGGTGTAATTGAGAAGTGCAAACTTAATGCCGTTTTTCTCATAATATGTAATTGTATTATACTCTTCCTCGGTTTTGTTTGTACCGATGTGAACAACTTCAGGATGCTTTTCAAAAAATTCGCATTCCTTTTCTATGCCGGCAAATTTTTGCACATCAAGAGAGTGATTGGTAGCACAGGTAAACACATCAAATCCGGCATTGACAGCCGCCTCGCCGACCTCCCAAGGAGTGTTGAAAAGCGGGTAGCCCTGGTAATCGAAATCAGAACCGCCGAGCATGGTTTCCTGATTAATGCACGCAATATCGGCAGATTTAATATATCCCGAAATATTCTCATAAAATGAAGAATAATCAAGGCTTCCGTCATCCTGCTTGCCTGCATCAATCAAAGTGTTGTGAATAAGATTGTCACCCACAGCCACCAAGGTAACCTTTGTATCCTGAGATTGAGTTTGACTTTCGGTGACTGCCGCTTTTGTAGCGGTTACCGTAGGATTTGTTTTGTCCCTGTTTGCCGTTACCCTGCCGCTTATCACAAGACCGATAAGAACGGCAACGGCAATGCAAACGGGAATTATAATTGCCAAAAGATTGCTGTTTGATTGTTTTTTCTCTTTAGCCATAATTAATCACCTAAATACATTGATTAATATCTATAATCAAAAGTTTTTACGCAGCAACAAAGGTGTAAATTACATATGCAAGGTATCCCAAAAGAGATACAACACCCTGCCAACGCTGAAGTTTTTTTGTAAATATTGTAGGGATAACCGCAATGATAACGGCTACAACACAAATAATCATATCGAATACGGAACCTGCCGATACAGCAAGTGCACCCTGACCCTTGCCCATAGAAACAAATGAGCATATAGGAAGAATAAGTGCAAGGTCGATAATGTTTGCACCGAGGATGTTACCTACAGAAAGAGCACCTTCCTTTTTACGAAGAGCGGTGATTGTTGTAACAAGCTCAGGAAGCGAAGTACCGATAGCAACTGCAATAACGCCGATTACTCTTTCGCTGATGTGCATTTCCTTAGCAATTCTTGTACCGCCGTTGATGAGAAGCTGTGCACCTACAACAATGCAAACCGCACCCAAAACGAACATAACAATATTTTTAACCCAGTCACCTGCGGTTGCGGTTGACTTTGTAGGAACAACATCGTCCTCTTCCTGCAAACCGATACCGTGAGGGTCCGGCTCAATCTGAACCGAACTTTTTTTCATAGAAATAAAGTTTTCGATAAAGAAAGCAATGAAAATAGCAAAAAGAGCAATCATTCCGACAGTTGAAAGTGTGTGGTATTCACCCTCAAGACCTGGCACTTTGATAAGACCTGTGAGAGCAGAGCCGAGTGTGAGAGCAACGGCAGCACCGAGCATCATAAGACCCTTTGGTGCGAACTCTTTTCTCTTTACGGCAAAAGGCATACACACAATAAATATACCCATAATCATAGCCGTGTTGGCAGTTACGGAGCCTACTGCATTGCCCGATGCCATATCAACCTTGCCGTCAACAGTTGCAACGATTGATACAATCATCTCAGGAAGAGTTGTGGCAACCGATACAATAGTTGCGCCGATAATAAACTTAGGCACACCGAGCACTTCCGCAATCCAGCTTGCACTGTCTACAAACCAGTCGCCGCCTTTAATAATAAAGATTAGACCTACAACAAACAAAGCAACAACAATGCCTATATTTGCCGTCTCAAAAAAATTCGACAAAAATTCCATATTTTCTCCTAATAATCCCTAATCCAAAATACAGTATATATTATAATATTACCCAAACACCCATATAATACATACCAAAACACAAATCTTTTTACAATACCAAAAAAAATATTAATAAGTACAGACAAATAAAAAGACGCAGGACAGGATATTCCTACCCATACGCCTTTTAAGTTTTAATTATTCGTGATCGTGGTCACAGCAACCGCAGTCGCATTCGTCATCGTCATCGAATTCAACATCGAATTCCAAAACTTCGCCGCAGTTAGGGCACTCAAACTTGCCCTCTTCGATAGTATCCATATCAACCATAATCTTTTCGTGGCATGTAGGGCATTCAACCTCATATTCTTCATCGTCATCACAACAATCGCAATCGCAGTCATCGTCATCATAAACGAATTCTTCAAGGTCTGCCAAATCTTCATCAACAGCGTCGATTTGATCGCCTACAAGTTCAAGACCTTCTGTCATATCTTCCATATCTTCTGTAAGATTTTCAAGAACATCGATGATGGCATTGAATACTTTTGTTTCTTTTTTGTTAGGGTCCAAATCAAGACCGTCAATGAGGCCCTTGAGGTAGCCCAAGCTTTCTGATGTTTCCATAATTAATTCCTTTCGTAATGTTGAATTATTATTTATGCAAATAAAATTTCAATCAATAATTATGCTCTTTCCATGTATTCACATGTTCTTGTGTCAATTCTGATCATATCGCCTTCGTTGATGAAAAGCGGAACTCTGATTTCTGCACCTGTTTCAACAGTTGCAGGCTTGAGAGTATTTGTAGCTGTGTTGCCCTTTACACCCGGCTCTGTGGCTGTAACCTGAAGAGTTACAAATGTAGGTGGTTCTACGCCGAAAACCTTGCCCTTGTAAGACAAAATTTTGCATACATCATTTTCCTTAACATAACGGAACGAATCAGGTAAATCAGCCTCTGATACAGGAACCATATCAAAAGTTTCATTATCCATAAAATAATAAAGTCCGTCATCATTGTATGAATATGCCATATCTTTTCTTTCAATATAAGCTGTAGGGAATTTGGCAGTTGGGTTGTAAGACTTTTCAACTACCGAACCTGTAATAACATTCTTTGTCTTTGTTCTGACAAAAGCGGCACCTTTACCCGGCTTTACATGCTGGAATTCTACAACCTGCAACACATTGCCGTCTTCTTCAAAGGTAACTCCGTTTCGGAAATCGCCTGCACTAATCATTAATTTATACCTCCGTATATAGTTTTACTTTTTTATTTTATAATATTTCGCACAATAAATCAATACCCATTTTGTAACTATCTTTGCCAAAACCCGAAATTTGTTTTACGCAAACATCTGTTATAACTGAATTTTTGCGAAAATCCTCTCTTTTATGAATATCGCTCATATGAACTTCAACAAAAGGAGTGTAATCGGCAACAGCTTCGATAGCGTCACGAATAGCATAAGAATAATGTGTATAAGCACCTGCATTAAGGACTACACCGTCATATTTATCCTTGCTTTCGTGGATAACATCAATAAGTGCGCCCTCGTGATTTGACTGGTAAAAAGACATCTCGCAGCCCTTGCTTTCACCGTAAGCTTTAAGCTCGGCATTTATATCGGCAAGAGTTTCTGCTCCGTACACATTCTTTTTTCTTATTCCGGTCATATTGAGATTAGGACCGTTCATAACCAAAATTTTCATATTATGCTCCTGACTTAATTGTTAAAAAAAGAGTGACTGCTGTCACTCTTTTTATGTACTCTTATTTGTACTTTCTCTTACGAGCAGCTTCGCTCTTCTTCTTACGAGCTACTGAAGGCTTTTCGTAATGTTCTCTCTTTCTTACTTCTTGGATGATACCATCACGAGATGTCTGGCGCTTAAATCTGCGAAGTGCGCTGTCAAGAGATTCATTCTCTTTAATTTTTACCTGACTCATTGTATTCCCTCCCTCCGACCTTCGGGGGTTATTTGATAAATTTCATATATCGCAAAGATTATAATAAATTAATCTCATATTGTCAAGCATTTTGTAAAATTAAATTTGAAAAAATAAAATTTTGTCACAAATTGCTAAAATATAGGTGTTTTAACGGCATTTAACCGACTTCAACGAGCTCCAATTACCGTATATTTTTTCACCGTCATAAGAGGTATAGCCTCTTACTCTTATGTAATAATACTTACCTTTTTTCAAATTTTTCCGTGTATAAGACAATTTATTCTTATTTGTAATTGTCTTTGTAATCACATTTGATTTGAAATTTTTGCTTGTTGAAAGCTGAAGCTGATAACCCGTACACGAACCTGAAAGCTTTTTCCACTTTGTAACAATCTTCTTTGAACCTGAAGAATAGGCAGATTTGATTGCTTCCTTTTGAGGCTTTGAAGCTGTCAGAACGGGCGTTGAATAATCGCCCTTTGAATTACCGGAATACGCACAGACCTTAATTTCATACACATTACCCGGGTCAAGACCTGCAATGTTTGTATCTGAATCTGTAACGGTTTTGCTGAAGTTTGTGCCCTTGGTTTGATTGTTTACGGCAACAAAGTATTTGGTTGCTTCATCAACCTCATCCCATTCAAAATCAATCTTGTTACAAGCCTGTCCGGTAACGGTAAGTCCTGTTACTTCAAGCTCGTCTGCCGAAACATCCGGCTCTTCTCCGGGTGTATCATCATCAGGGATAATGGCTGTATAAAGTCTGTCATAATTTTTATAATGGCTTATGCTGATACCGATACCGCCTGAGCCCGAAACCTTCATTGTGCTGTAAAAAATCGCATTTAGCGAATACAGGGTGTCGTCATCACTATATATAGTCCGTGTCGGATTTTCCCTCATACTCTGCCAATAAATTGTGTCAACGTGGCACATACTTGAACTGTACTCGGCTGTAGAATAATTTGAATGAAAAATTTTCATCATCTGTGAATCGATATATTGAACAACAACCGTGTGTTTTTTACTTACAGAGCTGTTAAGAGCACCGTAATGAACGACATCACCGGCAACGGCGTTTGTGATAAAGAAATCAATTACATCATTAACGAACTGTGAATCCGGAGTTATTTTTGGTGATGTAAATGTACCTGATGTAACATAATTGCCGCTGTTATGCTTTACCTGATAATTATTATACAGCCCCTCGGCATACGGAACACCGTAAAGCCTTTTGCACACTTCGGAAGCAAAGCCATAGCAATTACGCTGAACTATTGAATTTTCTCCCGGAACAAAGCCCGATACGGTTTGTATATCTTCAAGTTTGTCCGTAGCGGTGCCGTCGGCATATACAGCGGTTGAACCAAGCACGGACAAAGCAACAATAATCACTGATAAAAGAATTGAAATAACCTTTTTCATAATACCCTCCTATCGAAAATCCAAAATATTATAGCACAAAAAGTCGAAAAGGTCAAATTAACATCAAAAAATCAAAGGGGCACACTGCTTGTGTACCCCAAAAATCCGTTCTTATATAGTATTAATTTAAAACAATTTGATTTGTGCATTAGTCAAATCAATTTCCTTGTAATCAATATCCTCAAGCAGCTGAAGAAAAACTCTGTTGTCGCTTGGAGTAAGGCTGATTTCAAGGTTTTTACCGTCATTCATATATATAGAATACTTAAAAGGATGCGAAACCATATTGTTAAGATTTACACCTTTTTTATAAATTCTACTGATATTTTCGGTGTTAACAATAACCTCGTCATTGGTTGACACCTTTCCCAAATTTACATACATCTTAAAATTCTGCGAAGATTTCTCCGCTTTCCCCTTTGTTATTGCGAACTCACTTCGCAACTGTTATCGTATCACAACAAAACAGGAATGTAAAGATGTTTTTTATAATTAAGAAATATGCGAAGCTTTTGCGAAAATCAGTTGCTTGAAGGTTTATAATCGGGCACTATTGTCATAAGTTTTCACGGACATTATCGTTGCCGATATTCTTAAGAGAATCAAACCAAATTCTTATTTCTATTTTTTGTTCTCTTTGTCCTCTTTTTTCTTAACTGCTTTTCTGATAACAAAGGCAAGGAGTCCCATCACAACCGTTGCTCCGCAAATTGCAAGCGGTATGTAATAATACTCATCATTGTTTTTTAATCTCTGAACATTAATTCCGATTTCGTTGAGTTTTTGTTCTTTGGTTTTTTCAATGCTATGAGTTGAGGTTGTAAGCTCCTCAACATAATCGTTAGCAGTTTTTTGCCTTGTTACATCCGTTGAAGTTGACGAAACGGTAAAATCGCACTGTCTGTATATCTCATCATTTGCACAAACAACAACTGTTGCCGTTCCCTCGCCGATAGCCTTAATTTCACCGCCGTTTTCGATTTGAATAATTCCCTCCTCATCGCAGAAATATCCAATAACCGCAGTTGAATTCGAAGGTTCTAATGTGTATCCCAATTTGACGCTGTCGCCGACTTCAAGATCTGTGGTTGAAGCATACAGTTCCATATCCTGCGCCGGAACATTCTTGGTTTTTTCCTTCTTTTTCTTTGTTGAAATTTCCTGATTTGCGGTTGTAAGGGCAGTAGTTGCCTGTGTTGTTGTCACCTTTTGAGCAGACGGTTTTGTGGTTTTCGCCTTTGCTGTGGTAGTTTTTTCCGAGGTAACCTTTTTAGTGGCGGTCACCTTCTTTGTTGTAGTGA
>OIXU01000905.1_pt1 | contig 10065 bp, 7 predicted proteins | sample 1587921 | NCBI WGS metagenome assembly OIXU01 (sample SAMN03283238) | human gut metagenome | biome: human-associated habitat; material: feces | host: Homo sapiens | place: Peru | collected 2012
GAAGTATGCCGCCAAGCCGAAGGAGCAAGACTCCATACGCTATATTCTTAATTATGGCTGGACATCGGCTGCCCATCGCATACAGTTTGCCAAATTCACCAACTCCTCGTTCAGGTCGGCTGATGTGAGCAATGCATTCCGTACGCTTGAGAAGACTCTGCTCCTCGAACTTGTCTATCCTCTTACGTCAACATCGTTCCCCGTACTGCCCGACCTGAAGAAGAGTCCAAAACTGTTATGGCTTGACACCGGTCTGGTCAATTATGTAGCCGGAATGCAAGAAGAACTGCTCTTCACTACCGACAGCGACGAACTCTGGAACGGCGACATTGCTGAACATATCGTAGCCCAGGAACTTCTCGGCGCTACAACTATGTTTGGCGAGAAGCGTATGTTCTGGGTGCGCGATGCCCGCAACTCTCAGGCAGAAGTAGATTTCGTGATACGCTATAAGTCGCATCTGCTGCCCATCGAGGTAAAGACTGGCAACAATTCAAAGCTCCGATCCCTGCATCAGTTTATGGAAGAGTCGCGTGAGAATATCGCCCTACGATTGTGGAACGGTCAGCTGTCCTCCGATGTCATCACTCGAACCGACGGTCGAGCATTCACTCTCTACAACATTCCGCTGTATTATGCAGGTCATTTGGACAATTGGCTTAATTCCCTAACTCCTTAACTTCTCTCGCTCGTGAAGTTCTTGCTAAAGCAAGCGGCAAAGCCGAGCGAATGGACAAATTCTGCGTAGCTGTCGGTAACTCACGGGTTGCATCGCATGGAGGGGGTGGCAAAAAAGGCTTGCCAGAATGGGGGAATCCGGCAAGCCTTTCAATCCAAAAAGATTAACTCTTATATTTTTTATTATTCTCCAAAAAGTTCGGAGAGCTTGGCGTCAAGCTCGGCGGGATTGTCGAAGCGACCAATCATTGTGCCATCGGCTGCGACGAGGAATTTAGAGGGGATGTATGAGACGTTGTAGATGTCGTTCTGGTCAATCATCTTACCGTCTTCGCCTTTGAATTCACGGAGGATGTGATGGAAGGGTTCTATACCGTCCTTGATGATGGCTTTACGCCAGCCTTCCACGTTCTTGTTGTCGGAGGCGATGCAGAAGACTTCAAGTCCGCGGTCATGATACTTGTTGTAAATCTCTTTGATGTGTGGAAATGACTTGCGGCAGGGGACGCACCAGGTTGCCCAGAAGTCGACGAGGACGGGTTTGCCCTTGAGTGAGCTGAGGGTGATTGTCTTGCCGGCAGGTGTGGTGCCTTGAAGCTCGGGAGCGGGTTGCCCGGGCTGGATGGCGGCGAGGCGATCGAGCTGATGTTTCACACGGGTTGCGGCAGCCTGGACTTCGGGGTTCCAGCTTTCGTAGATTTCCTTGATCTGAGGATATGTGAGGTTCTGAGCCAGAACGTACATCACACCAAGGTTATTGAATGAGGCTGGATGAGTCTTGACGAAATTCAACCGGGTGTTGAATACGCTATCGCGCATCGGTGTGAGTACAAAACGCTGCAAACTGTCGATGAGTGCGGGAGTTGTTTTTTCGTGGTTGCGGATAATGTCTTTGTAAGGGTCAGCCATACTGTAGATGCCTGCAATCACAGCGTCAAGAGAGTCAGACTCTACCGTGGAAGGTGAACCCGAGACGGGTGCTTTACTGTAATCATCGCCGCTGAGAGAGACTGTCATATCGGCGAGATCAAGCATAAAGCGGCGTATGCGGTTGTTGTCACGAGCATTCAGCTCGCCGGCATAGAGGTAAGCGTCGGTAGGATGGTTCAAAGTTCCGGAGAATGTGAATGCGCCATTAGCCACTGTGGCGGTATCCCTAATCATTGAGTCGTTGACCGAATAAGAGAGATAGAGCTTTTCACCGTCGGCAGCGTCTGTCGTTCCGGAAAGAGTGAATTGGTCGGAAGGTTTGCTTGAAAAAGCATAAAGCAAACCGAGAGAGAGGAATCCTATTAATTTAATAATTTTCATAACTTTTGATAATTAGAAATTCTGTTTAACCAAATTGTTGATAGAAGTCACAGAAGTGGGGAAGGGGAAAATCCAGAGGGTGGATTCCGGAGTGATGGTGTAGGTCTTGCCATCAATGGTGTGAGAATAGTTCTGTTTGTAGTCGGGGAGCTGATTCCAGCGTTTGCGCTGCACGAAGTTATAGAACGTGTAGGCACATTCACCGTGAGAAACCTGCTTCAGCTTGGCGATAGCAGTAGCCTTGTCGTTGATGCCAGTGCCTTTGAGGGGATGATAATCAGCAGGGCGGAAACGCTTCTCACGGATAGTGTCAAGATAGCCCATCGCCTCGTCGAACTGACCGCGCTCAATGGCATCCTCAGCAAGGATCAGATACATGTGGGTAGACTTGGGTCCAACGGGGTTCCAACAGTCGGTACCAACACAGACAGCCTTGCCTTCGATACCGAGATTTCCTTTGCAATAACCACCTACCTCATCCCACTGGTGAGTCATATCATAATCAGGTATCGCAGTCAGAGAAAGGTAGCCCGGTTCAAATGCAGCCATACATTCGGGGAGCAGAACGTTCATGTCAAAGTAATCGTAGGAGCAGAAATAATCCTCCTTCATGCCAAGCATCGGGCGATTGATACCTTTTCCCATACCATAAACGGCAGGGCCAATGAGCGTGTTGTAATCCTCGATGGTGCTATTGTATTTCAAGGCCTCACGTGCAGCATCAGCAGCCTCCGAGAGACGGTGCATAGCAGCGAGAGTCCATGCCTTAACAGCATATAGCATAGGTTTACCCATACGCATGGTGTTGACCGGTTCAGCAGGAAGTCCATCAATCTCAATGGCTTTGTTGCAGTCAGCAAGGATATCGTCGTAAACCTCCTGCAGGGAGCGTTGAGGCTGGTTCTTGATAATGTCGTCGGTTTCCTTGAAATATATGATAGATGGGGTTTCAGCAGCATAAGACGGATTATAAGCCTTAGCGAACTTCTGGACAGCAAGGAAATGAGCGAAGGCGCGGAGAGTGAGGGCCTCGCATTTAATCTTGCGCTTATGGTCTTCCTCGCCCTGAGCCTTGTCAACAAGCTGGAGGATAGGATTGGCAACCTTACCGATAATCATGTATGCACCGGTGTAGGTGTAGTCTATATTGACGAGGTTTGGCAGCTCTTTATCATGACCTACCTCATCATAAGTCCAATAAATGGTATTTGCCGTTTTGTAGGGTAATGAGAGCTGATAAGGTACAGATGTGCCTGTGAATACGATATCACTACCGATTGCACGGACATCGTTCATCATCATGAAATACTGGTAATAATCATTGAGCAGCATCTCAAGCTGGGCACTTGTCTCAAGGAGGTTCATACCCTTAGGCCGGATGTCGGTGTACTCGGAACATGATGTAATCAACATAGAGACTCCGATAGCAGCCGATGAAAGTAATTTATATATGTTCATAATAGTCAATTATATGTTAATGTTAAGACCAAAAACGTAAGAAGACGGGGTGCGGATGCCTAATGTCTCGGGATCTACGCCAAGATTATTCTTAGTCCAAATGGCTTTTGGATTATTGATCTGGAAACGGAATGTGCAGTGGTTGATACCGAAGCGGCGGAGCCAGTTTTCGGGGATGTCGTAACCAAAGACGATATTGCGTATTTTCAGGAAGTCGGCGTCGTGAACAGAGGTGTTGCTATATTCGGTCTCATCGCTTAGCATATTGGAGCCATACTGACCGATACCAGGAGTGTTGGTAGGATTTTCAGGAGTCCAGGCGTTGAGGAAATATGAGGCAATTGCGGTGTTGGGGACACCAAAAGTCTCATTCTCACAAAGGGCACGCATCTTATGACCACCATAATAAGCCATCAAGAGACTGAAGCTGAAACCACGCCAACGGAGAGAGTTGTCCATGCTGACAATCACCTTAGGATCGGTCTGACCGGAGTATTCAAGGACATCCACGGTGTTACGGGAAACAGAGCGCTGAGGATTTCCATCTTCGTCAAACCAAGTGGTCATACCTTCACGGCCAGTGTCGGAGCTAATGCCTGCAAAACGATAGCTCCACAAAGCGCTTGCGGGATATCCGCTGACAAAAGGAGTACGAATCAATTCAGTGGCAGTCTTGGCTGCATTCTGTACCTTGGTGACCTCATTCTTATTATGAGTGAAAGTCAAAGAGGTAGACCATGAGAAATCCTTGCGGTCGGATGGCTTGAACCAGTCATATGAGAGTGCGATTTCAACACCTCGGTTGCGCATAGAGGCAACGTTTGCAAACATGGAAGCGAAACCGGTAGAGGGGTCAAGCATCTGATTGTTGAAAACGTCTTTGCTGACCTTGTTATAGTAATCAATATTACCACGCAGACGATAATTGAAAAGGCTGAAATCAACACCGATATTGGTGGTACGTGCCTGTTCCCAACGTAGGTTAGGGTTGGCTGGACTGCTTATAGTACCAAGTGGAAGCTGAGTGAATGGATTATTACCCTGTGTTGTAGCCACCATATAGCTTGACGCACCCTGGTAGATGTTACCGGTGACACCGTAGCTTGCGCGGAGCTTAAGGAAGCTGAGCCAAGTGAAATCGTGCATAAATGATTCCTTGTGGAGGTTCCAACCACCACCTACAGACCAGAGGGGTTTGCCACGGAACTTGGTGTTAAGACCGTAAACGTCGGCATAGTCCTTACGATAAGAACCGAAGATGTTGTAACGTTCATCGTAGGTATAAGTAAGGTTGGCATATCCTGATGCGTAGCGGTGACGTTGTTCGACGACAATGCCCATGCCATTTTCAAAATAAGGCTGGAAAACGAATTGGTAAGCGCTATAGCCGCGACCTTCCATCATATAACTGCTATTGTAACGCCATGCGTTTCCACCGAGAGTACCGAAGTCAACGGTGTGGGTAGAGCTGTTCTGAAGCTGCTCGTCGTAACCGAGGACAAGAGACTTGGTGCCATTCAACTTGGTCTCACGGAATTCAAGACCAGCGATTGCAACAACGTCGTGTTTCTTAAAGAAAGTGTTGGAATAATTCAACTGACCGCGGAGGGTGTAATATTTGCCCTTGGTGTTTGTGGTCTGAAGCATACCGCCGTTTTCGGGGGTGTTGTATTTCACACGGCCAGCAGCATCAACTGTGGTATAAGCATTGCGAATGACACGAGAGGTAAGACTCTTTTCGTTGGCATGAGTCTGTTCCTCAACGTTATCAATCTCATAGCTGAACATTGCGTTGGCGGTAAGTCCTTTGATGATACGGAACTCGAGGTCGGCCATATAGCGCATGTTCTGGCGAGTGTTGGTCTTGACATTGTTCTTTAACTCGCTCACCGGGTCGGTGCCGAGGTCGTGGAATCCATTGGGGACATCCCAATACTCGTTACCGGTGAACCAGTAATAGGTTTTGCGGATGGATCCATCCTCATTATAGAAAGGCATGTAGGCAGGGAGAGTCCATGGGTCAAAGCTACCACGGTAATTAGCATTGTATCCAAGAGATTTCTGATCAGAATAAAGACCGTTTACACTGACTGTAGCTTTTAGCCATTTGGCAAGTTCAAAAGAACCTTTGTAGTATGCGGTGAGCCAGTTAAGGTCATTGTTGATTAACTCGGCATTATCATGTTTGTAATTGACAACGAGATTATTGCTCGAAACATCGGAGCTGTTGCGGAGAGCGAGGTTATATTGCTGAAGGAGACGTGTGTGGTAAACATTGTCAGCAAAATCGCGGGCATAATTATTGGTGCGGTATTTGGCAAGGCGGCTGTCAAGCTCCTGACGGGAAATTTTGCCACTGGCGAACTGATAATAGTCATTAAAAACAGGTGTCACCTGACTACCTTCGGTGATGGACTTTTTCATGTTGTCCAACGCATTGTCGCGAGTGAGGTAATACTCCATATATTTTGCCTCTGTATCGACCTGTTGGGCCGGAGTCATATAGAAGTTGTCGGCATAGTCCATGTTTTTATTCTCGTAAACGGTAAGGTTTGCGGAGAAGTCGATGTCTACTTTGCCTTTTTTTGTGGCGTTTTTGGTGGTGACGACAATGATGCCGTTGGCGGCGCGGGCACCGTAAATTGCGGCTGCAGCTGCGTCTTTGAGGACGTTAACTGACTGGATGTCATAGGGGTTGAGGTCTTCGATGGCACCTTCGATGGGGACTCCATCAACGACGAGGAGAGGGGCAGTGTTGCCGTGGAGGGTTCCGACACCACGGATGATGGGTTTGCCGCCATAGGTGGAGAGTCCGGCTACGCGGCCTTCGAGGTTGTCAAGGACGTTGGTGGTGTAGCGTTCGTCGAGTTTGGCGGATGAGATTGTGGTTACTGAACCGGTCATTTTCTCTTTCTTGACTTCCTGATAGCCTGTTACGACGACTTCGTCCATGACGTTGGTGTTTGGCTGGAGAGTGATGGAGAGGTTGCCGCGGTTGCCGACTTTTATTTTCTGCGAAATCATACCTACATAAGAGACTGCGAGAACAGGGTCGGAGCCGCTGACATGGATGGTGAAGTTTCCATTAATGTCAGTGACCACGCCTGCTTCGGTTCCTTCGAGTATCACGTAAGCTCCGATGAGCGGCTCGCCTTCGGTGTCAAGGACTGTACCACGGATGTTGCGGTTGGCATGGTTGACTTTTGCCGCAGTACGTTTGTCTATGGAGACTGTGATTACGCGGCCTTTGATGGTGTAAGTCATCGCGGTGCCGTGAAGAATGGTTTTGAGCGCATCGGCAACGGATGCTTTATTGATATTGCATGTGACGCGATATCGCTGCACCTCATCGTAGATGTAGGAGAATTTGTAGCCTGACTGGGCTTCAACTTGCTCAAGGACTTTTACCATAGGTGTGTTAGTGACCCGGAGCGTTACTGTGGATTTTTGATCTGCCGCGAGTGCCGGAATGGCGATGAACAGGCAGAGGAGGTAGCAAATGAGCTGACGACTGATGGACGTCAGGGCTACGCGGTGGTTTGGGTTTTCATGATAATCCATAACAATATTTAATGATGGTTTATACTTCAAATGACAAGCCATCGGGAGTTATGGGTAGCTGTGAAACGATTTTTTTTCGAAAAAAAAGGTTCCTGCGGCGATTATTTTGTGGGCGAGATGCGGATATTCGTGCCGTCGAAGGTGACGTTGAGAGTCCCGAACGTATTGAGACTTTCTACGATTGACTCTACCGGTTCATTGCGGTCGGCTACGAAGTGGAGTCGATATGACATGAGAGTGCGGTCTGAGAGTCCGACGTTGACATTATACCAGCGTCCAAGTTCAATCATGACATCTATAAGCGGAACATTGTCAAAGTAGAAAAATCCCTCACGCCATGCGTCAAGCTCACGGTTGTTGATATTTGAAACCACAAGTTTCCCACCTTTCAGGGTCACATCCTGTCCGGGGTCGAGGGTCACAGATGATTTGTCGGTCATATCCTGGACAAGCACTTTCCCTGAGAGCAGCGAGACACGCACGTCGGCGCGGTTATAGGCGCGCACATCGAACTCGGTTCCGAGAGCTGTAGTTGAGATTTTGTCTGATATTACTATAAACGGGTGGTCCTCGTCATGAGCTACTGCGAAGTATGCTTCTCCTTCAAGATTGACTGTACGTCGGTCTGAAACAAAGCGGGCGGGAAAGCGGAGTGAGCTTTCGCCATTGAGAGTCACCTCTGTTCCATCGGCGAGGATTATGCGGAGGCGTTTTCCTCGGGGCGTGGTGACCGTGCGTTCCTCAAATACCGATGTCACTGAAACTTTTCGCATATCCAGTACTTCGGTGTCAAGGTATACCAGTTTATCGGCAGTCTCCACGTTTTTCTGAGGAGCGGTGTGAGTTTTCAGTTTTGATGTTTCAGCTGCCGGGATAGAAGATGTCATAGTTATGCGGTCATCCTGCTTGACGGCGGCAAAGAGCACGAGGTCTTCCTCCTGTGGAATTTCAGGCTTGGTGAAAAATCCGAGAGAGAAGAGGATTATGAGACAAGCGGCTATGCCTGCCACCGCTCCTCCGAAGGCATAGAGCCAGCGGAAAGTGGCGCGAGGTGACGGTGACGATTCTTCCTGAATATCACAGGCTGCCTCGGGGCGCAATGAGAGAAAGCGCTGCCATTCACGGTCAGCGTCGAAGCGAGGCGCCGACTCGCGCATGAATGCGGCTCCCACATCGCGCGCGTCATCCCTGATCAGGTCGGGATTAATGTCAATTGGCTGCTCCCGGTCAATATCTTTATGGCGTTTTTCTGTTTTCATTTAAGTATGCGCTATATTATAAAGACATTTCAATCGGAATTTTGGTCAGTTCCCTTTTTATATTTCACACCGAAATACTTCCTGATTGTCTCAAGTCCCTTCATGATGTGCATCTTTACGCCATTGGTCGAAATATCAAGCATCTGCGCCACTTCCTTGTATGTTTTCTCTTCATAGTAGCACTGCTTGAGTACAAACTGGGTGCGCTGCGGCATAGCATGGATCAGCTCGGATATTTTTTCAAGGCGTTCATCATATTCAGCCGCTGTCTCGCTGTCGAGTGGTGAAATGTCGCGGAGGGCGTATTCCCGGTATTCGTCAACTACACGGAGATGCTCAATTGAGTTCAGACAGTGGTTACGGACAGAAGTGAAGAGGTAGGCCTTGGCATCTTTCACGTCCATGGTATCGAATCGATCCCAGAGGGTGCAGAACACATCTATCACGATATCTTTGGCAGCGTGGTGGTCACGCAGGATGTAGGACGCATAGTGCTGTAGCTGTTCGGCATGGGTGCGGAACAGAAGCTCAAAATCTTTTTTCTTGAATGCGTCCATATAATGATTTTTAGGGTCAGCGAGGGTCACCGGCCTTCCGGTTCGTTGATCTCCGGACGTGCCGGAAACTTATGATACAATAAAAAAGGTCTAACTCAAAAGAGCTAAACCCATTACTTAAATTAGTCGGGGTGACTAGACTCGAACTATCGATCTCACGCCCCCCAGACGCGTACTCTAACTGGGCTGAGCTACACCCCGTTGTTTTGTTTAACCAATGCAAAAGTACGTATTTACGGGGAATTTGCAAAATTTTTCAGACGCTTTTTTGCTCAAAAAACGTTTTTTAATTGGTTCAAACGAATAGCACTCAATTATCTTCGCGACTGGGCACGTAAGGACGAACGTAAGCCTTGGTTTTGCGTGGTGCCCGCCAGGTGGGCAAGACAACGCTTGTCAAGATGTTTGCCGTGAAGTCCTTGCTAAAGCCAGCGGCCAAACCGAGCGAATTGACAAATTGTCAATAGATTGCGTCTATTTGTCTGAAATCTGCTAAATTTGCTTACTATTTAACACTTTAACCTCCATCCAGCCCTTGGCATGTAAGTTGCGATAAGGATAGTGCAAGCCGAGAGCAAGAAGCTCGAAGGCAAGCACAATAAAACATTAAACATAAACAAATTAAAATATAATTGGAGGTTTTTGATATGTTACCAGTAATGAGAAATTCTTGGATGCCTGAAGTTTTCAACGACTTTTTCGATACAGACTTTATGCCGCGTACCAACGCTACGGCACCGGCTATCAACGTTAAGGAGACCGAACACGAGTATACCGTGGAGCTTGCAGCTCCTGGAATGAAGAAGGACGACTTCAACATCAATATAGATAACGACGGGAACCTGCACATCAAGATGGAGCAGAAGAACGAGAAGAAGGACGAGAACAAGAAAGAGCACTATCTGCGCCGTGAGTTCTCTTACTCTAAATTCGAACAGACGCTTATCCTGCCTGACGATGTCGACAAGGAGAAGATTGCAGCCAATGTCAACGACGGTGTGTTGACTGTTGATTTGCCTAAGGTTGAGAAGAAGGAAGAAAAGACTACACGTCACATTGAGGTGAAGTAATTCATAAGCAATAAGTTTATGTCCTGCCTCGCTCTTCAGATAGAGTGGGGCAGGACTTTTTGTATGCTCGGCATGAGCATTGTCTAACGGGTGCAAGTCCCGAGTAAGCCCTAATAGCGGGAATTACATAGCCAAAGGCAAGGGTGTCCATCGTGAGTTGGAATCTGAAAG
>OIXU01000906.1_pt1 | contig 10061 bp, 9 predicted proteins | sample 1587921 | NCBI WGS metagenome assembly OIXU01 (sample SAMN03283238) | human gut metagenome | biome: human-associated habitat; material: feces | host: Homo sapiens | place: Peru | collected 2012
GTAATGAAATCCTGCAGGCGGTGGCTGATGCTATCATCGCAGAGACTCCTGCGCTCCTTGCAGCGAACGCAGAAGACTTGGCGAAGATGGACAAGGCGAACCCGCTCTACGACCGATTGCAACTCACAGAACAGCGACTCCAGGATATTGCTTCGGATATGAGACACGTCAGTACACTGCCCTCACCGCTCGGAAAAGTACTCAAAGACAAGACTCTCGAAAATGGTTTACATCTGCAGCGAGTAGCCGTTCCATTCGGAGTTATCGGTATGATTTACGAGGCTCGTCCTAATGTGACATACGATGTTTTCTCCCTCTGTTTCAAGAGTGGAAATGCGTGTGTACTGAAAGGTGGAAAGGATGCAAACGCCTCAAACTCAGCGGGTGTCGAACTTATCCACAGGGTGTTGATAACTTTCGGTATTGACCCGAATGTCGTTACGCTCCTCCCTGCTACCCATGAAGCTACCGGCGAAATGCTGAATGCCGTGGGCTATATCGACCTCTGTATTCCTCGTGGCGGAAAGAAGCTTATCAACTTCGTTCGCGATACCGCCAAGGTACCGGTTATCGAAACCGGAGCCGGCGTGGTACACTGCTACTTCGACAAGGATGGCGACCTGGAGATGGGCAAGCGCATCATCACCAATGCCAAGTGCCGAAGAGTGAGCGTATGCAATGCGCTCGACTGTCTGCTGATTCACGAAAACAGATTAAGCGACCTCCCTGCTCTCTGCGAGGGTCTCGCCGAGAAACAGACCAAAATTCATGCAGATGCCAAGGCTTACGAAGCCTTAAAGGGACACTATCCTGACACCTTATTATATAAGGCAGAGGAAAGCAAAGCGAAGATGAAGGAGGCAGATTTGCTGACTGCGGATTGCAAATCCGCAGACTCAACAGAAGCAGATGCTAACATGAAGAGCATCTGGAACACCGAATGGCTCAGCATGCAGATGGGTATCAAGACCGTGGCTTCGGAAGATGAGGCGCTCGACCATATCGCCACCTACGGAAGCGGACACAGCGAGAGCATCGTTTCCAACAACGAAGCTGCCCAGAAGAAATTCCAGGCATTGGTAGATGCAGCCTGCGTTTATGTAAACGCCCCTACCAGCTTTACCGATGGTGCACAGTTCGGACTGGGCGCAGAGATTGGCATCAGTACCCAGAAACTCGGAGCCCGCGGACCAATGGCACTAGAAGAAATTACCACCTACAAGTGGCTGATTACAGGAAATGGACAAACAAGGAAGTGAAGAGTGAAGTATTCAATAGCTTTATATTAGAAATAACAAATAAAAAACGAAATAACAATGAAGACATTCTTTAATGTTGAAGACCTTGGCGACTTGAAAGCAGCACTCGCCGAGGCACAGGAAGTGAAAGCAAACCGTTTCGATTATCAGGAGTTAGGCAAGAACAAAACCTTGCTGATGATATTCTTCAATAACAGTCTCCGTACCCGACTGAGTACACAGAAGGCTGCGATGAACCTGGGCATGAATGTAATCGTGCTCGATGTGAACGCAGGTGCCTGGAAACTGGAGACAGAGCGTGGCGTTATCATGGATGGCGACAAGAGTGAGCACCTGCTTGAGGCAATCCCAGTGATGGGTAGCTTCTGCGACCTTATCGGTGTGCGCAGCTTTGCCGGTCTGAAAGACCGCGACTACGATTATGCCGAGACCATCGTGAACCAGTTCGTAAAGTACAGCGGTCGCCCAGTCTTCGCTATGGAGACAGCTACCGTTCACCCACTCCAGGCATTCGCCGACCTCATCACCATCGAGGAGCACAAGAAGGTGGCTCGTCCAAAGGTAGTCCTGACCTGGGCTCCTCATTGCCGTGCCTTGCCTCAGGCTGTACCAAACTCATTCGCCCAGTGGATGAACGCAGCCGATGTTGATTTCGTGGTTACTCATCCTGAGGGCTATGAACTCGACCCTAAGTTCGTAGGCAATGCCAAGGTGGAGTACGACCAGAAGAAGGCTCTGGAAGGTGCAGACTTCGTTTATGCCAAGAACTGGAGCTGTCCGGGTGTGAAAGACCCAGCACAGTATGGTGAGATTCTGAGCAAGGATATGAGCTGGACCATCGACGAGGAGCACATGAGCTGGACCAATGACGGTTGCTTCATGCACTGTCTGCCAGTACGCCGTGGACTGATTGTTACCGATGATGTCATCGAGAGCAAGAACAGCCTGGTGATTCCAGAGGCAGCCAACCGTGAGATTTCAGCCGAGGTTGTCATCAAGCGTATGCTCGAATCACTCTAAAACAGGAAATAAAAAAAAGATAGGGGGAAGTAAAGGAAAACGAGCCTTTACTTCCCTCTTTTTGTTATACCCAGCATTATCCTATCCCCATATCTCGGTATTTTTATCTTTTCATCCTGTCTATATTCTTATATCTCAGATATTATCCGTACCTTTGCATCTCGAAAAAAAAGACAAGAACAAGATGGACAAATACATAATACTATCACCAGAAGCTAAGGGTTCATTCAATGATCGCCTTAACTTTCTGTATCTAAAACTAGGTAACTTTCTCGATACAGAGAAACTGGAAAATCGTACCTTGCAATATTGTAAGGTATTCCTCAGCGACTCCCAGAACCAGATAAAAGAGTTGGAAGAATCTCTCCTTTATCAGGAGTATCTGAAAGGCACAAACCTCACTATCGTGGAACAGACTCCACTGAATGGCAGCAAGGTGAGTCTGCTGATCAAGACTACGGATGAAGCTACACCTATCTTATTCCACAGTCTTCGTCTTACAGAAGAGGAAGCAAAGGGAAAGGATTCGTACGAGCAGACCCGTCTTCTCTTCAATAAATACCTGCAGACCATCGAAGGTACGGATATGACCATGGAACGCAACCTGGTTCGCACCTGGATATACGTCACCAACATCGATGTAAACTATCAGGGCGTAGTAGAAGCCCGCAATGACATCTTCGACAAAGAGGGATTGACTGCCGACACCCACTACATTGCCAGCACGGGTATCGGTGGTGCTACTCCAGTACGCCACGCAGCTGTAGCCATCGACTTCCTCACCATCCCCCATATCAAGGAAGAGGACAAGAAGTATCTTCAGGCACTCGATCATCTGAATCCTACCCATGAATATGGAGTAGCCTTCGAACGAGGAACCCGGCTTACGCTACCTACCCATACTCTCCATCCAGAAGGAAGCCAGCAGTTCAAGCAACAATACTTCATCTCCGGTACAGCCAGTATCGACAAGCATGGAGATGTGGTCTATGAAGGAGACATCGTGCGCCAGACCGGCAGACTGCTTGAGAACATCGGCGCCCTGCTGAAAGATGGCGATGCCACGATGAATGATATCCAATACTTCATCATCTATCTGCGCGACATCTCCGACTATCATACAGTTGACAGACTGATGCAGCAGTTTTATCCCCAGATTCCCCGCATCATCGTGGAGGCTAAAGTATGCCGCCCCGGCTGGTTGATAGAAATGGAATGCATTGCTGAGAAGGAATCATGTTCTACAGAATAAGGAATTATAAAGATTCCGTTATCTAACCTTCGTCGGAATCCTCTTATCATTCATGATTTCATTTCCTGCCGCACGGGCATCCAGCTCTACTGGCTTCGAAGTGAAATCAGGGGTATTATAGGAGTCCAGCAACTCGTCGTAAACATGATGTACCTGCCATCATACGAAGGACGTGGATGGGTGGCACTCTTGCCCAGTTCACGTGCATTGAAGATGGTATCCACCTGGTTGCCAAACTTACCCGTAGCGGCATCGAAACCTATCTTGCAGATATTATACTTGATATCCTTGTAACCGCTTGGGATAGGCTCTGCGGTAGAAGAGCAGAAGTAGAGCGTCTTGCCATCTGGTGAGAATACCGGATAAGTCTCATAATGGTCTTTCGTCATCAGGAGAGAATCCAATATCAGTTCATGGGTTGCAGGCTGATAAACGAAGACATCCGATGTCTGGTCGCCCATGGCGCACCACAGGGCGATGCTTGGAAGGAAACTCAGGAGATAGCCCGGGAAATCATGCTTGGCTCCATATTGCTTCATCAGTCCCCATACGGCAGTCTGAATGCCTATCAGGAGCAGTCCGATGAAGGCACCACCCAATACTGGCATATAGTAGAACTGTACCAGAAACTCACTGATATAGTCAGCCTATCCTCCTGGCAGCACAATGCGCTCCAGGAAATAGTTGGTATCAAAGAGAAACATCTGATACTGTTCCTGAAAGCAGAGCCCTGCCATATAAGGCACAGCCCAGAACAGCATCACTGCCACGCCGAAGAGCAACGACAGCAGCGGTTTCCAAGTTTTAGTGATCAAATTATTCATTTTTATCAGGTATTAATTTTAATTTCCGTTTTCATTTCTCCTTTCACAGCTACGCTAAACTTCTATGGCTCAAGACGTTTAGTGTGAAGGGAGATTTCATTGTCTTTATTGTCTTCATTGCCTTTATTGTCTTTTGCCAGGAAATAGATAGGAGCATTTCTTGCACCTTCCTTTACCAGAAGCCCTTTCTCCGTAAAATGCTTCAACCATTTCAAGGCTGTCTGCTGGCGCAAGGCGAAATGGTATTCCATATCGCGCCGGCAAATATAGTCATGCTCTTTTATGAAAGCCACAATCTTATCCCACAACTGTTCTTCGGTGTATCTGCGAGACTTCGTGGTATATTTAGAGCGTTCGAACCTTACCTGTCTAGCCACCTCGTTCAACAATTCGGCAGTAGGTTTGAAGTTGATGTTACGCAAGCGGATATTATTACCTGTCACCTTATCCATGGATTTACCTTCCGGCAACTCCGTTGTAACAGACAGCGAGAGATAGCCCACTTGTGGAAGATAGAAACGGGCACCCTGAGAGAGCTCGGTCACGATGAGATCGTGCAGCGATGTCATTACAGCCTGCACATCACCCCTGGTAAGCGAACATGCTTGCTCTATATGCTGCTCTATCTGCTTACTGGTCATCGGTTCGTGATCACGCAACCGGACAAATTTCTGTTCTCCACCTTCGCCCTTCGAGTTATGGATGGAATGGATTTCATACTTTATTGCCATAGTTTAGTATTATTAGCTGTTATCACAAGTATGTTATAAGGTGCTAAGTACTAATGATATAAGCTTGAAGTTGCTGGACTTTCCGACGTGCGTCGAACGATGCACGTGCTCACATCGAACGCCGCACGCTCTTACTTCGTTCGATGCACGCACTCACACCGTTCGGTGTGAGTCGCAAAGTTGACCTGTTATAAGCTCTCAGTTGTACAAACATACCCTGCTAAACCTACTTGTCTTACTGCATACAAAAGTACAATAAAAACTCGTAAACACCAAATCTTTTCAACAATTATACTAGAAAGTACGGAAGAAAAGCAAAAAAGGTCAATTTCTGTTTACTAAAAGGTATGAAAAAGCCCCGACTGTATCACTACAGCCGAGGCTTAGCCTAATTTTATGTTTTAATCACAACGATTTATCACATACCTATTTAGCCTTTTTCTTGAAGACATAGAACCATGCATTACCATTCTCTGGTAATTCTGCTGCAGTCAATACCAACTTATCATCGCTGGCTACCAATACATAATACTTCTGGAATACAGCATTGCCACCATTCACGTTTACACCCATAGGGATAACGAAGTTGTCATTGGTTGCAGTTGGGAATGAGATAGAACCCTTATCCCAGGTTGGATCCTTGTGATCCAATACACTGACAGAGATAGGAAGCTTGACGCCATCAGAACCGATAGCCTGCTTGTTATTGATGTCGATAGTGAACCATGCACCGCTACCGTTACGGGCAACGCCACCAGCCTTCTGACCAGCGAACTCGCCTACAGTAGAAGTATAATTACCCTCAGAACCAGTTACGCAGAGACGCTTCTGAAGTTCTGCAGAGAGATAAGTAATGTTCACATTCGTATCACCGCTGCAAAAGTACAATACTTTTTCGAAAAAGGGTGATACTTTTTTGCTCAATTCGTGTATTTTTCGTAAGAAAGGTTATTTTTTTATAAAAAGTCGATAAACACGAAAGATTTATTAACTTTCGTGTTTATCGTACACTTAACATTTTAACAGTATTAATGGTACATTTTTGCACATAGAGCAATAAAGTATCATTATTTTGCGTCCTTCACCTACTTTGCTGCAAGGAAATTGCGCACTGGATTGGCATACATTGCTAAAATTTTCTCCTTCAGGAAGGCTTCATCCTTGTCAGGAAGTTCAATCTTTGCCAACTGTCCTGCGATATATTTCTCGAAGCGAGCCTTATCTTCCGGTGTATATTCAGAAGCATGAGCCTCGGTATTCTCCAAGAGATCGAGCGCCACATAATTGCCTGGATAGAGATGGTAGTGGCTATGTATCTCGTGGTCGATATGGGCAGCAATGGTATTGAAGAGTTCCTGCTTCGGCATCTCAGGGTCGAGGGTATCCAGATACTCATCGATACATGGGGCTGCATGATAATGCACATGTCCCTTGTAACCGAAGATACCGGTCTGCATGCTTACGAGATCATCCATAGGTCCCTTCTTCCATCCTTCCACATCACGCTTCTGCTGATACTCCTTAGCCTTGAGGAAGTCGCAAGGATCGTACTCATAGCTGATAGACAGCGGTACGAGATGGAGCTGCTTCAATCGTTCGATAATACTACCTTCACCGCCCATCGCCATCATCTGGAGGATGCTCTTCTGGGTACGGTCATCGCTATCCTTGGCTCTACCCTCTCGCTGGGCAATCCAGATATTCTCGTTCTTCTCCTTGATGGCGAAATGCATGTAATCGGAAAGACGCTTGCTTGACATCAGCATCTGGCGCATGCTCAAGGCACGCTCCACGATAAACGCCTTGTTGACACGTACCAGGTCCTTCACCCAAGGAAGCGACAGGAGGTTATCTCCGATAGCAATCTCGCAGGTGGTCTTGAAACCATTGTCGATAAGCATTACATCAAGGATAGCTGAATCGAGTACGATATCACGATGGTTACTGATGAAGGAATAGTTGCGGGTATTATCGATGGCTGCGCAATCCATCTCACAACCCGTTGCAGCCTTCTTCAGGATGCCTTGAACAAAATCGTAGGCGAAAGCCAACTGGAAGTCGAGATTGGTCTTGCAAGCCTTCAACTTCTGGGCAATCATCTCAAAAGGAACTTGTGGATAAAGATAAGCAAGTACTTGCTTGAACTGATCGTTTGAAAGCAAACGGTCGAACACCTCAGGAAGGTCTTCTGGCTCCCAAGGTCGAATGGTATCAAATTCTTGAGGGATCTTCATAATATATACCTTTTAATATATATGGCTCTGCGAGAAAGTCGCAGAACCATATATGTGATTTATAAATTCTAGAACTGATTCTCCACGATGTCGCTGAGCACGTTCTTGATGTCAAGGCCTGCAGCGCGCACCTGCTGAGGAATGAAGCTAGTAGCGGTCATACCCGGAGTGGTATTGATCTCCAGCATATTCACCTTGTCCTTACCGTCCTTATCCTTAGAGATGATATAGTCGATGCGGATGATACCATTGGCATGGAGGATATCGTAGATGCGGGATGTGGTCTTTGCCACCTCTTCTGCAGTCTCAGGAGAGAGACGGGCTGGAGTGATTTCCTGTACCTGACCATTGTACTTGGCATCATAATCGAAGAACTCATTGCTGGTTACCACCTCTGTAGCTGGCAAGACAACAGTCTTCTCGGATGTCTTGTAAATGCCCTGAGAAATCTCAGTACCATCGAGGAAGCCTTCAATCATCACCTCGTTGCTCTCCATGAAAGCTACACGGAGGGCTGGAGCCAACTGGTCAGCATTCTTCACCTTGCTCACACCGAAGCTACTACCGTCGGCAGCAGGCTTTACGAAACAAGGCATACCGATGCGCTCAGCAATCTCGTCCTCATCATACTGTTCGCCACGACGGAGCAAGATACTGTCAGCCACGTTCACACCGAAACCACGCAGATAGTTGTTGAGCACATACTTGTCGAAGGTCATTGCCTCTACCAGCACACCACTTGTAGAGTATGGCAGGTGGATAAGGTCGAAGTATCCCTGCATCACACCATTCTCACCAGGCTGTCCGTGGATGGTAATATAAGCATAATCGAAGTATACATGCTTGCCATCCTTTACGAAAGAAAAGTCGTTCTTATCGATTTCGGCTGTCTCGCCATTATCGAAAGCCACGTGCCAGTCGGTGCCCTTTACATCGACCAGGTAAATATTGTAACGCTCTTTGTCGAAGAATGAGTACAAACCCTGACCTGAGCGCAAAGAAACATCGTGCTCAGAAGAATCACCACCACATACGATGGCTATCGTTCTCTTGCTATTTTCCATAATCTCTAAATATTTTTGAATGTATCTTTTGTGGTGCCTGCGATGAAGCCGCGCCACTTTTCTATTAATTGTCTAAAATCATCAGGCCACTCGCTGTCGAAATCCATCTGCAGCTTGCTGACAGGATGCACGAAGCCGAGGGTCTTGGCATGGAGAGCCTGACGTGGGCAGAGCTTGAAGCAATTCTGTATGAAAGCCTTGTAACCGCTGCTGCGCTGACCTCTCAGGATCTCGGCACCACCATAGGTCTCATCCATGAAGAGCGGATGACCAATCTGCTTCATGTGGGCACGGATCTGATGGGTACGGCCCGTTTCCAGGATGCACTGTACCAAGGTGGTATAGCCGAAGCGCTCCAAAACCTTATAATGGGTAACTGCACTCTTGCCAATACCGCTATCCGGATCGAAGACCTTCATACGGAGACGGTTCTTCGGATCACGGCCGATATTGCCTTCTATGCGACCTTCATCTTCTACAATGTTGCCCCAAACGAGCGCATTGTAACTGCGATGGGTAGTCTTGTTGAAGAACTGCTTGCCCAATGCCGTCTTGGCAGTAGGAGTCTTGGCTACTACGAGCAATCCGCTGGTATCTTTATCGATGCGATGCACCAAGCCCACTTCCGGATCATTGGCATCAAACTCAGGCATATCCCTTAAATGCCAGGCTACCGCCTGAATCAAGGTTCCATGAAAGTTGCCCGCACCCGGATGCACCACCATACCTGCTTCCTTGTTGACCACCATCAGCTGATCGTCTTCATAAACCACATTGATAGCGATTTCTTCAGGTTTGATACTCGTTTCATGACGAGGACGGTCGAGCATCAGAGTAACCAGATCATTAGGGCGCACCTTATAGTTGCTCTTTACCGGTTTACCATTGACATGGATGAATCCGGCATCAGCAGCCTGCTGAATACGGTTACGGCTCTGATAGGCCATCTTATCAGCCAGGTACTTATCGATACGCACCGGATCCTGGTTAGCATCCACCTGAACCTTCCAGTGCTCATAGAGTTCATCTCCTCCTTCACCAGAAGCAGCGGTTCCTTCCTCCATCTGGAGTTCATCATCCAGTTCGTCCATATCTCCTGCATCATCAAACCCGAAGTCATCCTCTACAGGAGCATATACCTTATTATATATATAATCTAAAAATATCATTCGTATTACTATTGAATTCTTCACTCATCGTTCTTCACTCTTCACTTCTCCTACTCCACCACCTCTTTCTGCTGGTGTTCGTGTGTAGCAGGGGCTGTTTCTGTAGATTCAGTTCCCGGAACCACCTCGAAGTTATCTTCTGTACTTTCCGTTCCATCACCTTCTCCCTCCATCACATCATCGTTCTCGTGATAGACAGGATCCACCATATCGAAGGAGTCGGTAGTGTCGCGCTGACCATTACCTACCTGGATGATGAGCACATCATCGATAGAAACCTTATCACCAGCCACAACATGCTTACCCTTAACGAGGATACCATAAACCCAATCCTCTTCGCCAGGAATATATTCAGGTGTACCCAGTTTGAATCCCATAGCAGTAAGTTTAGCCATTGCCTCTCGCAACGAACTGTTGTCAATGACATCAGGAATGGTGATACGTGGAGAATGATCAGAATTGATGGTAACATAGATAACATGTCCCGACTTTACCACTTCTCCGAAAA
>OIXU01000907.1_pt1 | contig 10060 bp, 7 predicted proteins | sample 1587921 | NCBI WGS metagenome assembly OIXU01 (sample SAMN03283238) | human gut metagenome | biome: human-associated habitat; material: feces | host: Homo sapiens | place: Peru | collected 2012
CAAGCCGATATGCTGTACATCCCCGAGAAGTCTCTGAGTCCAGCGGCTCAAATGGAAATCCGCGGGCTCGCAACATTCGCCAACCCGGAATTCTTCCGCGCGCAATCTATGCATCAATCAGTATTCGGTAAACCGCGGCTCATAGACCTCAGTGAGCTTAGAGGCGGCTGTGTCGCGATTCCCAGAGGCTGCAAAACCAAGCTTGAGCAGCTGCTCCAAGAAACCGGCGTTACTGCCCACTATTTAGACGAACGCCAATCCGATAATCATATTGTGATGACATTTAAAGGCGCCCTTCGCCCTGAACAGCAAATCGCCGCTGACCAGATGCTCTCGTACGAAGATGGAATCATGTCAGCGCCGACGGGCTTCGGTAAAACCGTCATCGGGGCTTATCTTATTGCCGCCATTGGTCTTCCAACGCTCGTCATCGTTCCCAAGACTGCACTCATAACCCAATGGAAATCCCAGCTCGAGCGATTTATCGACATTACGGACAACAGAGAACCCGTCCGAACCCCAAAAGGACGAATCAGCAAGAGGCAGCCTCCGGTCATCGGACAAATAGGAGGAGGCAAAAATGCCGTAAGCGGCCTCGTCGACGTCGCTTCGTTCCAGTCGCTGTCTGGCAAAGACCCTCAAACCGGGGAGCCGATAGTTAAGGACCTTGTTCGTAATTACGGCCTCATTATCTGCGACGAATGTCACCACGCCGCCGCGCCACAGCTCGAGCTTGTTCTCAAGTCTGCCCCGGCCAAATACGTATACGGCCTTTCCGCAACGCCCGAGCGCTCCGACGGCCTTACGAGGGCGCTCTCCATGCTTTGCGGCCCGCTTCGCTATGTCATCGATCCAAAAACGCAAGCGATCCAGCAGGGCATCCAGCGCATCGTACGGCCTCGTTTTACTGGAATTCGACTACCCGCCTACGAGTCAGGTGCAAGCTTCAATCAGATTCTCGACCTTCTGTGCGCGCATGCAGCTAGAAACGAATTGATTGTCAACGACGCTCTTGAAGCCGCGTCAAACAGTCGGCATCCGCTCGTGCTGTCTAAAAGGAAAAAGCATGCTGAGGAGCTGTTCAGACTGTTTAAAGATCGAGGACACGAACCCATTCTCCTGACCGGAGAAATCGACGTCAAGGAAAGAAGAGCGATACTGAACAGTCTTCCCTGCTTCGAGCATGAACATCGAATCATCGTCGCCACCGAAAGCCTTCTGAGCGAGGGATTCGATCTGTCCTACCTTGATACCCTACTCATTGCCACGCCGATATCGTGGGACGGCAGCATCACGCAGCAGGCGGGCAGACTGCATAGAAGTCACGAGGGCAAGCGGCGGGTTGAGATATTCGACTACGTTGACCTGTCGATACCCATGCTCGCCCGCATGTACCAGAAGAGACTCAAGACCTACGCCAAGCTCGGGTACGAAGTCTACGCGACCGGAGGCAGCGAGCAGTCCGATCAAAACATTCTCATAGAACCAGCTAATGCCATAGAGACTCTAGTTGAAGACATCGTCGGTGCCGCCAAGAGCATCTTCATTGCCGCACCCTACGCATCCGCCGCCTGCCTCGCAAAGCTCGGCGATACAATCAGAGATGCCATTGCCCGAGGGATTGCCCTTGAGATTTACCTTGCCTCGACTCCGCGTGAAGATGCAAAAGAGACTTTGGCCGAAATGAACGTCGAGTATGCCATTAGAGCAGAAGGGCGTTTGTGTGCAGTGATAATTGACGAAGAAACTGTCTGGTACGGAACGATCCCGCTGCTAGCTTTCCCAAAGAACGAAGACTGCAGCATCAGGTTCAAAAACAGCGAGATCGCAGCGGAGCTCTTAGACGAAGTCAGCCACAAGGGGAAGCCAGATGCCGCGTCAACAGACGGAACATCTCCATCACTTGCGGTGGAATAGGGACTGTTTTTAGCTTATCAGCCGCGAATCAATCCCTATTCCACCGCAATTTAGAAGCAGGCGGTTAGCTCAACGGGCCCTGAAATAACTCTTGATGCGAACCCATTCTGACCAGTCGGATCACTGGGTTAGTTTTATGCGGCAGGTAAAGAACAACCACGTCGACCAGGCCGTCGGATAGATGGAAATCGATGTGACCGTTGTAGTTACCGCCAGGGTTAGAGAGCTCGTGGGCACCGTATTCCGCCGGAAGCGAACCATGCGCAGCAAGCTCGGCGATAGCTGCCTTAAACTCGGTTTTTAGCTGCGGATGGTTCTGCATCGTTCGCTTATAGTCGGCCTTAAACTGAGCCTCGACCTTAATCTCAAACATCGCCTAGTCCTCATCGAGAAACGTCATCAACTCATCGACGTTATCGAATGACGGGCTGTCGTCCGGCAGAATCCCCAGCTCATGGGCCTCGGCGATCACCATGGCACGCCTCGTTGCCTCGTTGGGCACCTCCGGTCGCCCCACAATCTCAAACGGAATTCTCCGCTGATTCACAAGCTGCCGAACAGCAAGGTTGAGATACGAATTTAGGCTCAGGCCAACCGAATCTAAAAACTCAGTCGCCTGCTCCTTGAGCCCCTCCTCGATGCGGACCGTCGTGGGCTTAACCGTTACAGTAGACATACGCGACCTCCTCGCCCTCGTCTTTTGCATCAGTATACCCAAAATAAATGGCAATCTGATGTTAGATAACTTCAGATTGCCATGCATATTCATGTCGCGGCGAGCACGATTGCTCTACATCAACCCGCTCAGGGCGACGTCGACCGCCTCGTTGAGGTCGTCGGTGATGTGTACGAGCTCAGGATCGAGCGGGCTGATCATACCGGCGTCCATCACCGGGCCGTTGAGCCAGTCGAACAGGCCCTGCCAGTATTCGCTGCCCACTAGCACGAGCGGCATGCGCTTGACCTTGTGCGTCTGCACCAGCGTGAGCACCTCGAACATCTCGTCGAGCGTACCAAAGCCGCCGGGAAACACGATGGCGCCCGAGCTGTATTTGACGAACATGGTCTTGCGCACAAAGAAGTAACGGAAGTCCATGCCGAGGTTCACGTATTTGTTAAGCCCCTGCTCGTGCGGTAGCTCAATGCCCAAACCGACCGACTTGCCGTTAACGCTCGCCGCTCCCCTATTGGCCGCCTCCATGATGCCGGGGCCACCGCCGGTGATAACCGCCACGCCGCGCTGGGCGATCTTGCGGCCGACCGTGCGCGCCGCCTTGTAGAGCGGATCGGTCTTGGGCGTGCGGGCACTGCCGAAGATGGTCACCGCGGGCCCAAGCTCGGCAAGCGCGCCAAAGCCATCGACAAACTCGGCCTGAATGCGCAGCACGCGCCACGGGTCGGCATGCAGCCAGTCGGTCGAGTCCTCAGGCGCCAGCAGGTTGGCGTAGGTATTGTCCTTAGGAATCATGGGGCCGCGCATGACCACGGGGCCGCGGCGGTACGTCTCGTCGTAGGCGGGCTCGCCCTCGACGTTCTCGTTCTTAATCATGGGTACTCCTATCGAAAAAAGAAACGGGCGAGGTCGACGCCATGCGCCAAACACCCGCCCGAACATCAACTATTCGGTATGGTACCCACGATGCATCACGTGCTTGCAAGCTATCGGTCAGCGGTCGAGCAGACCGTGTTAGCGAACGCGACGACCGATCGCCGCTCGCCCTTTGCCGTTGCCCACGCCCCGCAAGCGCTCCCGTAGCTCTTAGTAATCCACCGCCGCAGGGCTGTTCATCCAGTCGTTCACGAACGCACCGTAACGGCCCTCGATAATAGCCTGGCGGGCACGCTGCATAAGGTTGAGCAGGTAGTAGATGTTGTGCATCGACAGCAAAATGCCGCCGAGCATCTCCTTCTGCGTGACCATGTGACGGATGAGCGCGCGGCTGTAGCCGCCCGTGCACACCGGACAGGTGCAAGTGGGATCGATGGGACCGTCGTCGTGCGCAAATCGCGCGTTGCGGAAGTTGAGGCGACCTTCGCTGGAGAACGCCGTGCCCATGCGGCCGGTGCGCGTCGGCAGTACGCAGTCGAACATGTCGATACCCACGCCCACACCGCGCACGAGCGTGGTCGGGTTGCCGACGCCCATCAGGTAGCGCGGCTTGTGCTTGGGCATGTACTCAGAGGCCAGCGGCGCCAGCGTCTCGAACATGGTCTCGTGGTCCTCGCCCACCGAGTAGCCACCGATACCGTAGCCGGGGAAGTCGCCGCACTCCTCCAGGTGGCGCAGCGAACGCAGGCGCAGGTCCAGATGCATGCCGCCCTGGACGATGCCAAAGAGTGCCTGGTCATCGCGAGTGTGCGCCTTGTAGCAGCGCTCTGCCCACATGCTCGACAGCTCCACGGCGCGCTCAACGTAGGCGCGCGTGGCGGGATAGCCGGGGCACTGATCGAGCTGCATACAGATGTCGGAGCCGAGCTTCATGGCGATTTCCATGTTGTCCTCGGGCGTCCAGAACACGTGGCGGCCGTCGTAATCGTTGACGATAAAGCGCACGCCCTCGTCGGTGAGCTTGACGGCGTCGTTGTGGCTAAAGACCTGGAAGCCGCCCGAGTCGGTGAGGATGGGGCCGTGCCAGTTCATAAACTTGTGCAGTCCGCCCAGCTCGGCAATGGTGTCCTCGCCGGGACGCATGGACAGGTGATAGGTGTTGGCAAGCACGATCTGGGCGCCGAGCTGCTTGACGGTCTCGGTAGGAATACCCTTGACGTTTGCCTTGGTGCCCACGGGCATAAAGATCGGCGTCTCGATGTCGCCGTGCGGGGTGTGCAGCACGCCGGCACGCGCGTGCGTCGTCGGGTCCTCGGCGATCAGATCGAATTTAAAGAGGCTCTGGTCCATAAACTGGAACTCCTTGGTTGCGGTTCATACGCAGACCATTATACGGGCAACCAACAGCCCGCACCGACTCGACAGAAACTGATGCAAGGTAGTCGCTGGGGACAGTCTTCAAGGCCATCCAACAAAGGAGCGTCCCCATCTGCCGGCATAGACGATATGAGCAGGACATAAAAACATTGAGAGCCCCTGCTGCATGAAAGACCGCGGATTAGGCCGACAATGGTGAGTGTCTAATTCAGCCGCGGCGGCCACGCCGCATTCATGGAAGGGGCTCCCATGCTCGATACTACCACCTTCGTCGGCCTCGACGTCCACGCCCGCTCGATAAAGGCAGTCTCCCTCGACGTCATGACCGGGGAGGTGCGCTGCGCGACCTTCGGCTACGACGCCGGGGCAGTCGCGGAGTGGGTGCGGTCCGTGGACCCCGGGGCCAGGTGCGTGTACGAGTCCGGGGTCACGGGCTTCGACCTGCAGAAGAGGCTCTCCGGCCTCGGGGTCGACTGCGCGGTCGGCGCCGTCTCGAAGATGATCAAGCCCAGCGCGGACAGGCGCAGGAAGAACGACCGCAACGACGCCGAGTTCCTCGCCCGCATGCTGTCGGTCGGCAACGTGGTCGAGGTGTGGGTCCCCGACGACGAGTGCGAGGCCGCCCGCGACCTGACCAGGGCGCTCGAGGACGCGAGGGACGACCTCTCGCGCTCGAAGCAGCGGCTCTCCAAGTTCCTGCTCAGGCACGGGCTCGTCTTCGACGAGAGGACGCCCACCGGCCGCAGGAAGGGCAACTGGACCCGGGCGCACTGGTCCTGGATCGAGTCGATTAGGTTCGCGGAGGGGGCCGACAACGACGTGCTCGCCTACTACGTCGACGCGGTCAGGCGGGCGGCGGAGGAGAAGGCGAGGCTCGAGGGGCTCGTCGAGGCCGAGGCCCGCAAGCCCAGGTGGAGGAGGAGGGTCGACTCCCTGCGCTGCCTCAAGGGCGTCGACACCGCGACGGCCGCCGACCTCGTGTTCGAGGCCGGCGAGTTCTCGAGGTTCAGGAACGCCCGGTCGTTCGCCGCATGGGTCGGCCTGACGCCCTCCGAGCACTCCAGCGGGGAGAGCGACCGCAGGGGCGCGATCACCAAGGCGGGCAACAAACACCTGAGGAAGGCGCTGGTCGAGGCCGCGTGGCACTACCTGACGTGCTCGGGGCGGCCGAAGGACCTCGCCAAGGGCCAGGCCCCGGACCGGGTCGCCCGCAGGCATGCCGCCAAGGGCGTACGGAGGCTGGTCGAGAGGCGGGAGGCGCTGCTCGCGCGCGGGGTCCACAACAACAAGGCGAACGTGGCCACGGCGCGCGAGCTCGCCTGCTGGGTGTGGGCGGTCGGCCTCATGGCCGAGGAGGCGTAGGGGGCCGGTCCCCCGCACATAAGCCGATCACCCCGGAAGCGGTTTGATCCGAAGCCGTTGAGGCGAACCTCAGGTCCCTTTTCTGCGAGCGCCCAGGGCGCCACACGCGTGCACAGACTGTCGGTTCGACGAAGAAGCCTCAGCCGTAGCAACGGATTGCCCAGCGAGAGATCGCCACGGGCGGATATTAAACTGCAAAGACGAGCGTCGGGAAGACACGCCGAGGTCGCCGCGGACGGGTTGATATAGGGAGAGGGCCTGACCCCATATCGTTGGGGCCAGGCCCGATTTTGCCTCTTGACAATGTCCTGCTCATATTAAAAGGAACGTCCCCAAGTGCCGCCACCCAAGTGCCGCCCCAACGACTACCAACCACGTCAGCATCGATGTTATGGCACCGACAGCGAAAACCCTCCAGAGCGAGCAAGGTGTCTTCAAGCAAAATGGCGCCACAGGTTGAGCATAAGTCAGCGAGCGGGCCGCATTTGAGACAAGGTGACGTGAAACGAAAGGGCGCTGACCTTCTGGTCGCGCCCTTGAAGTTGAACGTCAGATTGTCCAAATGCGGCCCGAGCAGCGTCGGGCCGTTACGGCGTTTGGTAAAACGCCGTAACTATTAGATCATGCCGCCGAAGTTGAAAGGCAGATTGCCGCTCTGGCGGGTTTGCAGCGTCAACTGGTTACGCGGTTCGTAGAACCGCGTAACTGTTAAGGACGCTGGCCCATACCACCCTCGAGGGTGACGGTCTCGCCGTTCATGTACTTAAAGTCGGGGCCGCAGAGCTGAACGACCACGCGGCCGATCTCCTTCTCGACGTCGCCATAGTGGCCCGCCGGCGGCATGTGGACGTTGGCCTTGAACGCCTCGGGGTAGGCATCCTGGAAGTTCTCGAGCGCGGCGGTCCAGGCAAGCGGGCACACGATGTTGACGTTGATGCCGTCGGGGCCCCATTCGTTGGCGGCGACGCGGGTCAGGCCGCGGATGCCCTCCTTGGCAGCGGCGTAGCTGCACTGGCCATAGTTGCCAAACAGGCCGGCGCCCGAAGCAAAGTTGACCACAGAACCCTTGGTCTCCTTCAGGTGCGGATAGGCCTTCTGCATATACAGATAGGTGGCGTACAGACCGGAGTAAATGGCCAGGTTAAACTGGTCCATGGTGTGGTCGGCGATCGTCACGCCCGAGGCGCTGGCCTGGGCGTTGTTAACGACGGCGTCGATGCGGCCGAACTCGGCGATAGCCTGGTCGATGACGTTCTGGACGACGGCCTCGTTGTCCTGACCGGCCGAAACATCGGCCTGAACAGGCAGAACCTTAACGCCGTACTCAGCCTCGAGAGACTCCTTGGCGGCCTCGAGCTTGGCAACGTTGCGGCCGGTGATGACGAGGTTCGCGCCCTCCTTGGCAAAGGCGATATCGATGCCGTAGCCAATGGAGCCAGCGGAGCCGTCCTTAAGCGTGGCCTTGCCGCCGCCGGTGATGATCACGGTCTTACCGGTGAAAAGTCCCATAGATAAGTCCTTTCAAACTCGCGGCGAGCGCGCCCGCCGACTGCGCGCATCCAAACAAGCGCGCCAAAAGCTGAGATGCAACTTTAGCGTGTTCAAGTCAAAATAAAAGACCTCGGCAGGCGAACGGCACAACGTCGTTCGGCGAAGGGATTGTCAAGTACCAACTGGATAAAGAGGCCGAATTTTTGTTATCCACGCGAGCCATCGAACACGTTTTGAAACTTTGCTGCGGGGCGCGGGATGTCGGCGTGAGACTTTATCATAGGGTGACAAACTACGATGAGGAGCACATGCCTATGACAGACGAGCTGGACCCCCAGACTCAGCAGCATATTGATGATTCTACAGACGCCGTGGCAGATACTGACACTGTGACCTGCAACGATACCGACGTCGAAGGCCCCACCCTGGATGAAAGCGCTACGGCGGAAACCCCTGCCGCAGAAGACGCCGACGAGCTAAACGAAGGCGAGCAGCCAGATCCGAGCGACGCCGAGCCCGATGCGAACCCTGTGCCGCAAGCAACGGGCCCCATCGAGGTGTCTTCGGAAGAAGAGCTCGATGCTGTCATGGACTCCATGATGGATGCCGTCAAGGCAATGAAAGACGCCGTCGCCGATGCCGATGTCGACACCGAGGAAGAGGAGGCCGCCGAGGCTGCCTCGACCTTCGTGCCCGGCGAAACCCCCGTTGCCGACCAGGGCAGCACCATGCCCTCGTTCCTGCAGCTCGAGCACCCCACAATTGGCGCCGATGCGGTCGATCCGCATGCAGCAGGCTTTTCCGTGATCGAGGGCGGTACCGGCAACATCGCCGCGCCGCAGACTGCCGATGCGGACGCCGCTGATGCAGCGCACTCGGCCACCTCGCACGTCCCCGCCGCGAGCCGCGACTTGGGGAGCGCCGTCTCGAACACCGCCAACGCCGTGGGCACCTTTATCGCCCAGGGCGCCTCGGCCATGCGCGAGATGAATGCCGCAAAGAAGGCGCTCACAGACGCCCGCGCCCACCTAGCCGAACTTGAGCAACGCATCGCCAATCAAGGCGAGGAGCTCGAGACACGCCAGGACATCGCAGGCCGCTACGACCAGATCGTCGCCGAGCAGCGCCAGGCAATCGACACGGCGCAAAAGGCAGCGGCGGCGGCAGAAATCGGTCGCGATACCCATGCCGCCAAGACAGCAGAGCTCAAGGCCCAGCTTGAACAAATGAAAGAAGAGGATGACGCCGCCGAACGACGCCTCAAAGCAGCACTCGACGCTGTGGAGGCACGCGAGGCCAGCTCGCGCGAAACCGGTAACCGTCTCGTTCGACGTCTCGAGGATTCCAAGCGTATCCGTGACAAGGTACAAGCTGAGCGCGATGCCGGCGTTGCCGCCGCGCAGCAAACCGTCGATGTCACGCGCGCCCAGCTCGAAACGCTTCGTCGCGAATATGCCGAGCTCCAGCGCAATCCTTCGGCAAATCCCGCCAATTACACGGTGCGCACCAGCGAGCTTTCGATGCAGATTTCCGACACGGCCGATGCCCTGCGCAAGGCCGAGGAAGACGTCCCGCGCATCACCGCCGATCTTGAGCACTCGCTCGCGGCGGCCGAGCGCGCCGTCGAACAGGCACAGGCTCCCATTGCCGATGCCAAACGCGCCCATCAGGCCGTGACAGCCGAAGCCGATGCCGCACGCGACGAGCTTCAGACCGCAAAGGCTGCCGCCGCAACGCGCCAGCGAGAACTACGCGAGAAAATCGCCGCCGAAGACAAGGCCCGTCGAGAGCAAGAGCAGGCCATCGCCAATGCTCAGGCAGATACCGCACATGCGCAGTCGATTATCGAGCAGGCGACCGAGGTACACGACCATCCCGAGATCACCGAATCGCTCGCCGGGTCCTTGGCGCGCGACAAGGCCGAGCATGCCGAGACCGAGCGCGAAGTTGCGCAGCTCGAGGCCGCCGAGGATGACGTGCGCGAGCGAACCCGCGACTCACGCATCAAATTCACCGGAGCCATCGTCTGCATCATCGCCGTGATCCTGGTGATCATCGCAATCTGGCTCTTCACGACCAAGTAGTCATTGGGGACGTTCTTAAACGACTAGTCAAACAAGAGCACCCAATGACTAGTCAATGCACCAAGACTAGAACTGTCCCCAAGTGCCAACCAAGGCAACGCCGATATTTTGGCAACGTCAGCGAAAACGCCCCTAAGCGAGCAAGGTGACGTGAAAGAGGAGGGCATTGACCTTATGGTCATGCCCGACGATTGAACGTCAGATTGCCGCTTAGGGGCGTTTGCAGCGTCGGCCGGTTACGGCGTTTGGAAAACGCCGTAACCTACAGAATGAGCATCGC
>OIXU01000912.1_pt1 | contig 10041 bp, 6 predicted proteins | sample 1587921 | NCBI WGS metagenome assembly OIXU01 (sample SAMN03283238) | human gut metagenome | biome: human-associated habitat; material: feces | host: Homo sapiens | place: Peru | collected 2012
AGAAGTTCGTACTGCTGGTCGATAGCCTTTATCTTCTCTTTTATGAGCTGGGCGTCGTCCTTGAGCTTTTGCACCTTGCGGTTCATCTCGTCGACGAGGCTGTTGCCCTTCTTGCTGGAGATGCTGAGGAATCCGAGGTTGTTCTCGTAAGTAGTGATTTCCTGCTTCAGTTGCTCAAAGCGTCTTACAAGGCGCGTGCGCTCGTTGTCCACGGCGTCCTCGCCCTTCTTTGCCATGCCGCGGAGGTTGTTCTTGAAGTTGTCGAGATGGCGGCGAGCCGCTGAGATGTGCAGCTCCTCGAAGATCTTGTCCATCACCTCGTGATACTCCTTGTAGACCTTGTCCTTCTCGCGGAAAGGCACATGGCCGACGGCGTTGTACTTGTCTGCCAGCTCCTGCACTTTCTCGCGTGCGTCGCTGTCCGTGGCTGTTATTTTCTTCAGTTCCTCTATGATGTCGCGCTTCTTCTGCAGGTTCTCACGCTCCTCGTCGTGCACGCTGGCATGAGCGGCGTTGCGCGCGTCGAAGAAATGGTTGCAAGCCGTGAGGAAGTCGTTCCAGAGCTGGTCGCTAATCTTTCGTGGAGCCGTGCCAACCGTCTTCCATTCCTTCTGCAGCTGTATGAGCTTGTCGGAAGTGGCCTTCCAGTCGGTAGAGTCGGAAAGTTCTTGCGCCTTGGCCACAAGGGCCTTCTTCTTCTCGGCGTTCTCGTAAAGACGTGCCCTGACCTCCTTGAAATATTCTGCCTTGCGACCGAAGAAGTCGTCGCAAGCCTTGCGGAAGCGTTGGAAAATCTCCTCGTTGCTCTTCTTCGGAGCGAAGCCTATGGTTTTCCACTCCTGCTGTATGGCGATGATCTCCTTCGAGTGCTTCTCCCAGTCGGCAGCGTTCTTGTTTTCTTCTTTCGCCACGGCTTCCGTCTTCTCGCAGAGCCCCGTCTTCTTGGCAAGGTTCTCCTCTTCGTTGGCGCGCAGCTTCTCGAAGTGGTCTTGGTGTTTCTTGTTGATTACGGTGCTCGCGTTCTTGAATCTTGTCCAGATTTCCTCGCGCATATCCTTAGCCACTGGGCCAATCTCGCGATATTGCTCGTGCAGGTCTTGCAGCTGATGGAAAGCGCTCACCACGTCAGGCTCGTCGGCGAGTTTCTCGGCTTCCTCGCATAGCTTGGTCTTGGCTTCGAGGTTCTTCTTGAAGTCGTATTCACGAGCCTCGCGGTTGAGGTTCAGCAAGTCGTAGAACTGCTCGACGTAGAGCTGATAGTTGCGCCATGTCTCGCTCGATTTCTCTGGCGGCACGGCTCCAATGCCCTTCCACTCCTGTTGCAGAGTCTTGAATTCGTTGTACGACTTGTTGGCCTCGTCTGGCGACGTGGCCATGTTCTTTATCTTCTCTATGATTTCCTCCCTGTGCTTGAGGTTTTCCTCTCGCTCTTGCTGTGCCTTCTCAAAAGCCTTCGCGCGCTTTTCCTTGATGACTCGCATGTTGGCCTTGTAAGCCTCTTCATCTTCGTCGGGGAGAATCTGGTATTTCTCAGGGTCGCCTCCAGCTTCAAGATATTCCTTTTGCTTCTTGTCGCGTTCCGCTATTTGGAAACGGTAGAAAGAAGCCTTCAAGTGGTCAACCTCGTCCTTTCCTGGAGTGTCGTCGCCATTAGCTATTTCCTCGATGCGGTCGAGCACCTCTTTCTTTGAGGCGTAGACTTTCTTAGCGAGGTCTTCGGCAGCGGTATCTTGCGCGTCTGGCTCAACCGCCGCGGCCTGCTCTTGCGTGTCAGCCTTGGCATCTTCTTTCACGTCGTTTTCATTGTCGACATTTGTCACTGGGGCAGCGGCCTCGGCCTTCTGCTCTTCCTCGATTCCCTTTGGGGTGGTGTTTTCTTGAGAGTCCATCATTTCACTATGTTTAAGTTTATGACTCGGAGTTCCATGGCCATGCTGCTGCATGTCAGCAAACGCCTCAGACGGGCATGGCTTCCAATTGTTAATAAATATGATGCAAACTTAGCTAAAAAGATTGTATTATGCTAATTTTTGGAATGTTTTTTACTGTAAATGAGCTAAATAAGTTTTTTATGTCGTAAAATCCACCAGCTGACGCCTGTCACGAGCACTGAAACGGCGATGCAGATTATGAACCCATACTTCGATGCCTCCAGGCCGTTCACCACGTTCATTCCGTATATGCTTGATATGAGCGTAGGTGCCATCAGGATGATGTTGAGCGACGTGAGGGTACGCATGGTGGTGTTCATGTTGTTGTTGATGATGCTCGAATACGTGTCCATCGTGGATTCCAAGATGTCGGAATAGATATTCGTGGTCTCCCTGGCCTGTGTCATCTCGATGTTCACGTCCTCGATGAGGTCGGCGTCGAGTTCGTCGACTTGCAGCTTGAACTTCAGTTTCTGCAACAGGTTCTCGTTGCCACGTATTGACGTGATGAAGTAGGTGAGCGAGTCTTGCAGTCGGCTCAGGCCGATAAGGCTCTCGTTGTTCACCTCATGGTCAAGGTTGTGTTTCGCTTTTTCTATAAGTGCGTTGATTTGCTTCAGCCGCTTCAGGTACCACACGGCAGAAGACAGGAAGAGCCTGAAGGTCATGTCGACATAATCGGTGAATCCCACGCCACGTTTCTGATGAAAGCTCACGAAGTCGAGCATCATGTTCGTCTCGTAGAAGCAGACGGTGATGGTAACGTCGCGTTTGTGGATTATGCCCAACGGCACCGTGGTATAAGGAGTGCGCGACCTTATCTCCTTGACATAAGGAATACGAAGGATTATAAGGGTCCAACCGTCGTCGTACTCATAACGCGCGCGCTCATCGGTATCGCTGATGTCGCTCATGAAATAGTCGGGAATGTTAAACCTCTCTTCCAGTTCTCGCTGGTCGTCATCGGTAGGGCAAGTGACCTGAATCCAGCACCCCGACTTCCACTCGTTGATGACCCTTAGTTGCTTTTCAATGCTCCAGTATGTTTTCATTGCTGCCAATCTTTTTTACATGAACAGTTTATGAAGATTGGCGGTAATGCTCAATCCTCACGCTAATTATTGTAACTGTCCGCGTGATAATCGTCCATATTTTTTCTACTGAATTGTTCTATGGTGCAAAAGTAAAGAAAAAAATCTTTAGGCGCAAACGTTTGGCATGATTTTTTGCTTACATCTTTTCCATTTCGCGATTATTAAAACAAAATGTTTATCACGATTGACATGGATAATAATCCATATAAAAAAAGCACGGATATCATCATTCTTGATATCCGCGCAATGTCATAAGGCTTGACCTTTTCCATGGTCAAACCTTCTATTTCCCATGGTTCAATGTTTATTTCTCGGGCACTTGCTCAAGTGTTGCTGTCAGCAACTTCCAGAACGGCTCAGCGGTGTCTATCTTGAAGCGCTCGCTCGTGGTGTGCGGCGAAAGCAACGTAGGTCCGAGGCTTACCACGTCCATGCCAGGGTACTTGCTGAGAATGACGGAACATTCCAATCCCGCGTGGTCTGCCTGTACAGTGGCGTCCTCACCAGTCTGCTCTTTGTAAACTTTCTTCAGCAGGTTGAGAATCTCGCTGTCGGGGTTGGGATCCCACCCACCGTAACTGCCGCTAAGCTCCGTGCGCATGCCAGCCATGTTGAAGCAGCTCTCAAGCATCGTGGCCACATATTCTTTCATGTCCTCACGGCTCGAGCGCGCGAGGATCTTTATCTCTGCCTTTCCTGCCTCTATGTTTATGATGGCGAGGTTGGAAGATGTCTCCACCACTTTCGGGTAAGAAGGAATCATGCGTATCACACCGTTGTGGCAGGCGTAGATGGCATCCACGAGGTTGTCTTGAATCTCGCAAGGCAGCAGTTCCTTCGGGTTTTCCACGTCCTCGACGAAGAACTCCACGCCTTTCTCAATGCCCTTGAACTCATCTTCGATAGCTACACGCTGTTGCTCAACAAGCGTCTTGAGGTTCTCGACTTGGTCTTGTGGCAATGCGAGCACAACCTCGGCCTTGAACGGAATGGCGTTTCTCATGTTTCCGCCATGCCAATGCGCGAGGCGAGCGCCCATCTCCGCCACGGCCTTGCGAACCAGACGAACCATCTCCTTGTTGGCATTGGCGCGTCCCTCGTTGATTTCAAGGCCAGAGTGTCCGCCACGCAGACCTTTGAGCGTTACCTTTACGGCTTTTTCCTGGTCGTTGGCAACAGGCTTATACTCAAGGGTTGACGTGACATCGATGCCACCAGCTGAACCAATCACGAACTTGCCCCAGAGCTCTGAGTCGAGATTCATGAGTATGTCGCTGTGGAGTTCGCCTTCGGGCAGCTCGTTGGCTCCGTACATGCCTGTCTCCTCATCGCGTGTGATAAGGGCCTCCACAGGGCCGTGCTTTATGTCGTTGGCCTCCATTATGCCCATTATTGCGGCCACGCCCATGCCGTCGTCTGAGCCGAGCGTGGTTCCCTTGGCGTGTACCCATCCGTCTTCCACGTAGGTTTCTATCGGGTCGGTCTCGAAGTTGTGGTTAGAGTCGGGGCTCTTTTGCGGCACCATGTCCATGTGGGCTTGCAGCAACACGGTCTTGCGGTTCTCATAGCCAGGCGTGGCGGGCTTTCTCATGACGATGTTGCCTGCTGGGTCCTTGAAGGCCTCTACGCCTACGCGCTTCGCGAAGTCGAGAAGAAACTCTTGCACTTTCTCCACATGACCGCTCGGGCGTGGAATCTGTGTGAGGTCATCAAAGTTGTGCCAAATGGCGGCTGGTTGAAGGTTGCGGATTTCACTCATAGTTTTTGGTTATTAAATAATGTGTTAAGTTGTTCTTGTGTTAATTCTGTTTCTTGCCTTTCGCGGTTTGCCTCTTCTTTGTCAGCGCCAGCGCCATCCATCCGTAGATGCCAAGCAGCAGCACGAGGAGGGTCTGCACGGTGTGGACTATCAATACGAAATACAATGCGTCGTTTGAGGCCACGCCATAGAGGATGAGCATGGTCTTCACGGCGAAATGCCAAGGTCCGGCCCCGTTTGGCGTCGGCACGATGACGGCGATGGAACCCACGATGAATGTCACCAGCGCGCAAGCCATTCCCAAGTGGGATGTAGCGGAGAAACAAAAGAAGGTGAGGTAATAATGCAGGAAATAGCATGCCCATATCCCGACGCTGAAAAAGATGAACAGCGGAATGTTGCGCACGCCCTTCACCGACACGATGCCGGCGAGAAGCCCCGCGAAGGTGTTTTTCACCTTATTATATATCGACAACCGCCGAAGCAGAAGCCAAATCAACAGCAATGCTGCCACGGCGCAGATGGCTGTCACCCACCATCCTGCCGTCGAGAACTGCGACAGTATCTCGTCGAGGCGGGTGCCGGTGCTTGAGAAGAACCTGTTGAACACGGGCAATTGCCAGAGAAAGGTCAGGGCTGTGATGAGGACTATGAGCGACGTGTCGATGGCCCGCTCCGTGACGACCGTGCCCAGCGACTTTGGGAAGGACACACCCTCCCAACGTTTCAATATCCCGCAGCGCGCTATCTCGCCGGAACGTGGTATGATGAGGCTTGCCGCGTAGGAAACGAAGATGCTGTTGACGGAGACGCCTTGGCGCGGCTTCTCTCCCAATGGCTCAAGGGTCTGCTGCCATCTCCAACCTCGAAACGCCTGGGCCAGAATGCCGAACGGGAACGAGAGGAGCATCCACGTCCAATTCATCTTGTGCAGCATCACGTTGCCGATGCTCTTGATGTCGAAACCACGATACATCCAATAAAGTATGGCACCACCCAAAAGCAGGGATGTCGCCATCTGAATAATCGTGTTTATGGTCTTCTTCGATTCCATTGCCTTGCAAAATTATAAAAATATTTTGATTCAACATTGCTATGGCATCAACTTTATCATTACTTAGCATTATGGGCAAGCTTCCTCGTTTGGCCTTGCCACGCGTTGACATGCGTCAAATCTGTGGGTTGACGTATGTCAACCTGTTTGACGATAATCAAATATAAACGGCAAATCATTCATTTGTAACACCAATTGTTTGCGCACACAGCGAGAAATGTCTAACTTTGCAGCGTCAATAAGAAAGTAAGGGCCTTCAGAAAGGCAACAGATAGTATTCAGATAACATTTAAGATTGAAGTATAGGATTTAGTTTTTCAGGATAAGGATTTTTTCAGGATAACGGAAATTCAGGATAGCGCCGGCTATAGAGTGATGCCGGTAATGTATAATAAATTAAAAAAAGGAGAAGTAATATTATGATGAGTATTTCAACTTTCGCAATCACGGCTACCGTAATGTTCGTATGCATAGCAATGGCAGCCCTTATGATGGACAAGATGGCGCGCTAAGGCGTGGCCTTTCCATCATTTTCAGGTAATAAAACAATTTAAGACTTTCAATAAAAGAGCCGGAATCCTCCTGGGTTCCGGCTCTTTGCTTATGGTCATTGTCCTGGATTATCGCTCCATGAACTCTTTCACTTCCTTGTAGACGTGCTCTGCCGTGTAGCCGAGCTTCTCGTCGAGCACCTTGTATGGTGCTGAGAAGCCAAAGCTCCTCAGGCCGTGGATGCAGCTGTTAGGTCCGATGCCCACCAGGCCCTCAAGCGTGCATGGCAGACCTGCGGTGAGGCCAAACTTCTTCGCCTCGTAAGGCAAGACGCTCTCTTGATAGCCAACGGGTTGCCTGTGGAACAAGCCGTCTGAAGGCGCGCTCACGACCCTCACGCGGATGCCGTCTTTGCGCAACAGTCTTGCGCCAGCTACCAGCGTGGCTACCTCTGAGCCGTTGCCCACGAGTATGATGTCGGGGTTGTCGTCTGACTCGCTTACGACATAAGCGCCCTTACGCGCTTGCTCGTAGTCGTTGCCCTCGGGAAGGCTGTTGATGGTCTGGCGCGAGAGGATGAGCGCGGTAGGCGTCTCCATGTTCTCCATTGCCATCTGCCAGCAAACGGTGGTCTCGTCGCTGTCGGCCGGGCGGAACACCCTCACGCTGTCCTCTCCCTTGTGGTTCTGGAGCTTCTCCAAGAGCCTTATCTGCGCTTCCTGCTCCACGGGCTGGTGCGTAGGTCCGTCCTCGCCAACGCGGAACGCGTCGTGCGACCAGATGAACTTCACCGGAGTGCCCATCAACGCGGCCAAACGGATGGCGGGCTTCATGTAGTCGGAGAAGACGAAGAACGTGCCCATGGCGCTGATTACGCCGCCGTGTAGCATCATGCCGATGCACATGTCGGTCATTGTCAGCTCCGACACGCCTGCCTGGAAGAATGCTCCCGTGAAGTCGCCTTTCACCAGGTCGTGGGTCTCCTTGAGGAATCCGTCGGTCTTGTCGGAGTTGCAGAGGTCTGCTGAAGAGCAAATCATGTTTGGCACCTCATGGGCGAGGAGCTTCAGGCATGCCGAAGAAGCCGCGCGTGTGGCCACGTCGGGCTTTTGCTCTATCTTGCTCCAGTCGACGTGTGGAGCCTTGCCAGAGAACCATTCGTCCATATGCTTCTTCTTCTCTGGGTTCTGCGCGGCCCATTCGGCTTCCTCGGCCCTGCGCTCGGCCACGATCTTCTTGAGTTCCTCGCGTCGGTCGTCGTAGAGCTTCTTCACGTCGTCGAAAATCTCAAACGGCTTCTCCGGATCGCCTCCAAGGTTCTTTATGGTGTTCACATACGCGCCGTCGCCGAGTGGCGCGCCGTGTGTCTTCACGCTGTTCTCATAGCTTGTGCCGTCGGCCTTCAATGCGCCCTTTGCCATCACGGTCTTGCCTATGATGAGCACGGGGTGCCCGGTGCCGGCCGTGGCCTTGTCAAGGGCCTGGCGTATTTGTGCCACGTCGTTGCCGTCGATTTCCATGACGGTCCAGTTCCACGCGCGGTATTTGGCGGCCGTGTCCTCGGCCATCACCTCGTCGACGGTTGTCGACAGCTGCACGTTGTTGGCGTCGTAGAACATTATGAGGTTGTCCAGGCCGAGGGCTCCGGCTATGCGGCCCACGCCCTGTGATATTTCTTCCTCTATGCCACCGTCGGAGATGTAGGCGTAGATGTGGTGCCTCATCATCACGTGGCCCAGGCGTGCCTCAAGGAACTTCTCGGCTACAGCGGCGCCGGCGGCGATGGCGTGGCCTTGTCCAAGGGGACCGGATGAGTTTTCAATGCCATGCATGACATCAACCTCAGGGTGTCCGGGGCATGGAGTGCCCCACTGGCGGAACTGCTTGATGTCGTCGATGCTGAAGCGGCCTTGCAGGGTAAGGGTGGAGTAGAGCATGGGGCTCATGTGTCCCGGGTCAAGGTAGAAGCGGTCGCGACCTGTCCACGTGGGGTCCTCTGGGTCCCACACGAGATATTCGGAGAAGAGCACGTTGATGAAGTCAGCGCCACCCATCGCGCCGCCTGGGTGTCCAGACTTGGCATTCTCTACCATGCTGGCTGCAAGGATGCGAATGTTGTCTGCGGCATGATTCATTGTTTTAATGTCATTCATAATTTTTGGTATGATTCTATCTGTGTTATTTCTGTCTTATGGAAAACGTGTAAGCCACGTGGCCATGATATTTCTGCCCGGGCTTGAGATATCAAAGCCAAGCACGACATCGGTAGGCTTCCCGTTCTTGTCGGGAACGCATAATGACACTACCCTCGCTCCATAATTGGTAATGCACGCCTCCATGCCGTTCTTGTTTGTCAGGGTGATGAGCCGGGTCTTCTTGCCCATTCTTTGTCTTTCTCATTTCAATGACTGGTATCGTTGGACTTTAACTTTGGAGTGTAAAGTTACACTGTATTATTGAATTCAGCAAATTTTTTCATCAAAAAAAGCGTGCCGAAACTCGTTGGCACGGTTTCGGCACGCTTTTATGTCCTTACTCCATATACAATTTCAAGGTTGTTGTCTGGTCGCCCACGTTCACGTCCTTGGCTTCCGGCACGCCCTTGCCGTTGACGAACTTCACGGTGTAGGTCTTGTTTTTCTCGACCTTGAAGGTGAGCACGTCGTTCATGTCTTGCGTGGCGCCCGTGCTTCGTCCCCCGAAAATCTGCTTGTCGCCGGCAAACACGTCGAGGTTGGTTGCCACGCGGTCGCCCGAGGCCTCGGCGTGGTTCTTGTCCTTGAACACCATGACCCTCAAGTCCACGTGGCTGCCGTCGGCTGGAGTGGCTGCAAGCTGTGCCCTGTACAGGCTGGTGTAGCGGTCGGTCACGTTGGCGGCATGCACGTAACGGATGCTCATGTCCCAGACCAAGGGGAAGTAGGAGTCGGCGGGCTTGAACGAGGCGGCGTAGATGGCTTTGCCCACATCCTCCTTTATGGCCTTGCCAGCGTCGGCGAGGAACCACGACTTGTCCAGGTCTTCAGATGGGTAATACTCGGTGAAGTGCCAGCCGCCGTTGACCCACACCTCGCTCCAGTTGTGGTTGCCACGGTTGTCATACCAGTTGGGCGTTCCGGCCACGCGCGATGGTATGCCCACGGCGCGGAAGGCGTCGGTCAGCAGGATGGAGAGGCCAGAGCAAGAGGCCATGTGCTGCCTCATCGACTCGTATGGAGCCTGGTCGGCCTTCTCGCGCTTCGTGTTGTAGTCTACCTGCACCTCGTCGCGGATGTTCTTGTTCACCGAGTCGATGGCCTCGCGCATCGTCTTGCACTGGGCCACGTATTTCTTGAAACGCTCGTAGAAGTCCTTGCGCCAGCTCTCGCGCTCCTCGTTCAGGTTGACATAGGCCACCACGTCGTTCAGGAAGATGTCGTTGGGCACGGCTTTCGCCCAAGGAAACTCGTTTCTTGCCTTGTAGGCATACTGCACGTGCTCTTTCAGGAAGTCGGCGGTCAGGGTCTTGGCGTCTCTCTCCGGCATGTAGGAAATGAGGAAGGCCATGCCTTCCCTCTCGCTTGCGGGAACTTCCTTCAATGCCTTTTTCAGCTCTTTGGCGTTGCCGCCGGCCGTGACCATGGCCCGGTCGAGCAGGGCATGATACTTTTTGGGCACGCCGGCATATTTGCCTCCTGCGAAAGCCGACAGCGAAAGGGCTAACGCAAAAAG
>OIXU01000914.1_pt1 | contig 10027 bp, 9 predicted proteins | sample 1587921 | NCBI WGS metagenome assembly OIXU01 (sample SAMN03283238) | human gut metagenome | biome: human-associated habitat; material: feces | host: Homo sapiens | place: Peru | collected 2012
GGCCGCTATGAGCGGCAATGTCTGGATGCACTGGCGGACTGTTGCCGCCTGCTCTCCGTCAACGGTTTTGAGAAGCCGGTCGATATTTCTGTCGATCTTCTTTCTCGAATCCCACGAGACGTTCTTTGCTATGAGCACGAATGCGCGGGTGCGCGCATAGGGGTTGCGGTCGTCGAGAAGCTTGAAAAGCTTGTCAAGATGCGCATAGACATCCTTGCCGCGGCTCGACTCCGTTTCAAGCTGGCGCATGGCCTCGCAGCCTACCGCCGTGCTCATTGAACCAAGTTTCGAGATGTTTGTAATTACAGTGTCATTGTCCATATTTTGATATCTCCCTCTTCCGCCCTTTCGGGCGCCCTTATTCCTTTATTATATTGCCGTTACGACTGGTGCAGCGTCTCCGCATCCTCGGACACAAGACCTGCCGCAATCAGGTTGGCTCGGTGCTCCTCCGCTGTTGCCGCATAGCGGTAAACACCGTCATCTCCTACGCAGAAATATAAATAATCCGTATTCAGCGGGCTGATTACGGCCTTTACAGCCTCCTCGCCCGGGTTACAGATAGGCCCGGCGGGAAGTCCCGGACATTTGAAAGTATCGTAGTACTCGTCGTACTTGCCGTATACGTCCGGGTCGTCGCTGTTTATGTAGTTCTTTATGACCGAATAGGCATATTTGCCGGTTGATTTCACTTCAAGCTGCATACCCGCCTTGAGTCTGTTCTGAAGGACGGACGATATCCTCGCCATCTGCGCTATATCGCCGCCGCTCTCCGCCTCAACAATAGACGCTATGATTATCGCATCGTCAACGCTCATGTTTCTCGCCGCAATCTGGCGGCGCATGGCCGAGTTGACAAAGCTCTCCATGCTGCGCAGGAGCCTGCTTATGACATCTGCGGGCGCGGTATTCTTAGCAAATGTATATGTGCCCGCGCGCAGATATCCCTCAAGCGCGAACGCTCTGCCGGTGTTGGCCTGCGCCCCTATGAGCGGGAAGCTGCCGAAATCGGTGTTTACTGCCGTGTTCATAAGCGCGTTGAACGAAGCCACGCCCTTCATCTCCAAAATGGCGAACATATCGGCCATAGTCGCTCCGTCGGGAAGCGTGACGCTCACCGACTCGACTTTTTCGTGGCGGCTTGACGCCTCGCTGACCTTGCTGCCGCCTTTCAGTGTTGTGTTGGGGCGTTCGCCGCTGCTTTGAACAGTTTGCACGGGCTGCTCAACAGCGGTTTGTGTCTTGCCGGCAGTACTCTTCTCGGGTCCCGTCGTCTGCTCGTCGCCGGCAGACGGTTCTTCGGGGATGTTCGAGAGATTGTAGGTGCCGCTGTAGACATAGTTGACCGTTGTGTTCCCGCTCTCCGTCTCCGGCACACGTCCGGTATCCCTTGCGCAGGACCACAGGCCCGAAGCCAAGCACACGGCAAGCCCTACGCAGGCAATTGCCCTGAGTCTTTTTTTCATTTTTCTCTTTCCTCTCATTGTGGACGCTGTGCGTCCGTTCTCCTATATATAATCGAGCCGATTGCCCGATATATGCACATTATTCGCCGAACGGCGTTTGAATAAGGCGTTCGCGCATAACGAAGCGAACATAGTTGATTGCCCTGTCGGCGCTGAAGGTCCAGCGCGTCAGCTGAGCTACCCGCTCCCCGGGCGAAAACCTGAGCTGCTTTTGCTCCTTGGCTGTAGGCGGACGAAGGACTATCTTCATATCGATTTTGTCAACGTCTATGCCGTCGCTGTCAAGTATCGCGTGCGCCACCGACTTGCTCGGATCGAGCGAACGCACCGTTTTATAGAGCTCCTTTGTAAAATAGCTGTCCTCTATGGCAACAGTCTCGCCGCCTGCCAGACGCAGTCTGCTGAGCCTGCCTATCTTCTCGTCCCTCGGAAAATTTTCGGCCAGCTCCCCTTTCGGATATTCGAGTCCCGAGGAAATGATTACGTTTCTTATCTCAAGACCGAGCCTCTCGAGGGAATAGGTGAGCGAGATTATCGGCTCGAATGCCGGCATAAACTTATTTGAGCTGACAAAAGTTCCGACTCCGTGGCGCTTATATATCCTGCCCTCATGCTCAAGCTCCGAGAGCGCGGAGCGCACCGTAGCTCTGCCTACGCCGAGAGTTTTCATCAGTTCTTTTTCCGTCGGCAGCTTTGAATCAGCCGGATAGTCGCCGGAATCTATCATAGAGGTTATGTAATTTTTTACCTGCAGATAGAGCGGCAACCTGCTCAGACTGTCCATAGAAACTCCCCGATAAATTAAGATAAAATAAACTTTTTTAATATACTTGACACTATTCTAATATAATGCTATAATTTTGTCAAGATGTTCGGACAACCGAACAAGAATCACAAAAACACATAAAATCGCGGCTCTACCGTCACGCGCTGTGCTTTTCCTTTTATATAGGGAGGAGCTCGGCGTGAAATGCGCACCGCCGCAGTCAAAGGGGAGATGAATATGGCTCAGAAAGTGCAGAAGATCCGCAGGAAGCTCGAAAAGAAGGGCTTTGACGGAATTGAATGCACCGAAGTCGGCAAGTGCATACGCCTCGAAGGTGAAATGACAGAATGGACCGACATTGTTAAGGCCGGCAAGGCTGCCGCCAAGTTCGGCTACAAGGGCGTGCTCAACGATATCTCACTCAAAGGATTCACCGAGCCCGCCATACGCGCGCCGAAATTCACCGACGGTTCGCTCGAGGGCGCTCAGCCCGATGTTCTCATCATCGGCGGCGGCGTCATCGGCTGCTCTATCGCAAGAGAGCTGACACGCTACAAGCTCAATGTTCTGCTCGTCGACAAAGAGAGTGATGTTGCAATGCAGGCGTCGTCGAGAAACGACGGCATGATCCATCCCGGCATCGCATCCCATGTCGGCACGAAGCGCGGCGAGATGAACGTGCGAGGAAACGCAATGTACACTCAGGTGTGCAAGGAGCTTTCCGTTCCGTTCGAGCGCTGGAGCAATCTTATACTCTACAGCGAGAAGATTTTCGGCTTCTTCTCACCTCTCGTGTTCAACTACCGTGAGAAGCACCTCGGCATCGAGGGCAGAAAGATAAGCCGCGAGGAGCTCCACCGCATCGAGCCCAACATTACTGACGAAGCTATCGGAGCGTTTGAGTTTCCGTCGTCCGGCGTGCTCTCGCCCTATAAATTAACCGTTGCGTTCGCGGAGAACGCAGTCGAAAACGGCGCAAAGGTCTCGCTCGATACGATTGTAACTTCAATCGATACCGAGGGCGACAGGATAGTCGCAGTACATACGAACAGAGGTACAATTCACCCCAAGGCTGTTATAAACGCAGCCGGCGTATTCTCGGATAAGATAGCCGAAATGGCGGGCGACCGCTTCTTCACCATCCACCCGAGAAAGGGACACCTCGCAATTCTCGACAAGAAGCAGGGTCCGCTCGTCCAGAGATCGATGGGACTCATCGGACTCTCGCAGGCGACTTCGGACACCAAGGGCGGCGGCGTTATGCGCACGATAGACGGCAATGTCCTCGTCGGTCCCGACGCATTCGAGCAGCCGTACAGAGAAGATTTCTCGACAAAGCGCGAGAATGTCGACGCGATGCTCAACAAGCATCTCCCGCTGATAAAAGGCTTCTCAAAAGCCGATGTCATAACATATTTTGCAGGCGTGCGCGCCGCGACATATGAAGAGGAGTTCATAGTCGAGGGCTCTGAAAAGCTTCAGAATCTTATCCATGCCGCCGGCATCCAGTCCCCCGGACTCGCGAGCGCCCCGGCAATAGCCGAGGATATCAGCAAGATAACCGTTGACCGCCTCTCGAAGGTCATGAAGGTCGTGCCCAACGAGAAGTTCAACCCGGTTCGCAGGGTAACTCCCGTCATGGCGAAGCTCTCCGTTGCGGAGAGACAGGCCGCGATAGAGAAGAACCCCGATTACGGCATTATAGTCTGCCGCTGCGAGAATATCAGCCGCGGAGAGATAATCGACGCTATAAACTCCCCCGTTCCCGCCACCTCGATAGACGCGATAAAGCGCCGCGTGCGCCCCGGAATGGGCAGATGCCAGGGCGGCTTCTGCATGCCGCTGGTCACCGGCATTATCTGCGAGCAGACCGGTATGAAGATGACCGACGTCACAAAGAGCGGCGGCGACAGCAACCTGCTGTTTGAAAAGGAGGGCACCGACAATGACTGAGCTCAAATATGATGTAATAGTCCTCGGCGGCGGCCCCGCAGGTCTTGCGGCCGCTATCTCGGCGCACAAAAACGGCGCCAACGTACTGCTCCTTGAGCGCGAGCACAAGCTCGGCGGCATCCTCAAGCAGTGCGTGCATGACGGATTCGGACTCATCCGCTTCGGCGAGCGCCTGACAGGCCCCGAGTATTCGGGAAGATTCATCAGGGAGTTCCTCTCCCTCGGAATAGACTACAGAATAAACGCATTTGTAACAGACGCCGAGAAAAATTCTGACGGCTTCACCCTCACCGTTCAGAGCGCGCAGGGCATACTTATCTGCCGTTCGAAAGCCGTCGTTATCGCGTGCGGATGCCGCGAGCGCACCTCGCGCCAGGTATTCATCCACGGCGACAGACCCGCCGGCATATACACCGCCGGCACGGCTCAGTATTTCGTCAACATCCTCGGTCAGATGCCCACGCGCCGCTGCGTTATTCTCGGCAGCGGAGACATCGGCATGATAATGGCGCGCCGCCTCACCCTTGAGGGCGCGAGCGTCGAGGGCGTCTACGAGATAAAGGACACCCCCGCAGGTCTTGCGCGAAACGTTCACCAGTGCCTGCATGATTTCAACATCCCGCTCCACCTTTCGACTACGGTCACAAAGGTTTTCGGCGTCAAGCGCGTTGAAGCGGTCGAAGTCTGCCAGGTGGACGAAAAGATGCAGCCGATAGAATCCACCGCGCGCATCATTCCCTGCGACGCGCTCATCCTCTCCGTCGGACTTCTGCCCGAGAACGAAGTGGCGCAGATGCTCGGAGTCGAGCTTGACCCCGCGACAAAGGGCGCAGTCGTCGACCAGACGCTCATGACAAGCGTCCCCGGCGTGTTCTCCTGCGGCAACGCGCTACACGTCAACGACCTCGTTGACTACGTCTCCCTCTCGGGCGACGAGGCGGGCGAATCCACCGCCGAATACTGCAAGGGCGAGAAGAAAGCCGCCGACAGAGTGCCTGTTGAATACGACAGAGCGAAGTTCCTCTATGTTGTTCCGCAGTATTACGACAAGGCGGCAAAGGACGGCATGACGATGTACTTCAGACCGCGCAGCGAGTTCAAGAAGCAGTCCGTCACCGTCGCGAGCGGCAGCGATGCGCTGATAAACAAAAAGTTTGCAAATCTCTCCTCCTCCGAGATGGAAGTCTTGAAATCCGAGAATATTTCGGATAGAATTACAGACAAGATAACCGTCAGCATGGAGGACATGAAATGAAGATAAAATATCTGGGCACGGCGGCAGCCGAGGGCGTTCCCGCGATTTTCTGCCGCTGTGAGGTGTGCAGAAAATCGAAGGCGGCGGGCGGCAGAAACATCCGCACCCGCTCCCAGTCGATAATCGATGACAGATTGCTTCTCGACTTCTGCCCCGACACTTTCATCCACACCCTGCGCGACAACATCGATCTTATATCGATAAAATCCTGTCTCATCACCCACGCGCACGAGGATCACCTCTATCCGCAGGACATTCAGATGCGCCTGCCGGAGTGCTTCGCGAACTTTATGAGCGAAGAGGTGACTCCGCTGAACTTCTACGGTTCGGACACGACGCTCCAATGGATAAGAGACATGGAGTGGTGCGATGCGCTGACAGAAAAGAATGCTCTCGCGCTGCACCCCGTAAAGGCATTTGAACCGTTTGAGGTCGAGGGTTACACAGTGACCGCGCTCAAGGCGGATCATGACCAAAAGACCGACCCGTTTATCTATATAATATCAAACGGCGAAAAGACAATGCTCTACGCGCACGACACCGGATATTTCCCCGACGAGACCTGGGATTACCTCGAACGCAAAAAGCCCGTATTCAATTTTGTCTCGATAGACTGCACGGGCATGTTCGAAAACTACCGCCAGGGTCACATGGGACTCTCCGCCGATGCGGACACAAAGGACCGCATGATAAAAGAGGGGCTTGCGACGGATAAGACCGTTTTCTGCTGCAACCACTTCTCCCACAACGGCAGAGCGACCCACGACGAATTTGTCCCCGCGGCGGCGGAGAAGGGCTTTCTCGTCGCCTACGATTCCATGGAATATGAGTTTTAACCGAAAGGACTGACACAAAGTGAACGTCACCGAAATGGTCTGTATAGTCTGCCCCAACGGCTGCCGTCTGAAGGTCAGCCGCGACGGCGACAAGATAGATGTTCAGGGCGCAAAGTGCAAGAGAGGCGTCGCGTTCGGCACGACCGAGCTGACAAATCCCACCCGCTCCCTGACGACTACAGTCGACACCGCGTTTTCCGATATGCCCCGCCTGCCCGTCAAAACGAGCTGCGAGATACCGAAAGAGCACCTGCTCGACGCCATGAAAACCATCCGCGCATTCAAGCTCAGCGAGCGCGTGAACACCGGAGATGTCGTTATCAAAGACGTTTTCGGCGCGGATATAGTAGCAACAGCCGACATGAACTGAACATAAAGCTTATCAAGGAGGAAACACCGTGAGCAAATCAAAGAAGTTCGTACCCGATTGGTACCACGAGAAAGCACCCGAAAGATCCTACCGTTCCATTCTCAAATGGGGCGATCCCGAAGCGTTCAAGGCTCCGAACACAAAGCTCTATGAGCTGATGAAAGAGACCTTCCACATGACCGACGATGATTTCAAGGTCAAGCAGGAGATGGGTCTCGAAGAAGTTGATTATGATATCCCCTGCCGCCTGAGTGACGACCAGATAGCGGCTCTCGAAGCGATTGTCGGCAAGGCAAACGTCAGCACCGACAACTATGACAGACTCTCCGTCGCATACGGCAAGACGATGGTCGACCTTATGAGACTTCGCAAGCACATCGTCGAGAACGTCCCCGACGCGGTCGTATATCCCAAGAACCGCGAGGATATTATCGCGCTTGTCAAATACTGCTGCGAGCAGAAGATTCCGATGTATGTCTACGGCGGCGGCTCCTCCGTCACCCGCGGCGTTGAGGCTGTCAAGGGCGGCATCACGCTCGACATGAGAAAGAACTTCAACAAGGTCATCTCCTTCAGCGAGCACAATCAGACAATAACCGTCGAAGCCGGCATGAGCGGTCCGAAGCTTGAAGAGACCCTTAACAACGCCGTCTCGACCCTCGGCGCAACCCGCGCATACACCTGCGGCCACTTCCCGCAGAGCTTCGAGTATTCCTCCGTCGGCGGCTGGGCTGTCACCCGCGGCGCAGGTCAGAACTCGAGCTATTACGGCAAGATTGAAGACATCGTCATCAGCCAGGAGTATGTCACTCCTATCGGCATCATCAAGAGCGACGAGTTCCCGAGAAACGCGACCGGTCCTTCTATAGACCAGATCATGATGGGCAGCGAGGGAACCTTCGGCATTCTTACTCATGTCACCCTCAGAGTTTTCAAGTATATGCCCGAGAACCGCAAGAAGTTCTCCTATGTTTTCAAGGATTGGGAGAACGGTCTCAACGCGGCGCGCGAGATAATGCAGGGCGAGTTCGGCTTCCCGTCGGTCTTCCGTCTCTCCGACCCCGAGGAGACCTCGATAGCTTTCCGCCTCTACGGCGTTGCGGACACCGTTATTGACAAGATGCTCGCCGCCAAGGGCTACAAGGACGGCAAGCGCGTGCTCATGCTCGGCTGGAGCGAGGGTGAGAAGCACTTCAGCAAGAACGTCGCAAAGCAGATAGACAAGATATGCAAGAAGCACGGCGCAATGTACACCACCAGCATCGTCACCAAGGGCTGGGAGAAGGGTCGTTTCACCGATCCCTACCTGCGCGAGGACATGGGCGACTACGGCCTTATGCTCGACACCCTCGAGTGCTCGGTCAACTGGGATAACTTCACCAATGTCTACGAGAATGTCCGCCGCTTCTGCAAGAGCAGACCCGACACCATCTGCATGACCCATATGTCCCACTTCTATCCCCAGGGCGCAAACCTCTACTTCATATTTGAAGCAAAGATGAATGACCTTGACGAGTATCTTGAGTATCAGCGCGGCATCATGGACAACATCCAGAAGTACGGCGCGGCAATGAGTCACCACCACGGCATAGGCAAGATGACCGCTCCGTGGCTCGAGGCGCAGATCGGCAAGAACCAGATGGATATCTACCGCGCGCTCAAGCAGCACTTCGATCCCGACAACCTGATGAATCCGGGCGGAACACTCGGGCTCGACCTCCCCGAGGATCAGAAGAGAGACTTCATCAACAAGTAAATTCACCTCCATTTTCACCGGAGAATGAGAACAGAGAGTGCCCTGCGGTTAAATTTCCGCAGGGCACGTCGTGTTTTTGCAATCAGAAATCGGAACGACCCCTGCGGTGCACAAGCCGCCGGGGTCGTTCCGAATATAGGAGATTTGTGGTTGTCGATTATGTACGGGCGCCTTGACGGCGTCCGGCATAAGGCGTGGAGCGGGAGTCCGCGTCCGCAAGCGAACCCCCGTCCGCTTGACGTGTGCCGCACTGCGGTTTTTTTGCCGCAAAAACACGGTCTTCCTGCCCCCGTTTTATACAAGCACATAATACACCATTTTCTCAAAAAATGGAATAGACTTTGTATAACTGGTAAATTTTGAGGATAAATAACCGTCTTAATTTCTTTAAAAAGTATATAATTGTTTTTACGGCATTCTTATTGCTTTTTATGACTTTTAATTTGTGCCTTTTAATTCTTATGTTTCGTTCTGAATGTGCTGATTTTTCACTCTATATTTATCTTTCCGTATATCTTATTCACGGGGATAAACAGCAGAAAAGTGAGCACGGAATTGAGGCACGCTTTTATGAGATTGAACGGAATTATCGCGGGGATGAGCATTTTGACGACCGCCTCAACACCGGTGCCCATGAAGATTCCGGTAAAGATGAGGTTGAGCGGTATCATGACGAGGGTCATCAGCACCGAGCCGACCGCGAGTCCCGCCGCCATGCCTTTTTTGCCGCCGATTTTTTTGTACATCAGACCTGACGCCAGAACGAGCACGCCCGACGCGCAGAAGTGCATGAGAAAGCCGATAATGTGGCTCGACGAGCTGACGGTAAACGCCTGGATAGCCGAGGTGATGAGCAGGATCACGAGCCCCGCTGACGGTCCGAACAGCATCGTACCGATGAGCACTGGAACATCCGCAATGTCGTATTCGAGAAACGGCGCGGATGGCAAAAGCGGAAACTTGATGGGGAAGCAGGCAAAAAGCCTTTCATTGCCGAGACCCCGCGGCAGCGGGCGGCGGCAGGCTGCTGATAAGGATTATAGCAAAAACAGCCCTTAATTTCAATAGTACGCCGGCTGAAAGCGCCGCGCGGGCTTTACTATTCGACAAAAAAGCGCTATAATATAGGAAAGCCAAAAGCAATGGAGACCTCATGAAGAAATCGAAGTATTTTAACAATAAGATCCCCCCTGCCTGTGAGTACTGCGAATACGGCAAGGACGCCGATAACTATGAGATGGTCCTGTGCCGCCTGCGGGGCGTCGTATCCCCTTATTATAAGTGCCGGCGCTTCCGCTATTCCCCCATCCGCCGCAAGCCAAAGAATATGCCGACGCTGCAGAAAAAAGAGGAAAAGGACTTTATCATCTGACGGCGGGCCCGGAAGACATCTTTGCCGCCCGGAATTTGAAAGCCGGCAGGCGGATCCGCCCCCGGCCGCGGCACCGATACCGCAAAACGCGCCGCTCAGCCGCGCGGCGCGAGGCGCTTTCGCGTGCCTGACGATGACGGGGCAGCCTTGGGGCCGCCCGTGTTTTCGGACGCCGGCCGACTGAGTATGCCGTGGCGGCACCGGCTATCCCTCAGCCCGAAATCACGGCCGCCCTGGGCACGGCGGGCTCCTT
>OIXU01000916.1_pt1 | contig 10002 bp, 8 predicted proteins | sample 1587921 | NCBI WGS metagenome assembly OIXU01 (sample SAMN03283238) | human gut metagenome | biome: human-associated habitat; material: feces | host: Homo sapiens | place: Peru | collected 2012
GAACTGGCTGCCGGCGCTGTTGGGGTACATGGAACGGGCCATGCTCAAAACGCCGCGCTTGTGCTTGAGATCGTTCTGGAAGCCGTTGCCGCGGAACTCGCCTCTGGGCGCATTCTCCCGCTGGGGCTTGGGCTCCAGGCGCTTGATGGACAGGTTGATCTTGCCATTGTCCAGGCCAATGACCATGACCTTCACATCCTGGCCCTCGGTCAGGTGCTGGTGGATATCGCTGACGTAGGCATTGGCAACCTCTGAGATATGTACCATGCCGGTCTTATTCTCCGGCAGGGCGACGAAAGCGCCAAAGTTGGTGATGGATTTGACTTTCCCCTCTAAAACGGCTCCAACGGTTAACTCCATAGATGATTTGCTTCCTCCAGAAATAGAATTGATTACTTTTTAATGTCGATCAGTACGGTATCCGGGTCGATGAGCCCAAGCTCCTCCTGGGCAATGGCCCGGACGGTGTCGTCGCTGTCCATATTCTCCACCCGCTGCTCCAGCACCCGGTTTTGCCCGGCCACGGCAGCGGCCTCGGTGGCGGTGAAGATACCGCCGAAGATACCGCCCAGAATGATGATGGGCATCAGCAGCGCCCAGATACTGCTCTTGAAGGTCTTGGCGACCTCCTTGGCGGGCATTTTCTCGTGGGCGGGCAGGTTATACCGCTTGGCATACACCAGCGCGTATCCCATCAGGCAGAGCACCAGCATCAGGCCGGGGATCACCGAGCCGATGAACAGCTTGGACACCGACACGTTGGTGATGGAGGCATACACGATCAGCGTGATGGACGGCGGGATAATGGGACCCAGAATGGAGGAAATGGACGACACGGCCACGGCAAAGGGAGCGGGATAGCCCTCCTTCTTCATGGCGGGAATGGTCAGGCCGCCAATGGCGGAGGCCGTGGCCACACCGGAGCCGGAGATAGCGCCGAACAGGGCGGAGGCCACCACCGTCACCAGAGCCAGACTGCCCTTGATGCGCCCGATCAGCGCGTTGGCCACGTCGATGAGCTTACCGGTGATGCTGCGGGACATGAGGTTGCCCGCCAGGATGAAAAAGGGGATAGCCAGCAGGGAAGAGGAGTTCATGCCGGCAAACAGCTTCTGCGGCAGCACCAGCAGCGGCAGATCCGCCATGTTCAGCGCCACCAGCGTACCGATACCCAGCGCTACAAAGATGGGGATGCCCAAAAAGGACAGCGCCAGCAGCAGAATGAATACGAGCAATCCTGCGTTCATGCGGCGGTACCTCCTTTCTTTTCGTCAGCCAGCTCCTGTATGTTCTTCAGAATGACCTCCACGGAGGTCAGCACCATCAGCGCCGTTCCGATAGGCACGCAGGTGTAGGGCACGGACATGGGCAGACCCAGTCCGGCAGAGGTGTTGGGCATACCGCTGCGCACCAGCTCAAGGGAGAGGATGAACAGATACACCAGAAACACCGTGCCCACCGCGGTGGCGCAGATCGTGAAGATCTTGCGCATGTGGGGCTTCAGTGCATTGAGCAGCACGTCGATCTGCAAATGGCTGTTGCGCCGCACGGCGATGGCGGCCGCCATCATCACATTGAAGATGAACAGATACCGCACCAGCTCCTCGCTCCATGCGGGGGAGTTCGAGAATACGTACCGCATGACCACCTGATAGAACATGATCAGCACCATGCCCGGCACAGATACCGTCAGGATGATCCGCTGGATCTTCTCCAGAATGTCCAGAAACTTGGAATACGCTTTGATCATAGCTGTTTTCCTCCCTCCTTACCCATTAGCGGGATCCATGGCGGCGATACGCTCCACCCAGTCGGCAAACTCGGGATAGTTGGTGGCGGCGAAATCCTTGAAGTGGTCGGCGAAGGCGGCGTTGTCCACCTCGATGATGGTCTTGCCCTCGTCCTCCAGCTCCTGCCAGGCCACGGCGTCCTTGTCCGCCTGCTGCTCGCTGATGGCGCGGCCGGCAAATTCGGCTGCCTCCAGCACCGCCGCCTGAATGTCGGCCGGCAGGCTCTCGAAGTAGTCCTTATCCATGATGATGACGTTGCAGCCATACACATGGTTCGTTTTGATCCAGTAGCTGCACACCTCGTCAAAGGCGTAGTTCACGGAGTCCACCACGGGGTTTTCCTGCCCGTCCACCGTCTTTTGCTGCAGGGCGGTGTAGACCTCGTTCATGGGCACCGGCGTGGGGTTGGCGCCCGCCCACTGCCATGTTTTCAGATACATCTCCAGATTGGGCGCCCGGAGCTTGAAGCCCTTGAAATCCGCAATGGTTTTCAGTTCCTTCGTGGCGCACACCACGCGGGGACCGCGATAGGAGGCTCCCATCAGCTTGAAGCCCGCGTCATCGCCCACGGCATCCTTGATCTCCTGTCCCAGGTCACTGTACCACACGTTCATGAAGTGGTCGTAGCTGCTGAACATGTAGGGCATGGCCTCGATGTTGGCCAGGGGGGTGAAGGTGGCCAGAGTGCCGATGGACTCGCACATGACGTCGGCTACGCCGGCGTACATGCCCTCCAGCACCTCAGCCGTAGTGCCCAGCTGTGCGCCGCCGTACAGGTCCACCCGCACGCGGCCGTTCGTCAGTTCTTTGATCTTCTGGGCGAACAGCACGCCCGTATCATAGGCGTTGTCACCCTCCGTGGAGTTCAACGCCATTTTCCAGCGATACTCCACATCCTCGTTGTTTGCGGTACCGGCGCAGCCTGATAAAACGCCTGCCAGCATCAGACACGCCAGCACCATTGCCGCCAACTTTTTCATACGCGTCCTCCTTACTTTGGGGAATTGGGGGTTCTCTCCTTTTTGTGGTATTTTGGTATTACCATCCAACCACGATACCAAAATACCACAATTCGCTGCTTCCGTCAATCCGGGGAAAAAGCCGAAATTTGCAGCCAAAAGTTGTATAATATGTATAATAACTGTGTGCTTTACCTGTTTTGACCAAAAGCAAGCGGAGGGCGCACCTGAAAGGTGTGCCCTCCGTCTGTGTTGGTATGATCTGCATTTTACGTCTGCTCCGGTACGGGCGCTTCCTCGTCGCCCCGGTCGCGGGCGGGATAGTTCTGCGCAAATTGCGAGACGATGTTCAGATGCCGGATCATCTCCCGCTGCGCTCTGGCAGCGTCCCGATCCTTGACCGCCTCATAAATGGCGTGATGGGACTGCTGGGTCTGCTCGTGATAGCTGGGCAGATCCCAGAAGCGGATGCGCACATCCGCGATCAGGTTGTTGACCAGATGGATGGTGGAGGCCAGCATGGAGTTGTGGCTGGCCACCGCCAGCGCATCGTGGAACTCCACGTCGTACATATAATTGGAGGGATCCTCGTCCAGATGCGTCACCGCTACGTCGAGCGCGGCCATGTCCTCCTCGGTGGCGCGCTCGCAGGCCAGACCCACGATGCCCACCTCGATCACCCGGCGGAACTCGTTAAAGGGCTCTGTGCCGCCCATTTCGTTGGAGCATTCGATCCAGGTGCGCGCCTTCTGGATATAATCCGCGTCCCGCAGCAGCACCTTTCGGTTGCCGCGCCCGTCGATGGCACCCAGGAATTCCAAAATCGCCAGACACTCCCGCAGAGAGCCGCGCCCGACGCCCAGCATCTCGGCCAGATCGCGCTCGGAGGGCAGCTCCTCTCCCACGCGGATATGTCCGTCCTCGATGGCCTTGACCAGCGCCTGCATGATAAGCTCCGGTACGCGCGGCGTGGTGTTCTGCTGAATTTTTTCAATATGCATGGCGATTATTCCTTATCCTTTCTGTTCTGCCGCAAGGGGCGTCACAGGTCTTAACTGTTATTTTACACGGAGTTTTCTCATAAATCAATGGTATGACCAAATTTTTTGTTTTGCTGCCGCCATCGGCAGGCCGGTTCGTTCCGCTTGCCGCCGGAAGCGACCAAAGAACAACTGTGAACCTTTCTTTAATTTTTACAGAAATCATTGCAATTTCTTTACGTTTACAGTATGATATGCCCCGCGCTAATATTTTGACGAATTTCGCAGACTCCTCTCCAAGGGGAGGCCTGCGGCAGGAGACATATATGCTGAAAACAAAACCCAATGAGGTTGAGATATTGAATCACCCTCAGGCGCCTTGCGAGGCGCCTGAAACGGCGGAGGGCCCCGCGCCGCGGCCTGTGGCAGGAATGGCTCCGCAGCCTGCTGCTGTTCTGCGGCGCCAGCGTCTATGTGGAGCTGTGCCTGCACCTGTGCGTCTATCGCTCGCTGGACAGGCGGGCGGTCTATCTGGTGCTGTTCGGACTGCTGGGCGGCACGGTCTGCACGCTGCTGACCACGCACCTGCCCAAGATCGCCCGGCAGATCGTGGGCGTGCTTCTGGTCGCCGTGCAGGTGCTGTTTGCCGAGGTGCAGCTGATGTACCACGCCATTTTCGGCAACTTCATGCCCATCAGTCAGGTGAGCATGGGCGGGAACGTCATCACCAATTTCGACTCGCAGATCCTGTACAGCATCGGCAAGAACATCGTTCCCATCCTTCTGCTGCTGGTGCCGCTGATCGTGACGATCCTCTGCCTTGCTCTGCGCAAGCTCCGGGTGCTGACCGTGCGGCTCAAGTGGAGGCAGGCGCTGGCCACGCTGGGTATCCTGCTGACGCTGCTGCTGGCTACGATGGGCATTATGTACGCCGGGCGGGGTAAGTCGTTCTCCGTCTACAAGACCTTCACCAACGTGAACACCTCTACCGACAGCAGCTATAAGAGCGTGGGCATGCTGGCCACCACCGTGCAGGAGCTTCGCTATATGGTCTTTGGCAGCAGCGGCAGCGTCATCATCACGCCGTCCTCGCTGGGTACAGACACCAGACGGCTCTACAGCAGCAATTCCTACAATGTGATCGAGAGCATCGACTTTGCAAAGCTGGCGGAGTCTGCGGATAACATCATGTGCAGGACCACGGATGAGTATCTGGCGCAGGTGGTCCCCACCCGGAAGAACAACTACACCGGGCTTTTGCAGGACTACAACCTGATCACCATCTGTGCCGAGAGCTTCTGCCCCTGGTTCATCAGCGAGGAGCTGACGCCCACCCTGTACAAGCTGTCCCACACGGGCATCGTCTTTGAAAACTACTACGGCACGTTCCAATCCGTCACCACCAACGGCGAGTACACCATGTGCATGGGACTGTATCCCGACATGTCCCGCACCAAGACGGATTCCAGCTTCAACGTGGCGGGCACCAACTATCTGCCCTTCTGCCTGGGCAACGCCCTGAAGGAAAAGGGCTACCAGACCTGGGGCTATCACGACTATATCGGCGATTTCTACAACCGGAACATCACCCACGCCAACATGGGCTATACCTTCAAGGCGGCGGACTCCGGGCTGGATATAAAGATCGACTGGCCCTCCTCCGATCTGGAGATGATGGAGGCCTCCGTGGACGACTACCTCAGCAGCAGGGAACCCTTCCACGCCTATTACATGACCTTCAGCGGCCACTATCAGTACAACTGGGACAACGCCATGAGCGCCAAGAACCACGACGCGGTGAAGGATCTGCCCTATTCCGAGCCGGTGAAGGCGTATATCGCCTGCAATCTGGAGCTGGAAAACGCGCTGACCTACCTGATGCAGCGGCTGGCGCAGGCGGGCGTGGCCGACAAGACCTGCATCGTACTGACCAATGACCACTATCCCTACGGCCTGACGGAGGACGAGTACAATGAGCTGGCGGGCCAGGAAATGGATCTTACCTTTGAGAAGTACCGCAACAGCTTCATCTGCTATGTGCCCGGCCTGTCCGAGAATATCGTGGTGGACGAGTACTGCTCCACGGCGGACATCCTGCCCACGCTGCTGAACCTGTTCGGCGTGGACTACGACTCCCGGCTGCTGGCGGGCACCGACGTGCTGTCCAACGGCGTACATATGGCGGTGCTGTCGGACAAGTCCTTCCTGACAAAGACCTTCCGCTATGACGCCGGCACGGAGACGGTGATCCCCGCCGACGAGAGTATCGTTATTTCTGACGAGCAGCTGGAGGCCTACCGGCTGTATGTGGACAATAAGTTCCAGATGTCCAGCAACATCGTCAACAGCGACTACTACGCCCATGTTTTCGGCAAGGCGTCCAGCGGCGGCACGCTGGAGGATACGGTGGTGTTTACGGACATCACGGGCATTTTCAACCAGGCCAGCGTCCTCTATATGTACCGCAACGGATATATAGACCCGGAAGCGCCGGACACCTTTGGCGGAAAGGCCACGGCAAAGGTGGGCGAATTCGTGGATGTGCTGTACCGCATCTCCCAGCGGCCGGAGACGGACAACACCGCCCTGCCGCCTGATTATGAAACCGAGGAATTCAACGGCTCCGCCTGCCCCTACTACGACGCCGTGTGCTGGGCGTATCAAACGGGGCTGCTTCGCCAGGAGGACCTGCACACCGGCTACGATGATGACATGGATTATCAGACGGCCTGTCTGCTGATCTACCGCTACGCCGCCATGTCCGGCATTGACACCCGTGTGGATCAGGAGCTGCTGCGGCAGACCATGCAGGAAAATCCACGGCTCAGCGGCGAGGCCGTCAAGGCCATGCTGTGGTGTGACGATCGGGACATCACCACCCGCGACAGCGAGATGGGTGAGCTGCTGGCAGCCTATGACACCCACATCAGCCGGTACCAGATGACCTCGTTCCTGTTCTATCTGTGTACCTATGAGTTGAACTCGCGAAGCGAAGCATAATGCAGCGTTTTGCTTTCATAGACAATGCAAAACGTTTTTTTGCCCGCGCGTGACGTTGGCATCCTTGCTTTTTAACAGGACATAGAATATGCTGAAAACAAAAAGACGAGGTATGTATATGAACTTGTTGATGACACTGGATCGAAACTACGTTCCGCAGCTGAATGTGATGCTGTTCTCCGCGCTGCACAGCGACAGCGCCGCGTATTTTGACGTGTACCTGCTGCACGACGAGGGACTGTCAGAGGAGGATGTGGCGGGAACGCGAGTACTGCTGGGGCAGCGGGGGACGCTGCACCTGATACGAGTGGACGAGGACGGTCTGGCGGACGCGCCCACCTCCGACCGCTACCCGAAAGCCATTTACTACCGTATTTTTGCGGCCAAATATCTGCCGGACACGCTTGATCGGGTGCTGTATCTTGACCCGGACATCGTGGTGCGCCAGAGTCTGCGGGAACTGTATGAGATGCCGATGGGCACGGCGTTCTTCGCCGCAGCCACCCACATCCGCGGCTTTCTGCACCGTTTCAATGAGCTGCGTCTGGACATGGACGAGGACAGTCCCTATATCAATTCCGGCGTCATGCTGATGAATTTGCAGGCACTGCGGGCAGAACAGGATACGCAGGCGGTATTCGACTACATGGAGGCGCACAAGGGGCGGCTCATGCTGCCGGATCAGGACATCATCAGCGCCCTGTACGGACAACGCATCCTGCCGCTGGATCCCATCCGCTACAATATGACGGAAAAGCTGTTTTCCCTCCACCGGCACAACGGGGACGGCATGACGCTGGAGGACGTGCGGCAGCAGTCCGCGGTCATCCACTACTGTGGGCGGAACAAGCCCTGGAAACCGGGATATTTGGGCGAGCTGGACGTGTTCTATAATGAAGCAGTCTCTCAAATGTCAGAGAACGGTCACCATTGAATCATTTTTGCATCATATATGGCAATAAAGTGCGGCAGTTCAGTTGCTGAACTGCCGCACTTTTTCCTCACCCCACGCGGCGTCGAAGCTGATGGCACAGACCCGCTGGTTCCGCTCCACGGAATAGATGGGGAGCTGCCGCGTGGAGGCGGCGGTGCTGACGGAGGCCGGATAGCTCACCACATAGAAGATCGCCGCCGCCAGCACCAGCGCCGCGCCTCCCACCATGTACCAACGCCGCAGCAGGAATACCTTTACCTTTTTCATATCGCATCCGCGCCCCTTTCGGTTTTTAGTGCCATTGTATGCCGCCGAACGCCCATCCAGCACCGGCATTTTTGTTGCCAAGCGGCGGGAATGGCGGTATAATCGTGGTACGCGGCACGCGGCGAAAGGAGTACGGCTTATGCACAACGAGACAGCTGAGCGCAAGTGGGCGTTCCGTCCTCTGAGGGAGGGCGACATCGAGGCCTATCTGGATATCTACCTGAACGCCTATCCGGCGTACAAGGCGCTGGACGCCGAGTGCCGGCAGCACTACCGGGAGAAGCACCTTCTGGAGCTGCGGGAGGACAGCCAGACCCGCACGGTGGGGCTTTTCGAGGGCGATACGCTCATCGGCACCATGAAGCTCATCCTGTTCTCCATGAATTTCTTCGGACAGATGCAGCCCGCCTGCGGCCTGATGGCACTGGAGGTGCATCCGCTCCACAAGAAAAAGGGCGCGGCGCTGGCCATGGTGCGGTATTTCGAGGGCTATGCCCGGGAAAACGGTGCGCTGCTGACGCTGCTGCTGCCGTTCCGCATCGACTTCTACCGCCGGATGGGCTACGGCTTTGCCGGGAAGCTGTACGAATATCACCTGCCGACGGCGGCGCTGCCGAGGCCGGATGAGGAGGCGCGGCGGCATCTGCGGCTTTTGCAGCCGGAGGATTTCGACGCCGTGCTGGAATGCCAGCGACGCTTCGCGGCGAAAAACCACGGCATGGTGGAGAAGTTCGACGAGGAGGTACGGGCCGCCAGAGACGATATGCAGGTGCGGCGCATGGGCTGGTACGACGACGGCGGCACGCTGCGGGGCTACGCGGCGTACCGCTTTGAGAATGCCAGCGACGTCAACTACACCCAGAACCGTCTCAGCGTAGAGGAGCTGGTCTATGAGAGCGGCGGCGTACTGCGGGCGCTGCTGGGCGGGCTGCGGATGCAGGAGGATCTGGCGCAGACCGTGTGCCTGCGCACCGGCGAGGAGGATTTCCATCACCTGCTGGACGACCCGCAGGACGTGTCAAAGAACTACATCGACTACGGCTTTTTGCAGACCAACGTGTCCGCCGTAGGCACGATGTTCAAGCTGGTGGACGGCCAGCGTTTTGTGGAAAAAACCGCCTACCGTCCGTTCCCGGCGGGGACGCTGACGGCGGCGTTCCGCTACCGGGACGAGCTGGCGGGCGAGCAGCGCTGCCTGCGCCTCACCTTCGCGGCGGGACGGTGGACTGTGGCAGCGCCGGACGCGGCAGCGGATGTTACCGTCACCTGCCGCCAGGGGGAGCTGACGTCTCTGCTGATGGGGTCCTGCGAGCTGGAGAGCCTGCTGCGGCTGGGCGCCGCCGAGGCGGACGATCCCGGCAAGGCGCGGGAATTGGCCCGTCTGCTGCACTGGGACCAGAAGCCGTGGCTCAACGCGGATTATTGAGAGAAAAAACAGCGGAAGGAAGCGGGCATGACAAACGGGCCGGTCATTGAGGAACAGTTGGCGGAGTCGTTCCGCACCGCCATGGAGCGGGGGCGCATCGCGCTGTTCAGCGCGCCCTGCGGCTTCGGCAAGACCGTGGTGGCCCGTGCACTGCTGGAGGGCTGCCGCGTGCGGGAGCTGTCCGCCGATGGGGAGACGCTGGATCTCCCGGCGGACGACGGCACATGGGACGTGCTGCTGCTGGATGAGCTGCAAAGCCTGCCGGAAAGCGGGCAGGAGCCGCTCTGTGCCCTGCTGCGCACCGCGGTGGAGCGCCGCTTCGTGCTGCTGAGCCGGGGCGGGCTGCCGGGTTGGCTGGCACCGTTCCAGTTCTCCGGATTGCTGCGGGTGTTCATCGCCGATGATCTGGCGCTGCACCGCGTCGGCGCCGCGGAGCTGCTGGCGCGCTGCGGCGTGACGCTGCCTGACACGGAGCTGACCGCCGTCCTGCGCGACACCTGCGGCCACCCGCTGGCGCTGGCGCTTCTGGGCCGCTGCATGGCAGCCCGCCGGGAGGGCTATACCCCCGTGGTGGAGCAGACCGTGCGCCGCCAGATGATGGCCTATTTCGAGGACGCGGTGTACCGCCGCTTCGACCTGTCCCTGC
>OIXU01000920.1_pt1 | contig 9979 bp, 10 predicted proteins | sample 1587921 | NCBI WGS metagenome assembly OIXU01 (sample SAMN03283238) | human gut metagenome | biome: human-associated habitat; material: feces | host: Homo sapiens | place: Peru | collected 2012
CAAGAATGCTGGCCTTCAGTTCCTTCGCCGTCACGTTAAGTCTCTCCTTTGGAACGATCCGAGATTGGGGGGCGCTTCACTTTCCCTTGCCCTACTTTACTAAGTGCTGCGAGACGCTTTCGCTTCTCAAAGGCTTTCTTGTCCTCAATGACGATCCGCCGCAGCGCATCCTTTGACGGCATGACGTCACTGTACTGCTTGACGAAAATGCGGTTCTGTTCGCTTTCTGGCAAGGTCAGTTCCACGACGGCATCATCAACCTTCTGCGAACTCAGCAAAATGCCAATCGTCGGATTCTCCTCCGGCAGTTTCACATTGCGGTCGTAATGATGAACGTATGTCTGCATCTGCCCAAGGTCACGGTTTGTCACCTTGCCGAGTTTCAGATCCATCACGAAGAACGACCGCGTGAAGCGATTGTAGAACACGAGGTCGGGACGGAAGTGATTCACGCCAAGCGAGAAGCGAACCTGCCGTCCGACAAACGTGAAGCCCTTTCCCAGCTCAAGCATGAACTGCTGAAGATGCTCGATGATCTTGTCCTCAAGAAAGTTCTCGTCATATGTCATGTCATCGGGAAGGCCGAGGAACTCCAGCACATACGGATCCTTCATCGGCTCTTCGGCGGTTTCCGGCTTCGGTGCGGGGCGGCTCATCAATGCACGGACTTTCTTTTTGTCCTTAGCCACCTCCAGTCGTTCGAACAGGGACGAGGAAATTTGTCGATCCAAGTCTCGGAACGACCACCCGCCCTCCGTCGCTTCGCGCTCATAAAAGGCACGTTCAACGGGATCCTTGATCCGCATCAGAAGAAGATAATGCGACCAGCTCAGTGTGAATTCATGCACCAATGCAACAGGCTTACGGCCTTCTTCTGGAACTTCACAAGCACCGCTTACGAATCTGCTTTCAGCGTTGGAGGGAATTTCCACAACGGTGTTGTGGATTTCTGAATACATCATGAAGAACGCCCTCATCTTGCGAAGGCTTTCGGCACTCCACCCTCGCCCGAACCTCGCCGTCAGTCTCGAAGACAGCTCAATCAGTATTTTCTCGCCGTACTCTGCCCGTTTCCTGCCTTTTTGCTCTTCTTCGACAATCTGGCGGCCAATCTCATAGTTGGTATACACTTGCGCAAGATTGACGGCTGTGCCGACTTTGCGCTTCGCCGTCTCGATCAGTGCGACCACCCGATCGGAAAGAGACGGCTGTTTGACGGCCTTTGTCATTTCTGGGCCTCCTTGATCATCCTCACGATGTCTGAAAGCACCGTGTCGATCTTGGCGTTCAGCTCGGAACGCTTGCGCTGGTAGTCCGCGATCAGCTCAAGCGGCGGCTTGATCTCCTCTTCCGTGTGCGGGAAGCCGCAGAGGTCGAGGTTGTACTTGCCGTCGCGGATCTCCATCGCGGAGAACGCGCGGGCCTTGTCGAAGCCATCGACCTGAATCGGACGACGGTTGTTCCACCACTCGACCGCCGCGTCGAAGTGCTTCAGCTCCATCGGCTTGGTCTTCGAGAAGTGCTTGATGCCCTCTGGCATGTCGAGCCGGTAGATCCACGTCGATTCCGTCGGCTCGGTGTTGTCGAAGAAGAGGATGTTCGTCGTGATGTCCGTGTAGGGCGCGAAGACGCTGTGCGGCAGGCGGATGATCGTGTGCAGGTTGAACTCGTTGAGGAGCTTCTGCTTGATTGCCGCCTTTGCCCCCTCCGTTCCGAACATGAATCCGTCCGGCACGATGACGGCGGCACGCCCGCCTTTCTTCAGCCGGTACATGATGACGGACATGAACAGGTCGGCGGTCTCGCTGGAGCGGAGATCGGCCGGGAAGTTCATCTTCACGCCGTCCTTCTCGCCGCCGCCGTACGGAGGATTCATCACGATGACGTCGAACTTGTCCTGTGCCTTGTAGGAGCGCACGTCGCGCTCGAGCGAATTGCCGTGGTAGATGCGCGGCGCATCGACGTCGTGGAGAAGCATGTTCGTCACGCACAGGAGGTACGGCAACGGCTTCTTCTCGATGCCGAAGACGGACTCGTTGAAGAGTCGGCGGTCACGGACGCTCTTCACCTGAGGCTCCAGCACCTTCAAGGTCGAGGTCAGGAATCCGCCCGTACCACAGGCGAAGTCCGCGACATGCTCGCCCAGTTTCGGCGCGAGCATTTGGACGATGAAGTCCGTGTCGGCACGGGGCGTATAGAACTCGCCGGCCGATCCGGCGGACTGAAGTTCCTTCAGAATCGACTCGTAGATTTCGCCGAAAGCGTGGCGATCCTCGTATTCGTCGAAGTCGATTTCGTCGATGACATTGATGACCTGACGCAAAAGGACGCCATCCTTCATGTAGTTGTTGTTGTCCTCGAACACCGCCTTGACGATGGCCTTGTTCGTCGGCGTGGTCTCGTCGACTTCGAGATTCTGCAAGGTCGGGAAAAGCTCGCCGTTGACAAGGTGGAGAAGGGCATCGGCGGTCAGCGCGTTGCCGTCCTTCCTGTCCACGGCCCAGTTGCGCCAACGCAGCTTCTCCGGGATGATCGACCTGTAGTTCTTCTCGCGGAACTCCCAGACGGACTCCTTCGCGTCGTACACCTTCAGGAAGATGATCCACACCATCTGCTCGATGCGCTGCGCGTCGCCGCTCACGCCCGCGTCGTTGCGCATGATCTGCCGAATCCGTTTTACGATGCTGCCGAGTCCCATCTGTTCCTTTCACCGCCTACGCGGCCTTGTAAAGTTCGTCTTCAAGCTCCTTGATCGCCTTCAGGAGTCCGTCGCGGCCGCCGAATGCCTTGGCGATCTTCATTTCGGAACCGAACCGTTCGCGGAACGGATCGTTGGAGAACGTCACCATGTCGCCAATGTCCATGATGCCCGATTCGCCGTATTTCTCCAGAAGCGTCTCCAGAACCTCCCGCGCCACGCCCTGATACTTCGAGAGGTAGCCGCGTTTCTTGACGTGGTTGATGCGCTCGGCTTTCGTGAGCGGCTTCTGGTCGAAAGCCAGGTGGCAGATGAGGTCGAATTCGTCGTAGTCCGGCTTGCCGACCTTGTCCTTCAGGTTTGAGAGAAGAATGTTGTGTTCCTTCAGCGTCTCGGCGATGACACTCTTCTGCGTTTCACGGTTCCACGCCGCCTTGAACACTTCAAGCGACGAATAGACGCCGCGAATGCCGTCCCGGTAGCTCTTGACGGACTCGACCGTCAGCTTGCCGTTCACGTCGTAGAACTTGACCACCTCATCCAGGACGTGCGCCTCCACGTCGGACACGACCGGCACATACGGCGGTGGGGGCGGAGGGACTGGCGGCAACGGCGGCTCGACCGGAGGTTCGGGCGGTTCCGGCGGATCAAGCGGGTCAACGGAATCGACCGACGGATCGGGAGGTGTCGGCGACTCGTCGATCACGACCACGGGATCTCCGTCGAAAGCGGGATCGGCGAAGAGCCGCGACACGTTGCGGAAGTCCATGATCGTGAAGTACCGCTTGTCGTTGTCCCAGAGGAGCCGCGTTCCACGACCGATGATCTGCTTGAATTCGGTCATCGACTGGATATTGGAATCAAGAACGATCAGCTTGCACGTCTTGCAGTCCACGCCTGTCGAGAGCAGCTTGGAGGTCGTGGCCACGACGGGGTACTTCTGCTCGACGTCGATGAAGTTGTCGAGCTGCTTCTTGCCGATGGGATCGTCCCCGGTGATGCGCATCACATATTTGACGTTGCCGATATCGCGATTGAGGTTGGCAAGATGCTGGCGCATCCGTTCGGCATGGTTGACACCCGTGCAGAAGACGATGGTCTTCGACATCCGGCCGTTCTCGCGCAGCCAGCGGGAGACGCGGCGGGCGACCATCTCGGTGCGTCCCTTGAGAATGATGTTCTTGTCGTAGTCGGGCGACCCGTACTCGCGGTCTTCGATCTCGTTGCCGTTGTCGTCCCTTTGCCCCTTCGCCGGGCGCCAGCCCATGACGTCCACGTCCAGCCCCACGCGGATCACCTTGTACGGGGCGAGAAACCCGTCCTCAATGCCCTGCTTGAGCGAATAGCTGTAGACAGGATCGCCGAAGTAGGAGATGTTCGACACCTCGCGGGTTTCCTTTGGCGTCGCCGTCATGCCAAGATGGACGGCGGAGTCGAAATAGGTGAGGATGTCCCGCCATGCGGAATCGGCCTTTGCGCTGCCCCGGTGGCATTCGTCGATCACGATAAGGTCGAAGAAGCCCTTTGAAACGTCCGTGTAGTACTTCTCGCCGTTCGGGCCGACGAGCTGCTGATAGAGCGAAAGGTAGATGTCGTAGGCGGTGTCGAGCTTGCGGTTCTCGATCTTTGTCATCACCCGCTCGAACGGACTGAAGTCCTGATAGCGGGTCTGATCGACGAGGATGTTGCGGTCGGCGAGAAAGAGGACCTTCATCTTCTTCCCTTCGCGCTGACGGGACTTCCAGAGCCGGTGGATGATCTGAAACGCCGTATACGTCTTGCCCGTCCCGGTCGCCATCACCAGGAGAATTCGCTTCTGTCCCTGTGCAATCGCGGACACGGTGCGGTTGATCGCGATGCGCTGGTAGTAGCGCGGCGACTTCTCTCCCTGCTTGAAGTAGTACGGCTCGGCGACGATTTTCTCCTGTTCCGGCGTCAAGCCCTCGGCGGACGTAAAACGCCGCCACAGCTCGTCGGGGGACGGCAGCTGATCCATCGGAATCTCGCGCTCCGCGCCCGTCTTGAGGTCGTGTTCGAGGAAGCCGCGTCCGTTCGTCGAATAGGCGAACGGGAGGTCAAGAATCTCCGCGTATTCAAGCGCCTGCTGCATCCCCGCACCGACACAGTGGGTTGCGTCCTTCGCCTCGACGATGGCGAGGGGAAGGTTGCGCTTGTAGTACAGGATGTAGTCCGCCCGCTTGCGCTTGCCGCGCGCGGTCTGGTGTCCGTTCACGATCACGCGGCCGTCGGTGAAGTCATGTTCGCGCCTGACTTGGGCATGATCGTCCCATCCCGCCCTGCGGAGCGCGGGATCGATGAACTGCGACCGAATGTCCGCCTCGGTCATCTCCTGCATCTGCATCAGGTTATCCATGCCATTGTGCCGATAGTCCCAAACTATCGGAAGCACTGCGTATTATACCAAAATGAGAGGACGAGAAATCAGCCGAGATCCAGACGGCATTCGATGTCAGGTTGCATTTGGCGATCCTTGTCGTGCGCGGCAAGAGTGGTTGTGAAATCGAATAGGTTTATTTGGTGAAACGAGGATGGCGTTCCCGGCGGCGGTTTGCTACAATGGCCCGCGTGATGACGAAAAAGGGACAGACGTCGGTCGGGTTTATCCTCGCGATGGCGGGGCTGGGCGGGCTTTTGTACGGGATCGACTTTGGCACGATCGCCGCCGCGATGCCGTACATCCGCGCGCTCGGGATGTTCTCGGACGGCGAGCTGAGCGTCGTCGTCGGGGCGGTGCTCTTCGGCGGCATCGTCTCGTCGCTGACGGCGGGCGTGCTGGCCGAGCGGTTCGGGCGCAAGCGGATGATCGTCGCGTCCGCCGCGCTGTTCCTCGTCGCGATTCCCGTCGTCTGCCTCTCGGGCGGCTCGTTCGCCGTGATGGTCGTCGGGCGCGTCCTCCAGGGCATGAGCGCGGGCTACATGTCCGTCGTGATGCCCATGTACCTCACCGAGACGCTGCCGCCGGAGATCCGCGGGCGCGGCACGGGCGTCTTCCAGTTCTGCCTCGGGCTCGGGCTCGTCCTCGCGGCGACGGTCGGCTACGCGGTCGCCGCGACGCTCGGCGAGTCGCTGAAGGACTTTGCCTGGAAGGTCAACTTCTGGTGGACGATGCTGCCGGTCGCCGTCCTCTTCTTCGGTGCGCTGCGGCTCAGGGAAAGTCCGGTGTGGGCGGAGAAAGGAAAAGGGAAGAAGGAAGAGGGAAGAAGTGAGGATAATCAATATTTTGATGTGCTTTCAGGGGATGCCAATACGGACAAGAAGCCGAAGCGGTCCAAACTTCTTCCTTCTTCCTTTTTCCCTCTTCCTTTTCTCTCTCGCCGCTACGTCGTGCCGTTCCTCCTGGCCGTGCTCGTCCTGACGTTCAACAAGACGACGGGCATGAGCTCGGTCACGAGCTATTCGGTCGTCATCTTCAACAAGGCGGGCTTCGCGGGCTCGCTCGGCAACGTCGGCGACTTCGCGATCAAGCTGACGAACATGCTGATGACGGTCGTCGCCGCCGCGCTCGTCGACCGCAAGGGCCGCACGTTCCTCCTCAAGCTCGGCACGGGCGGCATGACGCTCGGGCTTTTCCTGATCGGGCTCGTCTTCCTCGCCATCGAGCGCTTCGGCGTCGCGGCGAACGCGGCGACGGGCGGGCTCTGCCTCGCGGCGTTCTTCCTCATGCAGGTCTTCTACGCGCTGGGGCCCGGCATCTGCGTGTGGCTCGTCCTCTCGGAGCTGATGCCGCAGCGCATCCGCGCCAACGGCATGGCGATCGCGCTCTTCATGAACCAGTTCGTCGCCTGGGGCCTCGCCTCGACGTTCCTGCCGTGGGTCAACCGCTGGGGCTGGTACTCGATGTTCTTCTTCTTCGCCGCGAACGGCGTGCTGTATTTCGTCACGTCCTGCTTCATCCCCGAGACGAAGGGCAAGACCCTGGAGGAGCTGGAGAAGTTGTTCAAATAATTTACGATTTGCGATTTATGACCTACATTCCTACACTTCTTGCCTATAACTTGCCTTGCTGCGGGAGGGACGCGCTCCCGCGCGTCCGTTATGGTTTGGTCGCGCAGGAGCGCGACCCTCCCATGTCTGCATTCGGTCGCAACAAGTGCGCCCCTCCCATGTCTGCATTCGGTCGCAACAAGTGCGACCCTCCCATGTCTGCATTTGGTCGCGCAGGAGTGCGACCCTCCCGCGTACACACTACCAACTACCACCTAAAACCTATCACCTAAAACCTAAAACCTATCACCCCATGATCACCGAAACATCCATCAGCTACTACGGACTCAACTACGTCGAGCACGCCGAGGCCGACTTCAAGGAGATGAAGGCGCACGGCGTCACGCAGGTCATCCTCGCCGTGACGGAGTTCGACTTCGACTTCTGGCGCCCGAACGTCCCCGCGATCGTCGCCAAGGCGCACGAGCTCGGCCTTAGGGTCCTCATCGACCCGTGGGGCAACGGCAAGTACTTCGGCGGCGAGCAGGTCTCGAAGTTCCTTCAGGACAACGTCGAAAACCGCCAGGTCTCGGCCCTCACCGGCGAGAAGCTGCCCTACGCCTGCTTCAACACGAACAGCTATCGCGACTACTTCAGGAACTTCTGCACGACGCTTGCCCGCGAGGCGAAGCCGGACGGCTTCTTTTGGGACGAGCCGCACTACGCCTTCCCGAAGGGCATCGCGTCCATAACGGGCGGCGTCGCCGACGACTGGACGTGCTACTGCCCCGTCTGCCGCAAGCGGTTCGAGGACTATTACGGCTATCCGATGCCGCGCTACATGACGAACGACGTGAAGCAGTTCCGCTGGCGCGAGGCGCTCGTCGTCCTCTCCGACACCTCGAAGGCGCTGAAGGAGATCGACCCGAAGCTGGAGATCACGTGCTGCGTCCACGCGACGCAGAACGGCTACTACGTCTCGGAGTACCGGGGCTACGACAACTGGGACCTGGTGGGGGCCTGTCCCTACTTCGACGTCTTCTCGACGACGATCATCAACTGAGCGCTGGCTCATGGGCTACTACAGGCAGCCGAAGGACTGGGCGCAGGTGGCCAGGTGGGTGGACATCGCCGAGGAGATGGGCGTCGACCGCCTCGCGGCGTGGACGTATCGCGGCGGCTACGGCACGGTCGTCGGCGCGCCGGACGCGCTCAAGCTCTGGGACACGATCGGCGAGAGCTACAAGCGGGTTTTAGGTGATAGGTTTCAGGTTTTAGGTTTTAGGTTTCAGCAAACTGTGGCTAACCCCTAAAACCTAACCCCTAAAACCTAACACCTATCACCTAACACCTATCACCTAAAACCTAAAACCTAAAACCTAACACCTATGCTAAACGACTACGGATACATCGAGAAGGCGATCGCCAACATCAGGGAAGTCGCCGAAAAGCAGGAAGCGAACATCGAGGCGGCCGGCCGGCTGATGGCGGACGCCATCGCGGCCGACCGGCTCATCTACGTCTATGCTGGCGGCGGACACACCACGCTCGCCATGGGCGAGATGTTCTTCCGCGCGGGCGGTCTCGCGAACATCAACCCGATGATGGAGACCGCGCTCTCCGTCTTCAACCAGGCGCTCAAGTACCTGGAGCTGGAGCGCACCGTCAACTTCGGCGCGTCCATCGTCAAGTACTACAATCCGCAGAAGGACGACGTCGTCATCTTCTTCCACAACATCGGCATCAACCCCGCCACCATCGACGCGGCGGAGGAATGCAAGAAGCGCGGCATGAAGATCATCGCCGTCGCGAGCTCGTACTGGCAGAAGGAGATGCCGAGGGATCACTTCATCCGCCACCCGAACGGCAAGAACCTGTTCGACTACGCGGACGTCTGCATCGACGACTACAACCCCGTGGGCGACGCCGTCGTGAACGTGCCGGGCATGACGACGCCGATTGGCCCCGTCTCGAACGTCGTGGACTTCACGATCGCGCACCTGCTGGAAATCAGCTGCTGCCGCCAGTGCGTCGCGCGCGGGATCGTGCCGCCGGTCTGGAACTCGGCGAACGCGCCGGGCGGCGACGAGAAGAACGCCGCCTACCTCGCGAAATACAAGCCGCTCGTGAAGTGCTTGTGAGGCGTTAGGTTTCAGGTTTTAGGTTTTAGGTTCCAGCCCCCCTATCCCCTAAAACCTATCCCCTAAAACCTATCCCCTATCCCCTAAAACCTGAAACCCAAAGCCTGAAACCTAAAACCTAAAAACCTAATGAATAAATTTTACTCCTTTGCTTTGTTGACGGTTCTCGCGCTGGCGCTTTCCGGCATGGCCGGAAACGCGGCGAATCTCGGCGCGCTTCTGAACCGGCGCGGGTATTATTTCGTCCCGTTCGGGCAGGACAGCGCGTTCAAAAAGCCGCGCTCGCTCGTCGCGGACTTCACAAAGCTGCCGCAGACCGTCGAGACCGCGCTGCGCGGCGAGCAGCTGCAGCCGATGCTGTACGGAACGCCCGCCGGATAGGCGGGCGTCAAGCGGAATTCGCGGCGGGCGAATCCCCTCCGTCAGGTTCTTCGAAAATGCCGCCTCCCCTTACCATGCAGGGCATGGCAAGGGGAGGCTTTGATCTGCTGAATTGCGCTTATTTCTCCGCCTTCTCCGGCGGCATCTGTGCGTCGATGGCGTCGTTGATGAAGCGGTTCATGCTCTTTCCCTGCGAGGCGGCATAGTCGGAGATCCGCTTCCGCTTGCCCTTGGGAACGACGACGCTGATAAAATCATATGCTTTTTTATTGTAGCGCGCGGTCGCTTCCTTCTGCGCATCCGAATATACCATGCTCTCACCTCATGCTTATACTACTGTAAGTATGAGGCGGAATGTATAATTCAATAAGTATATATTTGTTTAATTCCAACAATTTGCATACTTATATAAGTATAATATAATGGGAGCACCGGGGTTCCGGGGATATTATTCAGAAAAGAGGATGAAAGATGGACTACGAAGCGCTCTACGCGAAGATGGTCGAGGCGGCCGAACAGGCGATCGAGGTGATCGAGGCCGCCGATTACGGCCGGGCAAAACGGCTTCTGATCGAGGCGGAGCAGGGCTGCGAGGAAGCGTATCTGCAGAAAGCGGAATGACTGCCCGCAAAAAGCCCGCCCTCCGGCATTCCGGAGGGCGGGCCTGCGTTTTGGGAGATTTACTTCTGCAGCTTGTTGTCCACAACGTCCTTCAGGACTGCGGTGAAGGCGTCGAGCGTCATGGCGCCGAGATCGCCGTCCGCGCGGTGACGCGGGGAGACGGTACCGGCTTCGATGTCGCGGTCGCCGACGA
>OIXU01000921.1_pt1 | contig 9960 bp, 11 predicted proteins | sample 1587921 | NCBI WGS metagenome assembly OIXU01 (sample SAMN03283238) | human gut metagenome | biome: human-associated habitat; material: feces | host: Homo sapiens | place: Peru | collected 2012
ATTTTTTTGTTTTAGGTGCATCAAGGTTTTTCATTGGATTGACGGAAAGTAAACCAAGGTTGTCCGACAGATAGCTAAAAAATCGCCTGATACACACAACACGGCGAGCACGGGTCGTTTCGTTGTTTCCACGAACATTTTTGCAGTAGACTAAAAAGGTATATGCATCATTCAATGTAATACCTTGGATAAAGTTAATATCAATTTGAGATAAATCAATTTCGTTGTCAGGCGTTGCTTCAGGATAAAGTCCTTTGTGCTTTGCCATAAAACGAAAGAATGTTCTCAAATCGCTTGCATATTCAGTTACGGATAAAGTGCTGTGTCCCTTAATTGCTTCAACATATATCAAATAGTCTTGCACTAAAGGGGGCAGTTTTACAAAATCTTCTCGCTTCAAAAGAATTTATTATAATACTCAAAAAAACTAATCATTTCGCAAAATTAATATTTTGCGAAATGAAGGGGGGCTTTTAGTATTTTTTCCTTTCATCAATTTATTTATCTTTAGGCATAAATAGTTTTTTGTTATTCTTCAGTAATTGCATCGAATGCCGAACGGATGTTTCGTACAGGTACTATGTCCATATTGATTTTTATTTCTTTGGACAAGGATTTGTAATTATGAAACGGAATAATACATTTTGTGAAGCCGAGGCGTTGAGCCTCAGTAATTCTTTGCTCACAATTATTTACGGCTCTTATTTCTCCTGCAAGTCCGATTTCACCAAATGCAAGCGTGTTTTCGTTTACAGGTTTGTCCTTTAATGATGAAATAAGTGCCATAGCAACGCTTAAATCAGCTGCTGGTTCATAAAGCTTTAATCCGCCGATTACATTTAAATACGCATCCATTCCGTTGAATAAATATCCTGCACGCTTTTCAAGAACGGCAATCAGCATACTCATTCGGTTGTAATCAAAGCCTGTGCTCATTCTTCTCGGTGTGCCGAAGCCTGATGATGTAACAAGCCCTTGAACTTCAGCAAGAATCGGTCGTGAGCCTTCCATGGTGCATGCAACACATGTTCCGCTTGTATTTTTCGGTCTGCCCGAAAGCATCATAAGTGAAGGATTTTCAACCTCGTTCATACCGCCTTGAGTCATTTCAAACACGCCAATTTCGTTTGTTGAACCAAATCGGTTTTTTGCACTGCGTAAAATTCTGTATGAATAATTGCGTTCGCCCTCAAAATATAATACAGTATCAACAATGTGTTCAAGCACTTTTGGACCTGCAATTGCACCGTCTTTGTTAACATGGCCAACGACAAAAATCGGGATTCCGAGCGATTTGGCAAGGTGCATAAAAATATTTGTACATTCTCTTACTTGTGTAATACTGCCGGCAGATGATGAAATATCATCAATCATCATAGTTTGAATTGAGTCGATTATAACCATATCCGGCTTTTCAACCTTTATTGTTTCAACTATAATTGAAACATCGGTTTCGGCAAGAATAAATAAATTATCGGTGTCAACACTGAGCCTGTTGGCACGAAGCTTGATTTGCCGAGCAGATTCCTCGCCGCTGATGTATAATATTTTGTGTTTTTGTCCTAAACTTTGACATATTTGAAGCAAAATAGTTGACTTACCGATACCCGGATCACCTGAAAGTAAAACTAAACTTCCTTCTACAATTCCGCCGCCGAGCACTCGGTCAAATTCTTTTATGCCTGTTGAAAGTCGTTTTTCAATGTCGCTATCGATTTCGTTAAGCCTTTGAACAGGCTTTATTGTTGCTTTTGACCTTGTAACGCCTTTTGCGGATACAACCGGAGTTTGCTCCTCCATTGTGTTCCATTCGCCGCAGCCCGGGCATTTACCAAACCATTTTACGCTTTCGTAGCCACATTCACTGCACACATATACGGATTTTACTTTTGCCATTATACATCCTCACAAATTCCTGCAAGAATAGAATATGCCATATCTTTTTGATATTCTTTATCCTGCAATTTGTTGTTTTCATTTTTATTGCTGACAAAGCCGCATTCTACCATTACAGACGGTTTTTGAGCTTTGTATAATATGTAATAACTGTTATCTGATACTTTGTTTTCTCTTTTGTTTTCCGGTTGAATATTTTTCTTTACGCTTCGTAAAATTTTGTCTGCAAGTGTCGGACTGATTTCATCATTCGGAGAAAACCAAACCTGAGTCCCCCACTCTGCCTCGTTTTCAAAATGATTTTGATGAATAGAAATTAAAATACTGTCAGGTACGGAATTTATAAAGTCCATACGATTGTAAAGGTCGGATTTTGTTCTTTTCTCCCCTGCCTTGTACACTTCATAATCACCGTCACGGGTTAAAACGGTGTTTATTCCCGAAACCATAAGATAATCATACAAATCAAGTGATATTGAGAGATTAATATTTTTTTCGAGTGAACCGTCAATTCCGACGGTACCGACATCAATTCCTCCGTGACCAGGGTCAATGATTACAGTCTTTTTTGTTTTAACATTATTGATGCCGACTGTTTTCACCATAACATCATCAATTTTATAACTTATATTTATGCAAACAGCTATAAGTAAAAATCCGGAAAATAATATCATTAATGCTTTTTTCATTATATCACCGTTTTGGTTAAAAGTATAGACATTAATAATATGATTAAATTATACAATATATTTATCAATCTTTCAATAAATCGGTTGATTTATTTATTTAGAAGGGATATAATTTGTACTATAAGGTAAAGGAGTTATATTATGAAGATTGTTAATTTAGACGGATATACAACAAATCCGGGTGACCAATCATGGGAAAACTTTAAGAAGTACGGCGATTTTACCGTATATGAAAGAACCGCACCGGAAGAAGTGCTTGAGCGTGCAAAAGATGCAGACGCTCTTATCATAAATAAAACTATAATCACAGCAGAAATGCTTGAACAAATTCCAAACTTAAAATATATTGGCTTGCAGTCAACAGGATATAATGTTGTGGATTGTGATGCGGCAAAGAAAAAAGGCATTGTTGTTTCAAATATTCCTGCGTATTCAACAGCAGCGGTTGCACAGCTTGTTTTTGCACTTATTTTGCAAATTACAAACAAGGTTTCACTTCATAGCGATGCTGTTCATAACGGTGAATGGACATCTTGCCCTGACTTTTGCTTCTGGAAAGCACCGTTAACAGAACTTGACGGAAAGACAATCGGTATAGTTGGATTCGGTTCAATCGGACAAAGAGTTGCAGAAATTTCAAGAGCATTCGGTATGAATGTTTTGGTGTTTACTCCTCATCCAAAGCCTGATGAATTTAAAAATGTTACATTTGTTGATTTTGACAAGCTTTGTAAGGAAAGTGATATAATTACCTGCCATTGTCCTCTCACACCGCAAACAGAAAATTTGATTGATAAGAATGCTATTTCAAAAATGAAAAAAAGTGCTATCATAATTAATACATCAAGAGGTCCTGTTGTAAATGACCGAGATCTTGCCGATGCCCTTAATAACGGTGATATTCAGGCGGCAGGAGTTGATGTTTTGAGAGTTGAACCGCCAACAGCCGATAACCCACTCCTTACGGCAAAGAATTGTATAATCACTCCGCATATTGCTTGGGCAGCTTATGAAACAAGAAAACGCCTTTTGGGAATACTTGAGGATAACCTCAAAGCGTTTATTGACGGCAATCCGCAAAATGTAGTTAACAAGTAAAATTTGTAAAGGCACTTTCAAATGCGAAAGTGTCTTTTGTTTTACGACAGTCCGAACAGTTTAAATGCCATATTCGCAGGGCATAAAAAAAGCACAATAGAATAATCTACTGTGCTAAATTTCTTTTGCTTGTTGCATCATCGGGTGAGTGAATAAATATTCAATTCCTTTTGGTGTTATCTGTGCTCCAATATTTTCTTCGTTCTCTATTTGCTTGGCTATTATATATTCCTCGTCCATTAAACCTTGAACTACATACAAATAATAGTCCGCATTTATGTGTGGCATTGTATCCTTTGCCAAAGTAGGGCTTTCAACCGTTGTTATGCCGTCCTTTAACTTTTCATATAGATAATTTAATACATTGTAAGCAATAACAAAATAATCATCTTTTTTCATATCTATCCCTCAATGCTTTCAATCAATACTGCTTTTTCACCTGTGAACTGTTCCCAACGCTCGATTATTACATCGATATACTTAGGGTCAAGTTCCATCATATAACAATTACGATTTAACTGTTCACACGCTATAAGTGTTGAACCACTGCCACCGAATAGGTCAAGTATATTTACAGCTTTGCTATGGTTTTTTATCGCCCTATATGACAATTCAACAGGTTTTTGTGTGGGGTGAACATACTTACAATCTTTTTTTACTTCCCACAAATCAGTTTCATTTTTAATCGTATCATCGATTTCACCGTTAAATAGACAAAATTCGTGTTGATGTCTATATCCTTTGCCCAATCCAAAAACATTCTTTGCCCACACAATGCACGCTTTGTAATCAAGTTCATTCTGGAGTATTCCGTAAAATTTCCAATTGCACCATATGTAATAAGTTGATATGTTTATTTTTTTTATAATTTTAATTATTTTTTCAATAAAACAATTAAAATCAGCATCTGAAAGTTTATCATTTTCTATTACATCAAATCTTCCGCTTCTGCCATTAAAAGCCACATTATACGGTGGGTCAGTAAACAGCATATCAATTTTGTTACCGTTTAAAAGTTTTTCAACATCATAAACGCTTGTGCTATCTCCACACATCAGCCTATGTCTGCCGAGTTGATATATGTCGCCAAGTTTTGCTTTAGGTTCTTTTGGCGGTTCAACTTCAAAATCATCCTCTTGAACTTGTTGCTCTACCCCCCCACTAAAATCCAAGTCAAAACCGAATGTTCCCATATCAATGTTAACAATGTCGTTTATTTCAAGAGGTAACAAATCAAAATCCCATTCCGCTTTTTCAGCGACTTTGTTATCCGCAAGCCTAAATGCTTTGACTTGCTCGTCTGTCAAGTCATCGGCAATAATGGTCGGAACTTCTTTCATTTTCAGTCTTTTTGCCGCCTTGTATCGAGTGTGTCCTGCAATAATAACATTATTCTTGTCAATGACAATAGGCACTTTAAACCCGAACTCCTTAATTGATTCTGCAACATACTTGACAGCCTCGTTGTTTTTCCTCGGGTTTTTCTCATAGGGTTTTATATCAGACAGTTTAAGCATTTGAATATTCATACTTTGCTCCTTTTGGACAATAAAAAAAGCACAGCTTTCGCTATGCTTCTGTATATTGAAACTAATATTTTTATGATTTATATTTCTTTCTGCTTTCACATATTTCAAATACTAAAGATAGAACATTTTCAAACAAATCTTCATTGTTTTGTTCTATATAATCAAGTATTGACTTCGCTTCTTCGTCAGTTTTTACCAATTTTGAAACAGTAAACAAGAAATCTTTGTCAGTCGATATTTCCTTTACTTTTTCATTTAAAACACTTTTATAATTCATATCAATCTATAGGTTCTTTTCCTATTATCCTGTAATTTCCGAAGCCATTATTTTCAATAAGATAAATGTAATCACCAATACTTTTTGAAAACATTTTGTGGCTACTTTGTTCTTTTGTTAAATTTGTACTTATTTCGTGCATAACCTTACCGTATTCATCCTTTGGCAATTTAACGGTTTTGTATTCGCTTGATTTTTTAGCAAACAGTTGTACATTTAGTTTTAAAGGCTTGCTGTTATTATCAATATTAACATTTTCGGTTGACGGTGTAAAGCCTTTTTGATTATTCTTTACTATCTGTTCAGATACAAGTTCTCTTGAATAGTCACGCTTTAAGTTATTTGCGTTGCACCAATTATTCAACTCATTACTCTTTGCTTGTATCTTGTTATCAAGCATATCACTTGTTTTCGTGTCACCATTTGATATTCATTTTGCATACAAAACAAAAAAGCAGTGCTCAAATGAACACTGCCTTGGTGCTGGTGACCGGACTTGAACCGGTACGGTATTGCTACCGAGGGATTTTAAGTCCCTTGCGTCTGCCGATTTCGCCACACCAGCACAACACATATATATTAATTGATTTTTAATATAATGTCAAGATTTAATTTTATTTTTTAGCTTATTAACTATTTCGAGCATTTTAAATTTTGGGATATATTTTTTTGATGTTATCATTTTCTTTTCTTCTTTTGTGAGCACTTTGTCAAAATCGTCTGTGCAAGCCGATATACAAACACTCGGATACATAACACACCACCAGTTGTGGCCTTTACCCTCCCCTATTACAATTTTTATTGTATTGTAATATCCCGACGGCAATGTAAAATCTTTATATTTCCTTATATCAAAAAATTCTTTGTCAACATATACTTTTACCGAATAATTGCTGTTGCAGTTTTTTAATGTGTTTTCCGCTGATTTTTGAATAATATTTATGTTTTTGTTTGCTGTTTCAATCGATTCATCAAGTGTGTTGCAATCTTTAAAAATATATGCCGTGTCTTTTAAAATGTTGTCTTTAACCTTTATTTTCAAATCTTGGTCAGCTTTGCTGTCGCTGTTTGCCAATATGTGCAACCTTAATACCTTTTGGCTGATGTCGTTTGACAATGTGTTAATCGGTGACATAATGCTGAACAAAATCAATGCAATTAAAAATATAGGTACAAATAAATATATTTTTTTTGACATAAAAAAGCCTGCCTTTCAAACAAATGATTGGCAGGTTTTGATTTTTTTATTCGCTTTCAATTTTGCAACCCTTGCTTACAGGTGTGCAAATGTGAATATCTTTAGCATAGTTTTTTAATTCTTCGGCTGATTTTTCGGCATCTTCTTTGTTTAAAAATATGCCGAAAACAGTAGGTCCTGAGCCGCTCATACATGTTCCGAGTGCTCCGTTTGAACGCATAATTTCTTTTATATAAACCCGTTCGGGCACTTCGATGAATTGTTCAAAAACATTTTCCATTTTTGCACAGATTTGCTCTAAATCTCTTGATTGCATTGCATAAAGCATACCGAGTTTGTCCGGAGTATGTACCTTTCCGTTTTCGTCAAAAGCCTTGAAAGCGTTGCCGGTATTAACTCCTGTTTGAGGCTTAGCAAGTAGGATATAGCACTTGCGGAGTGGTTTTACAGGATTGAGCACTTCACCGATGCCCTGTGCAAGAAGAGTACCGCCGCAAATACAAAACGGAACATCGGCACCGATTTTTACACCTATTTGGCACAATTCTTTGTTGTTTAAATTTGTTTTGTATATTTGATTAAGTGCCACGATAACTGCGGCACCGTCGGCACTTCCGCCGGCAAGTCCGGCAGCGTGCGGAATTCGTTTCTTTATATCAATATGGATTCCTGTATCTTTGATATTGTTCGTTTTGAAAAATGCGACTGCCGCTTTGTATGCAATGTTTTTTTCATTAAGAGGAATGCCCTCTTCGTCACAGGAAAGAGTTATCTTGTTGCATTTTGTTTTTTCAACGGTTACGGTGTCGTAAAGACCGACCGACTGCATAATCATAAACAAATCGTGATAGCCGTCTTTTCTTTGTGCAACGATATCAAGCATTAAATTTATTTTTGCGTATGCTTTTACTTTAACTTTCATTTTTTAATTCCTTAACAAATTCGCCTATTCTTGTAATGGCTTCTTTTATATTGTCGATAGAATAGCAATAAGAAGCTCTGATATATCCTTCGCCGCTTTCGCCGAAAGCGCTGCCCGGAACAACAGCAACACGCTTTTCTTTAATTAGTCTTTCGCAAAATTCATCACTTGAAAGACCTGTTGATTTTATGCAAGGGAAAACATAAAATGCTCCCTTTGGCTCAAAGCATTCAAGGCCGATTTTTCTGAATGCGTCAACCGTAAATCTGCGACGCATATCATAGTCCATAACCATTTTTTTGATGTCGTTGTCACCGTTTCTTAATGCGTCTATTGCGGCATATTGTGAGTTTGTAGGTGCTGACATAATGGCAAACTGATGAAGTTTTGTCATTTGCTTAATAACAGGTGCAGGACCAAGCGCATAGCCAAGCCGCCAACCCGTCATAGAGTATGTTTTTGAGAAGCCGTTTATAACGATTGTGCGTTCTTTCATACCGGCAATTGAAGCTATTGAGATGTGCCCCTCCGGAGTGTAGGTCAGTTCGCTGTATATTTCATCGGAAATAACAAAAAGATTGTGCTTGATTATTATTTCACACACCGCTTTGAGTTCTTGTTCATTCATTGTAGCACCGGTAGGATTGTTAGGAAACGGAAATATAACAGCCTTGGTTTTAGGAGTGATAGCATTTTCTATTTCTTCAGGCATAAGCTTAAATTCATTTTCAAGTTTCGTTGCTATAGGAATAGCTTTGCCCCCTGAAACTTCAATGATAGGCTTGTAGCAAACGAATGACGGTTCAACAACAAGTACTTCATCACCGTTGCCGATTAGAGTACGGATAGTCATATCAATGCCCTCACTGCCGCCGACAGTTACAAGCACTTCTGTCTTAGGGTCGTATTGAACAAGGTATTTTCGCATATAGTATCTCGAAATTTCGTTTCTGAGTTCAATCAGACCTGCGTTTGCTGTATATCTTGTTGCCCCTCGTTCAAGATAGTCTATTCCCTGTTGTCTGATATGCCACGGAGTTAAAAAATCCGGTTCACCGACACCGAGAGAAATTACATTGTCCATTTTTTCGGCAATAGAAAAGAATTTTCTGATACCCGATGGCTTAATATTGGTTAAATTGGGGTTTAAAAATTCATTATAGTCAATCACAGCGAGATTGTCCCCCTGTCATCCTTTGTCGGCTCTGCAAAGCTGATGCCCTGCTCTTTATACTTTTTGAGAATGAAGTTTGTAGTTGTTGAAACAACATCTTCAAGCGGAGAAAGTCGCTTTACAACAAACATTGCAACTTCTTCAAATGATTTGTTTTGAACTATACAACAGAGGTCGTATCCACCGCTCATAAGGTAAATGCTTTCAACTTCTTCGAGGTTTGCAATTCGCTGCGCAACCTCATCAAAGCCGTGACCGAACTTTGGCTGTACTTTAATTTCAATAAGTGCCGTGCAGGATTTTGCGTTTATCTTGTCTTTGTCGATTATAGCGCGATAACCTTTAATTACACCGCTTTCTTCATATAATCTGATTTGTTTTTTTACTTCTTCCTCGCTTACGCCGAGCATAACAGCAAGTTCGGCATTTGTAAGTCTTGGATTTGTTTCAAGTAAATATAATAATCTGTCCATATTTTCTCCTTATTCTATAGCAATGAGCTTTGGTTGCCTTTTTTCAAAAATCGTAAATGAGTCAAAGCCGCATTCTTTTAATATGTCATAGCCTTTGTCAATATTGTTGCACACTTTATCAAAATAATGTGAATCTGAACCGACTGTTACATATTTGCCGCCCATATCGTGAAATTTTTTAATATATTTCTTGTTAGGCAGTGTGTCGTTCATATCCATTGAAAGCCCGGAAACATTAAGTTCAACAGCCTTGTTATTTGATATAATGATACTGAAAATTTCTTCAATAATGTCATCAAATTTTGACATATCAACATTAATTTTTTCTCTTGCAACAATATATCTCAGCGGATAAGTAAGATGAGCCAAACTATCGGTTTGGTTCCATTTTGCCAAATCAAGCAAAGAATTAAAATATTGTTGTAACAGGCTGTAAATGTCATACTGCTTGTAATCTAAAAAGTAGAAATCTTCCATATCTTTTAGATTATGCACAGAACCGAGCACAAAATCAAAATCATATTTTGACAAGAATGCTTCTGAAAGTTCTTTTTCAAAAAGGCCCTGACCGAGTTCAACTCCGTTCAATACCGTAAGTTGCTGAAATTCAGCTTTGGCTTCAAGCACTTCTGCAAATTGCTTGTTCTCAAAAGCCCAACAACCGTCTTTCATTCCGTCAATGTCGCAGTGGTCGGTAATTGCTA
>OIXU01000922.1_pt1 | contig 9959 bp, 7 predicted proteins | sample 1587921 | NCBI WGS metagenome assembly OIXU01 (sample SAMN03283238) | human gut metagenome | biome: human-associated habitat; material: feces | host: Homo sapiens | place: Peru | collected 2012
TCAAAATTCTTTTTAGAGGCAAGCAAATGCGCCACAACTTCGCCGCCCATCGCGCCGTCCGAACCCGTAACGGCGACAAGAAGCAGCAACAGGCATGGGAGATATAGACTTCTGCTTGGAACTTCTGCATAGTGATATTATCAATGTTGCCTATATCTTGGAGTTGATTGCAGACCTCAATCCTTATAGCGAGGACTACGAAGAAAAGCGTAAGCACATCATCGACACAATGATTAAGGATGCCGAACTTCGCAGTAAGGCAAAACTCATTGACGGATTTATCCAAAAGAATGTGGATGATGACCGAGACAACTTCATGGCTCGCAAACAAAAGGCTGATGGTACAAGCGACCTTGAAGAACGGTTGAACAACTACATCGTCACCGAACGCAACAATGCCGTAAATATGCTTGCAAAGGATGAGGATTTGGATGCTTCCGTGCTCAATCATTACCTCTCGGAGTATGACTACTTGCAAAAGGAACAGCCAGAAATCATACAAGAGGCTTTGAAAGAGAAACACTTGGGACTGATAAAAAAACGCAAGGCATTGACAAGAATAATGGAGAGATTGCGTAATATTATTGTAACTTTTAATTGGGAATAAAGTATGTACTGTAAATATTGTGGTAAAGAAATCGCAAATGATTCTAAATTTTGTTGTCATTGTGGAATGCAAGTCAATGAATTGGCTAAATCTTCTGATATACAATTAAATACAGAGAAAGAACAACTATCTCCTGCCGTTTCTATTGAAGATAAAAAAACAATTAAGATAGATGTTGTAAAGAATGAAACAATAAAAGAATCCACCATTGCCAACGAAGTAATAGCAAACCTAAAAATGATTTGTTATGCTCTTACTACCATAGTCCTATTCATGATAGGATTTTACGCCTATCATGCCCAAGATATAAAGCCAATGGATGATAATTCATATTTTGGAGAAAGTTGCTATGATAAGACATTAAGTGGTAATTGGGAATTTTCATGGGAAATTCATTATTACAAAGAGATTTTGGCAATACTTCCATATTCAGAGTGGAGTGACTTGCAGAGAAAGATGAGGGTTCCAGAATATGACTACTCTAAAAATCCAATCCTTATTAATTATGAGTCCAAGACGGCTCTTGAACTTGCAGGAAAGGAAGCGCAATCTAAACATATACCAGAGGACTTACAAGAAGTCCTTAAAAAGAAAGCTCAGGAAGCAGCTCAAAATGATAAAGAAGATTTTAGAAATGTTATCACGGAGCAAAGAGAATTTCTTTTTGAGAAAGACAGAAACTTGTCTTTAAAATGGAGTACAATAATTTCACTTTGTGTTTTTATTGTAGGGAGGTATTTAATTAGATTTGCTAAATGGGTAAGTATTAATAAAACAGAGAACAAATAATATGAGCGAAGAATTACAACAGAAACTCCGTGACCAACTTTGGGAAGTCGCAAACAAACTGCGTGGTAATATGTCGGCAAGTGACTTCATGTATTTCACCCTTGGCTTTATCTTCTACAAGTATTTGTCGGAGAAGATAGAGAAACACGCCAATGACGCATTGGTGGATGATGAAGTCACGTTTAAAGAACTGTGGGCAATGGAGAAAGACGAAGATATAGAAGAACTTCAGGAGGTTGTCAAGACCGAATGTCTGGAGAATATCGGCTACTTCATTGAACCAAATTTCCTGTTCTCGTCTGTCATTGAGAGCATTAAGAAAAAGGAGAATATTCTGCCGATGCTCGAACGCTCATTGAAGCGTATTGAGGACAGTACCCTCGGACAGGACAGCGAAGAAGACTTTGGAGGTCTATTCTCTGACATTGACCTTGCTTCACCGAAATTGGGTAAAACTGCCGATGACAAGAATACTTTGGTCAGCAATGTTCTTCTTGCCCTTGATGACATTGACTTTGGTGTGGAAGCATCGCAAGAGATAGATATTCTCGGTGATGCCTACGAGTATATGATTAGCCAATTTGCCGCAGGTGCTGGCAAGAAAGCTGGTGAGTTCTACACTCCTCAGGAAGTGAGCCGTATCTTGGCAGAGATCGTAACCATCGGTCACGCTCGTCTGCGCAATGTCTATGACCCTACTTGTGGTAGTGGTTCGCTGTTGCTCCGTGCAGCAAGCATCGGTCATGCAAACGAGATTTTCGGACAGGAGAAGAATCCTACGACCTACAACTTGGCTCGTATGAATATGCTTCTTCATGGCATAAAGTTCAGCAACTTCCGCATAGAGAATGGCGATACTTTGGAGGCTGATGCTTTTGGCGATACACAGTTTGACGCTGTGGTAGCAAATCCTCCTTTCTCTGCCGAATGGAGTGCTGCCGATAAGTTCAACAACGATGATCGTTTCAGCAAGGCTGGACGCTTGGCACCACGCAAGACAGCCGACTATGCCTTTATTCTTCACATGATTTACCACCTCAATGAGGGTGGCACAATGGCTTGTGTCGCTCCTCATGGTGTGTTGTTCCGTGGCAATGCCGAGGGCGTAATCCGCCGTTTCCTCATCGAGAAGAAGAACTATGTGGATGCCATCATCGGACTTCCTGCCAATATCTTCTATGGCACAAGTATCCCGACCTGTATCTTGGTGTTCAAGAAATGCCGTAAGGAGGATGACAACATTCTGTTTATTGATGCCAGCAAGGAGTTTGAGAAGGTGAAGACGCAGAACAAGCTCCGTCCGCAACACATCCAGAAGATTGTAGACACCTACCGTGAGCGCAAGGAGATAGAAAAGTACAGTCATCTTGCCACACTGCAAGAAGTGGCTGAGAACGACTACAATCTCAACATTCCTCGTTATGTTGATACTTTCGAGGAAGAAGAACCTATCGACATTCATGCTGTCATGAAGGAAATCAAGGATTTGGAAGCCAAACGAGCCGACCTTGACAAGGAGATTGAAGGCTATCTGAAAGAGCTGGGATTGGTTGAATAAACAAAAAAAAGACTGACAATGAAAGGTTACGCAAAACCATTACATGAATTTATAGAAGGTCATAAAATCCAATTTGTAATACCTGTGTATCAGCGTAATTACGATTGGTTGATTGACAACTGTGACCAATTGTTTAGTGACTTGGTAAAACTAAGCCGCTCAAACAGATGTTCGCATTTCTTTGGCTCTATTGTTACATCATCTGCGGATAGCAGCTACAATAGATTGGTGATTGATGGTCAACAGCGTTTGACCACCATTTCACTTCTTTTGTTGGCAGGTATAAAAGCTGTGAAAGCTGGTGCTATTGAGATTAGCGAAGAATCAAAAATAGACGAAGCATACGAAGTCTTCTTAAAAGCTAAGTTCTGTAACTCTGAGCGTAAAATCAAGTTGGTTCCCATAGAGAATGACCGTATTGCCTACGATAAGATATTCAATGAAGAAGATTCTTTTGATGAGAATTCAAAGGTTACTCGCAACTATCGCCATTTCTATGATTTGTTGACGAGAAAACCACAAGCACTCTCTTTCGACCAATTGCTTGATGCTATAGAACGATTGCAAATTATATCAATAGAATTGGATAGTGATGATGATGCCCAACTTATCTTCGAAAGTCTGAACTCTACCGGATTGGCTCTTACTGAAGCAGACAAGATACGCAACTATCTCTTGATGTCTTTGACACCAGAGGAGCAGCATATGTGTTTCAAAAACTACTGGCAAAAGATAGAACTGGCAACCGAGAACCAACCAACAAAGTTCTTGCGTGACTATCTCACCATTCAGCAACAGTTACAGCGTCCTATCCGTCAGTCAAACATCTACTACGAATGGAAAAAGTATATGGACGGACATGAACGAAAGGAAGAATTAGTCAAGATGCTTGATTATGCGCACTACTATCAGCAAGTGACAGAGGCAAAGCTATCTACGGCAAAACTTTCAGAGAAGATGCGCCACATCTGTAATATAGAAACAGATGTGACTAATGTATTCTTTATACAATTTTTGAAATATGCCTCTGCCAATAGTCTTTCAGAAGATGAGATATTCAAGGTGATTGATTTGGTAGAAAACTATTTGGCAAGACGTATCGTGTGCAATATGCCTGGTAATGCTCTTACTCAGGTTTTCTGCGCTTTGCATAAAGATGTATTGAAAAGCATAGAGGAATATAGTTCTGCTAATGTTGAACTTGGTAACTCATATTCTGACATATTGACTTACCACATCATGCGTCGTGACGGTAATTATCAATTGCCAAGAGATATGCAATTCGTGGAGTCTATCAAAACACGTGACGCTTATCACATGTTGAAGCCATTCCAGATTTTCCTCTTTGAACGATTGGAGAACTCTGTGCATGGTGAATATAACGATGTGGCAACCGACATGAAAAAGAAGGATGCCACTATTGAGCATATCATGCCTCAAACGCTCAATGGTGATTGGAAAGCGATGCTTGGAGACAACTTTGAGGAAATACAAGACAAGTATCTTCATACATTTGCAAACTTGACTCTGACAGGTATCAACAGCGAATTAAGTAATAAGCCATTTGAGATAAAGCGTGATGGCAAGAAAATTGGGAATGAAATATATCCCGGCTACAAGAATTCAAAGTATCGCCTGACAAAGAATGTTACGCTATGTGACAAATGGACTGAAATCGAGTTGCAGAACCGATGCAATGAGATAGTGGCAACATTCTTGCGACTTTATCCATTACCACAAACAACATTCAAGCCATTGCCAAAACCAGTGGACGAAGCCTCTTTGGACGAAGAAACATTCTCTCCAACAAATAGAAATCTTAAAGGTTTCCGTTTGTTTGGCAATGAGTACAATGAAACTACTTGGAAAGGGATGCTTCTGCAAGTTGTAAAACTTGTGATGGAGCGATACACAGACATCGTAGATACGCTCTATGATGCCGAAGGTTTCTTCTGGTCTGCCAAGCAAGCAGATACAAGATACTGTACAATGATTGCTCCACAAAAATACTTGTGGACTTCAATGGATAATAGAAGTAAACTTCGTTGTTTACGCTTCTTGTTTGAGAAATGCGACATAGCCGAGTCAGAATTGGTACTGTTGCTTGAACCTGTAAAAGAATAGTCGTATGGAATATATAGATTTCAAGAAATTGATAGATGCCCTAACTGCCAAGCCTAAAGAAACGGAATGGCTGGAGTTCAAGCACAATTTTCATTCAAAGGAGGAGATTGGTGAAAGAATCTCAGCCTTGTCTAATAGTGCCTATTTGTGCAACATGCCATTTGGCTATATTGTATTTGGTGTTGATGATGAAAGCCATGATATAATTGGCACCGACCTATATGGCAAGCAGAAAATGGTTGGCAATGAAGAACTTGAATCTTGGTTGTCAACTCGTTTGAATCCTCGTATTGACTTCGAGATTATTGACGATTTCGATTATGAGGAGAAAGGTCATGTCTGCATATTTAAGATTCCTGCCACAACTAATCGGCCGGTAAGTTTCTTACATGAGGCATACATCAGAGTTGGCACGATTACTCGCAAGTTGAAGGATTTCCCTGCAAAAGAGGCTAAGATTTGGAAAGGTGGTCAGAAACCTTTGGAAAAGATTGTCTTGAAGAAAGGCTTATCTGGACAGGATGTTTTCTCTTATCTTAGTGCAGAGACCTACTTTGACATGATGCATTTGCCACTTCCACAAGATTCGATAGGCATCTTAGACAGATTCTTGTCAGAGAACCTTATTGTAAAAGATGAGGTTGGCTACAGCATCACCGAACTTGGAGCGATCCTGTTTGCCAAGCATCTTTCTGATTTCGATGGACTGAAACGTAAAATGGTCAGAGTAATTGTCTATAAAGGCAAAAGCAAGATTGAAACAATTCGTGAACAAACATTCGATAAGGGCTACGCCATAGGCTTTGAAGAAATGGTCGCATGGATAAACAGCCAACTTCCTGCTAATGAAGAGATAGGCTTGGCCCTAAGAAAAGATGCTCGTATGTACCCAGAAATAGCCATTCGTGAGTTGACCGCAAACATGATTATCCATCAAGATTTTGCGGAGCAGGGTTTTCCTATGATAGAAATCTATTCTGATCGTATTGAGTTCTCTAATCCAGGACAACCGCTTATCAGCATAGAACGTTTCATAGACGAATATCAGTCAAGGAACGATTCTCTTGCTGACATCATGCGTAGAATGGGTATTTGTGAGGAGAAAGGCAGTGGCATGGATAAAACTATCTTCTATGTGGAGTTATATCAGTTGCCACCTGTCCGCTTTCAACTTCAAGAAGCCCGAACCACTGCGACAGTATTTTCTTATCGAAAATTCGCAGACTTGGATAAGTCAGAGCGAGTAAGAGCCTGCTATCAACACGCTTGTCTAAAATACGTTTCAAACGAGAAGATGAATAATCAATCTCTTCGTGCTCGTTTGGGTATTGAAGACAAAAACTACCCAATGGCATCAAGGATAATCAAAGACACCTTGGAAGCTAAGCTGATAAAGGAGGAAAACTCAGAGGGTAGCAATAGGCATAACTATATCCCATATTGGGCATAAGTCATGTAACTACCATGTAACTGGCATGTAACTGAAAGGCTCAAAAAAGCATCAAAGTAAGATCAAACCCCTTTATAATGGGGCATAAAGCATATAACTACCATGTAACTGGCATGTAACTGAGCCATGATTGGTGAACTTAAATTAAGGATTAAAAATGATAACGACAATAAATAACAAACATAAGAAACTCAATGTCCCAAATCTCAGATTCCCGGAGTTTCAGGGGGAGTGGGAAGAAGAACGACTGGCAGACATTGCAGATTTGTATAAAGGTACTGGTATATCCAAAGACCAGCTGTCTGATGATGGCGAACCTTGTATTTTATATGGAGAGCTTTACACAAAGTACAAATCGGAAACCATAAGAGAAGTCATTAGCAAAACAAACATCGACAATACTAAATTGGTAAGGAGTAAGGCTAATGACGTAATAATACCTTGCTCTGGCGAAACAGCAGAGGACATTGCAACCGCTCGTTGTGTCCTCAATGATAATATCCTATTAGGTGGAGACTTGAATATTATACGTTTGCACGGACATGATGGTTCGTTTATGAGCTATCAGTTGAATGGCAAACGTAAGTATGACATAGCTAAGGTTGCGCAAGGTGTATCTGTGGTGCATCTTTATGGGGAACACTTGAAAGGGGTTAGAACCATCAATCCAAGTTTTGATGAGCAGAAGAAAATATCAAGTCTCTTGGCTTTGCTTGACGAGCGTATAGCGACCCAAAACAAAATCATTGAGGATTTGAAGAAGCAAAAGTGCGCAATTATTGAAAAGGTGTACTCTGAAATTCAAGGCAAAGAATACTCATATGGACAATTGTTTGATGTTGTAAATGAGCGTAACAAACAAATGGAATATTCCAATATTCTTTCTGCAAGCCAAGAAAAAGGCATGGTGAATAGAGATGACTTAAATTTGGATATTCAATTTGAACGTAGCAATATTAATACTTACAAGATCGTCAGAAAAGGAGATTACGTTATTCATTTGCGTTCATTTCAAGGAGGTTTCGCTTTTTCTGATAAGTTGGGTGTGTGTAGTCCTGCATATACAATACTGCGTCCAAATAGTCTTTTAGAATATGGCTATTTATCCAATTATTTCACTTCTCAAAGATTTATAAAGTCTTTGGTTCTTGTGACATATGGTATTCGTGATGGACGTTCTATTAATGTAGATGAGTGGCTCAGAATGAAGATTACTATTCCGCCAAAAGAGCACCAGCAATATATAGTAAAAGTAATTGGGACCTTTGAAAGAAAAATCAAGGACGAAGAAGCTTATGCTGCTCAGTTGTCAATACAAAAGCAATACTTGCTCCGTCAGATGTTTATATGAACATCTGGCGAAGCAGATACTGCTTTTGATTTTCGTATTGTTTCAAAGTCTTTCTACTTACTATAAGTTGCGCTTCATAAGCCTTCAGTAATTTAACTATAGCTTTTTGAGTTTCTAAATCAGGAAGATATACATAACAAGAAGAAAGGTTGTTTGCTGTTATTGAGAATACTTTTGTCCCCTGTGCCAATCGCTTGATTTGGTTATGGAAATAACGAGAATTAAATGCAAAGCCTTTGAAGCCTACGACAGTCTCGTTCTTTATATCACGACCATGAATAGTATGTAATCCACAGATTGTATTACCTTCAATAGTATCAACAAATTCTACGGATTTTGCTATTTCGCCAGTATCTTCTGAAGCATCTGCAAAAGCAACATCTCCTTCTTGGCACAATGTATATTGCTTAGGTATTGCTTCATTTTTAATCATCGGTAAAGAGGCAGAGTTAATTCCACGTGTCTGAAAACCATGTATTAAACCATAATGTAGATTTCTAATTGCACCTTCTTTATAACTCAGTTGCTCCCATGATAGCGAATTGGTTGGGAAGAATTGCATAAATGAACGTAAATATGTCTTTTTCCACAAAGGATTATCCAACAAATTGTCCTCCATTCCCTTGATTAAGGACTGTAACTTGTCAATGATTTTGTTTTGGGTCGCTATACGCTCGTCAAGGAGAGACAGAAGAACACCAATCTTAGTTTGTTCTTGTTCACTAGGCAAATACAAAGGCATTTCTGTAATCATCTCTTTGCGAACAGAATCAACAGAGTTCTTTGCACTCATCCTCTTTACTCTGTTGTAAAAATTGGAAGAGAAAAAGTAAAAAAGATAATTAGCATCACACTTAAAATTACTAAGGATATAAACACGTTGATGGACACCAATTTTTCCATAAGTATGATGGAAAACTTTACCAACTCCAACTCCGTCACCAGCAGTGAGAATGGCTTCACCATCGAAAGTCCATGAATTAATACGCTCTACGGTTTGAGAACGTACATAAAAAGGATAAATGCCATCATCCATTTTATCTTGTGTATTCTTATTGCCTGTAGAGGTGCTGCACACATCCTTGAACTTACACATCTCCCACTCCCCCTGAAACTCAGGGAATCTGAGATTTGGGACATAAGAGGTCGATTTTCTCTAATTATTATGTACACCTTCAAAATTAAGGATTACAATGACAACAAAAACGATTAGAGAAATTGCGTTGGCTTGGAAAAGTGACAAGCAACGCTATGTTAAGCAGTCCACATACGCTGCTTATGTGTTAGTTTTAGAGAACCACATATTGCCAACGTTTGGCGATTGTGTGGCTCTGAGTGAGAAACTTGTGCAGGAGTTTGTTTTGCAGAAACTGAATGGCGGACTTAGCATTAAAACCGTAAAAGACATTCTGATTGTCTTGAAGATGGTGATGAAGTTCGGAGTGAAGAACGAATGGATGAGCTATTGCGAGTGGGACATCAAGTACCCTACAACAGAGACCAACAAGGAAATTGAGGTGCTGACGGTGGCACACCATAAAAAGATCCTCGATTTCATCAAGCAGAACTTCACGTTTCGCAACCTCGGCATCTACATCAGTCTGACTACAGGTTTGCGTATCGGAGAGATTTGTGGCTTGAAATGGTCGGACATCAACACCGACAATGGAACAATAACCGTGAACCGTACTATTGAGCGCATCTACATTGTGGAGGGTGAACGCAAGCACACAGAGTTGGTCATCAACACACCAAAGACCAAGAACTCATGCCGTGAGATACCGATGAACAAGGAACTGTTGGCTATGGTAAAACCTCTGAAAAAGGTGGTAAACACAGACTTCTATGTACTGACCAATGAGGAGAAGCCGACAGAACCACGTACCTATCGTAACTACTACCATCGGTTGATGGCGCGTCTCGACATTCCTCGACTAAAGTATCACGGACTGCGCCATAGCTTTGCCACACGCTGCATTGAAAGCAACTGCGACTACAAGACAGTAAGCGTACTGCTCGGTCATGCCAATATTACAACAACCCTTAATCTCTATGTTCACCCGAACATGGAACAGAAGAA
>OIXU01000923.1_pt1 | contig 9951 bp, 7 predicted proteins | sample 1587921 | NCBI WGS metagenome assembly OIXU01 (sample SAMN03283238) | human gut metagenome | biome: human-associated habitat; material: feces | host: Homo sapiens | place: Peru | collected 2012
AGGGGGATGGTTTACGGTTTGCAAATTTACTAAAATCTCTAAACATTTGGATGCTTTCGCCCAATTTTTCATAACTTTGCACGAAGATAAGTGGTTGACGGACAATCACAGCGTGCCTTGTGGTGTCCGCAAGGCGCAGTCTTCGCATAAAAACAATACAACTGAAATGATATTCAAGAAGCTTTTTCTCGCTGCCGGGATGACGATCCTCGCGCTCGGCGCACAGGCCCAGATGGTCTTTGATGCCAATCTTTACAATGGCAAACCTCCTCACAGCAATGGCGACAAGCAGGACACGGCCAAGGTGCGCGTCTTCCTGCCCTCCGACAAGGAGGCCACGGGCCGCGCGGTGGTGATCTTCCCGGGTGGCGGCTATTCCAGCCTTTCCATGGAGAAGGAGGGCTACGACTGGGCGGAGTATTTCCAAAACCAGGGTATCGCTGCCATCGTCCTCAAGTATCGCCTGCCCAACGGCCGTCCCGAGGTGCCCGTGGAGGATGCGGAACAGGCGTTGCGCCTCGTACGCCTCAACGCTACGTCGTGGAAGCTCAACCGCAACGACGTGGGTGTGATGGGATTCTCTGCCGGAGGCCACCTTGCTGCCATGGTGGCGACTTCCTCTACCGGCGACGCCAAGCCCGACTTCCAGATTCTTTTCTACCCCGTCATCTCCATGACGGAGGGAGTGGCCCACGAGGGCAGCATGACCGCGCTCTTGGGCAAGCACGCCTCGAAGAAGGAACAGAAAAAGTATAGCGCCGACCTCCATGTCTCGCGTGTCACGCCCCGCGCCTGCATCGAAAGCGAAACGACCGCCGCCACGCTCGGACAAGAAGGCGTCAGAAAGCACAACCCCTACGCAAACCTCGATTTCATGCCCCTGCCGCTGGCCAAATACGTCGCCGACCACATCGCCCTACAAGACGAGCTCGACGAAACGCCAAAAGTCTTCGTCACGAACTACTTCTTGCGCGACGCCAACGGGAAATTCCTCAACCACAAACTCGACAAAAAAGTTTGGATGCTCTGGGCCGAAGAACGCGTCCACGGCGACGTCGACGCCATCGACACACCCATCGGGCGAATCCCGCGCTACGAAGATTTGAAGCGACTCTTCAAATCCGCCCTCGACAAAGACTACATCGCCGACGCAGTGCTCCGCAAAGCAGGCTATTACTCGGAAAATGGTCAGTGGGACGCAAGCAAGGAACATGCGTGTGTAATCGGTGTATATCGCTTGACGATGAAATCTAACAGCGACAACTTCCGCCAATCTGCCATTCAGGGCATTATGAAGCGTGTGAAAGCAAAAGGGGCAGAGGTGATTATCTATGAACCAACACTTGAAGACGGCACCACATTCTTCGGCAGCAAGGTCGTTAATAATCTTGATGAGTTCAAGGAACAGAGCAAGGCCATCATTGCCAACCGCTTTGACGATTGCTTGAAAGACGTGGAAGAAAAGGTTTACACAAGGGATATATTTAGAAGGGATTAAGGTCTTTTATGGTAGATTATAATGTTAATCTTGAGGGGAAGACGGTTCTGGTGACAGGTGCTGCTGGTTTTATTGGCAGCAACCTTGTGAAGCGCCTTTTTCACGATGTGAAGGACATTAAAGTAATCGGTATTGACTCTATTACTGATTACTATGATGTCAATATCAAATATGAACGTTTGAATGAAATAGAGGCTTTGAATCGTGACTGGACTTTTGTCCACGCCTCTATTGCAGACAAAGAAGCTGTAGAAAAAATCTTTACCGAAAATAATATTTCCGTAGTTGTAAACCTTGCTGCCCAAGCAGGAGTACGTTACAGCATCACCAATCCTGATGCCTATATCCAGAGCAACCTTATCGGTTTCTACAACATACTTGAAGCTTGTCGTCATCATGAGGTAGAGCATCTTGTATATGCTTCATCTTCATCTGTTTATGGTAGCAACAAGAAAGTACCATACTCAACTGATGATAAGGTTGACAACCCTGTGTCGCTTTATGCAGCCACCAAGAAGAGCAACGAGCTGATGGCTCATGCCTACAGCAAACTCTACAACATTCCATCAACAGGCCTTCGCTTCTTCACCGTATATGGTCCTGCTGGCCGCCCCGACATGGCATACTTCGGCTTCACCAACAAACTGGTGAAAGGCGAAACCATCAAGATTTTCAACTACGGCAACTGCAAGCGCGATTTCACTTACGTCGACGATATTGTGGAAGGCGTGGTTCGTGTAATGCAGCACGCTCCCGAAAAGCGCAACGGCGAAGATGGTCTACCTATTCCTCCATACAAAGTATACAATATCGGCAACAATCATCCAGAAAATCTCCTTGACTTCGTAACTATTCTTCAGGAAGAACTTGTCCGTGCAGGAGTTCTTCTCAAGGATTATGATTTTGAAGCCCACAAGGAACTCGTACCTATGCAGCCTGGTGATGTGCCCGTGACCTACGCCGACACCACCCCCCTCGAGCAAGACTTCGGTTTCAAGCCCAACACAAGCCTTAGAGAAGGCCTACGCCACTTCGCCGAATGGTACGCAAAGTATTATGCCAATAAACTGTAAATCGCAAACCACCAGTCCATTTTCTATGCAGAAAAAAGTGACGAACATTCTTTATGAAGTAATTCCAATCAGGCTATTCTTGATTGTGATGCTTGTGTTTTACCATGCTTTTGCTGTTTTTTCAGGGGCATGGACTCCAATTGCTGGCTACCCCGACATTCCAATTTATGGAATGGTGGATAAACTGTCGTATGCGTGTTTGCTTGAAACATTCGTGTTCATATCAGGATATATCTTAGGGTACCAGGTGAGCAGAAAAGGAGTAGAGCTTATTCTGAATGCAAAGTCTTATTTCACGAAGAAATTAAAACGGTTGATTTTGCCATCCATTTTGTTTAGCATACTTTATGTGTTGATTTTTAATGATTCGAATGCTTCTATACAGGGCATTGCATATAATGTGCTTTCGGGTGCTGGTCACATGTGGTTTTTGCCCATGCTGTTTTGGTGCTTCGTGTTCGTATATCTTACCGAGAGGTTTTCATTCTCCAAAAAGTGCATGATAGCGTTGCTGCCGCTGATGCTGCTTGCTTCTTTTCTTCCCTTGCCTTTCAGAATTGACACAGCGATGTACTATTTCCCATTCTTTTATGCAGGCTACTATGTTAAGAAGTATGGGTTGGAAATCAAACACAGTGATTGTAAATCGGCATTTGCGCTTATTGCGTGCTTCATTTCAGCCTTTGTGCTGAAAATTAATGTTGAAAGTGCCACCCAAAACGGGGGGGGTATTTTGCGTTGTCGCATATAATTAGTTTAATCATTTCAAAATCAATAAGATTTGCATGTGCCGCATTTGGAGTGGCACTATTGTTGACTCTTTCGACAAAACTTGTTAAACACTCCGACCCATCAAAATGGAACTTATTGCTCAAACTTAGTGATAGCTGTTTTGGTGTATATATTTTCCAACAGTTTATATTAATACTTATTGGGCAAACCAAATTATCACAAAATGTTAATCCATATTTATATCCATGGATTGCATTCGCCATTTCACTGGTAACATCGTTGTTATTAACTGTTTTCGTTAGAAAAACGAAGTTTGGCTCACAACTGATGTAATAAGTAGCGTGAAATGAGCGGGGAATTTGAATTAATCATATGAAATGAGTAAAATCTCAGGAATAAAGAAACGTATAACTAACAGCAAGGATGGTAAAACCGTTTTTGCAAATTTCGGGTATTTATCACTTTTGCAGATTGCTGGATATGTGTTTCCACTTATAACAATGCCATATCTTGCACGAGTGATAGGTGCTGATGGCTTTGGAAAAATAGCATTTGCGTCAGCAATTGTTGTGTGGATTCAAACAATATCAGATTGGGGTTTTAACCTTACAGCCACACGTGATGTAGCTCAAAATAGAGACGACAAGGAGAAGGTATCAAGAATTTTCAGTAATGTGTTATGGGCAAGATGCCTGCTGACGGTGTTTTCAGGTTTGCTGTTATTTATTGCAATTTCTATAGTGCCGTATTTTCACGAAAATGCTGCTATTATTTGGATAACTTTTTTGCTTGTTCCTGGTTACATTCTTTTTCCTGATTGGTTTTTCCAAGCCATAGAGAAGATGAAATACACCACAATTTTTAATTTGGCATTCAAACTGATATTCACTGTGGCGGTATTTATCTTTATTCGAGACAGAGAGGATTATCTTATTCAACCATTGCTAACCACAATTGGATATCTAATATGTGGCGCAGGAGCGTTGTTTTTGATTCTCAGAAAGTGGCAATACAAGTTGTATGGTCCAAATTTGAGTGAGATTAGGAAAACAATCAAAGGTAGCACAGATGTGTTCATCAACAATCTGATGCCTAACTTGTATAACAGCTTTTCTGTGATGCTGTTGGGATTCTTTGGTGGCGCCACTGCCAATGGCTTGTATGATGGAGGAAGTAGATTTCCATCAATTTTCTACCAATTTCAGTCAGTGCTATCACGAGCTTTCTATCCATTCTTGTCTCGTCGACCAGATAAACATAGCTTTTATGCAAAGATAAATATGGCAACGGCTTTAGCTGGGGCAATATTGCTAATTGTGGTGTCTCCGTGGTTGATTAAAATCATGTTAGGCGACGAATTTGAAAAGTCCGTAATCGTGATGCAAATATTGTCGTTTTCTGTCGTGTTTTTAGCAATGAGTTACACCTATGGCACCAACTATCTTATAATTCATCACAAAGAGAGGGCGTTGAGAAATTTGACATTTGTTTCTTCGCTTATTGGTATGTGTGTGGCTGTTCCCTTGGTGTATTATTTCACTTATATTGGAGCTGCTATCACAGTGCTCCTTTGTAGAGGCTTATTGGGCGTAGGCTCATTCGTATTGGCTAAAAAGTTTATGAGGATTTTTCGTTTTCATAGTTTATAGAAAGAATTTACTAAATATTTTTGTACATAGTCAACTTTATGGACGCTGTATGTATAAAGCTTACAGACAGTATGTCTACATAATTCATAAATTAATTATTAATAACATCGTGGCATCAATTAAACGTGGCATCAATTATTTGATGCACAACAGGACACAGTTTTGTGACTCAATAGTTAAGAATTTTTTTGCTTGGCTGCCAGACAAGCAATATCTGTCATTGCGATTTCGGTTTCAGATGGGCCGTTGGGTTGACTGGAAAAATCCAACACTATATCAAGATAAACTGCAATGGTTGAAAATCTATAATCGTCAGGAACGTTACACGGAAATGGTCGATAAAGTAGCTGTAAAAAAATATGTCGCAAGAATTATCGGAGAGAAATACATCATTCCAACCTTGGGGGTATGGAGCCATTTTGACGATATAGATTTTGACACATTGCCGAATCAGTTTGTGCTAAAGACCAATAATGGGGGGGGCAATACTGGTGTTGTGGTGTGTAAAGACAAATCGACACTGGATAAGGCGAAAGCTAAGCAATGTTTAGAGAACTCGCTTCGAAGTAGTATTTATAAAAGTCTGAGGGAGTGGCCTTACAAAAATGTTGTCCCAAAAATCTTTGCAGAATCATATATGGAAGATGACAGCGAATTCAATAAGGGTGGATTGACTGACTATAAATTTACATGCTTTGATGGTAAAGCTGAAAATGTGATGGTTTGTTGTGATCGTAATACGGGTAACACTAAATTTTATTTTTTTAGTCGAGAATGGAATTTATTGCCACTCAATAAGCGAGGAAAAGAAATAGACAGAAATTTCACACTGCCTAAACCAGATTGTATGGATGAGATGTTTGAAATAGCAGGTAAACTGTCAGAAGGTATTCCATTTTTGCGAGTTGACCTTTACTGTATTAATGGTCGACCTTATTTTGGAGAAACTACCTTTTTCCCACAAAGTGGACTAGACCCCAATATTTTACCAGAAACAGAATTGCAATTTGGAAATGAGATAAAACTATAAAAAATGATATGAAGACAATAGGTTTAGTAATTTCGCATAAAGAGAACGAAAAGCGCCGTGCGTTAGTGCCAGAGCATATAAAAAGAATTAAGCACCCTGAGATGCTTTTGATAGAGACTGGCTACGGCGAAGTTTTAGGGTCTGACGACGAAGATTACACTTCGCAAGGGTGTAAAGTGGCTTCTCGTGAGGAAGTTTTAAAGTGTGATGTGATTTGCGACCCGAAAATTGGCGACGCTGAATATCTTGATTTGTTGAATGGGCAGACAATTTTTGGTTGGATACATGCTGTGCAAAATCGAGATATTACTGATAAAATAATAGAGCATTCACTCACATCCTTTGCTTGGGAGGACATGTATGAATTTGGTCGTCATTCATTTTGGCGAAATAATGAAATAGCGGGCGAAGCAGCAGTCTTTCATGCGTATATGTGTCATGGTATATTTCCTTTTCGAACTAAAGCAGCAGTCTTAGGAAGAGGAAACATAGCTCGTGGCGCAATTAAGACTTTGAATTATATGGGAGCGGAGGTTATACAATACGATAGAAAGACCGAACACTTATTTCAAAAGGAACTTGGTGAATATGATGTGATAGTAAATGCTATCCTTTGGGACACATCTCGCAAAGACCATATTATTTATCGTGAAGACCTCAAACGAATGAAGCATGGAGCTTTGATTATAGATGTGGCATGTGACAGAAATGGAGGTGTTGAAACAAGTATTCCCACCACTATAGATAACCCTACTTATGTAGTTGATGGAGTTACGCATTATGTGGTTGACCACACCCCGTCTCTTTTTTGGAAGACCACCAGCAAGACTATTAGTGAAGAATTCTGTAAGTACATAGATTATATTATAGAAAATCGAGCTTTGGAGAATCCTGTTTTATTAAAAGCAAATAATTTTGATAAAGGAGTTATTATTGACAAGCGTATTTTAGAGTTTCAACACAGATAAGTGTTTTTGTCAACTCATTCCCAACATGAAACAACTATAAGTAATTACAAGATAAGAAGTGATAAGAAAATTACGTAGAGCCTGCTATTATATTCGTCACAACAGGGCGCAGTTCTGCGATTCGTTGGTGGCAAACTTGCTGTTTTGGTTGCCTGATGAGCCATATCTTCGACTTCGATTCCGTTTTAAAATGGGATATTGGCCAAATTTGACTAACCCTCACACATTTGTGGAGAAAATCAATTGGCTAAAGCTGCATGATCGCAAACCTGAATACACGATGATGGTGGACAAGTATGCGGTGAAAGAGTATGTGGCATCTAAGATAGGCAGAGAATATATTATTCCTACTTTGGGTGTGTGGAAGGAACCTGAGGATATTGATTTTGACGCTTTGCCGAATCAGTTTGTGCTGAAAACCACTCATGGTGGAGGTAGTGGTGGTGTGGTTGTGTGCAAGGATAAAAATACCCTTGATAAGGGTAAAGCTATAATGAGGCTTCGTAACAGTATGGATAGCGACATTTACCGCAATCTGCGTGAGTGGCCGTACAAGAATGTGAAGAAGCAGGTGATAGCGGAAAAATTCATGATTCCAAAAGAGAAGGTGAATGACCCTACCTACGACCTCACGGATTACAAATTCTTTTGTTTTGGTGGCGAGCCATGCTACTGCCAGGTGATTCGGGACCGCCACACTCGCGAGTCGATAGATTTTTACGACATGGAATGGAACCATCAGAGTTTTGTAGGCCTCAACCCGAAGGCACCAGATGGTACCCCGGCTATCGCTAATGGCATTACGCCTGTAGGTAAGCCAAAACATCTTGAAACGATGAAAGAGATTTGTAGAACGCTATCAGCAAATATTCCTTTCCTTAGGGTTGACCTGTATGTGATTGATGGTAAAGTGTATTTCGGTGAGCTCACGTTTTATCCAGCCAGTGGAATTGGATTTTTTAAACCTAAGGAATGGGACGAGAAGCTCGGTAACTTAATAGACATAAATGACCAAATTCTTTAAAAATCCGTGTAATATATATATATCGCTCCTTACGTTTTACTCAATGCAGGGCACGATGATACCTACTGGTGGCAGTGCGCTCTCGCAAATGATAGTGCTCGTCACTATGCTGATGGGGCTGTATTACACCGTGAAGGTGGTGGCGATGAAAGGAAAGCCCGTTTATTTTAAGGGGCTGAATTTGCTGTTTTTCATCTTCGTGGTATATGGATTGGTATTGCTTTTTAGCGACCATCATTATGTGATTAAGGCAAAGCGATTTGGAGATGGGACGGTAAGCAACTTTTCGTTTCTGAAAAGTATATTTCTATCATTTCCAAATATTTACACGTTTTATTATTTCTCCACAAAAAAATACCTTACCGAGAAATTGCTGAAAAAATGGATATTCGTGTTTATGGGGGCGGCTGTGTTTATTTTTATTGATTATCAGATGACCACCATTCACGAGCTGCTTCTTGAGGGAACGGATGTGGACGAAGTGACCAATAATATGGGATATCTGTTTGTGGCACTGATTCCTTCTGTAGCTTTATTCCGTAACAAAAGCCTTTTGCAGTATGAAATGATGATTTTTTGCATGGCGTTTATCGTGCTGGGTATGAAAAGAGGGGCGATTATCGTGGGCGTGTTGCTGATGCTCTATTTCCTGTACTTCAACTATCGGTATCACCAAAGCATGTCGAAAACTAAAGTGCTGTTCTTTTCCGCTTTGATAGTAATCGCTGCTGTGTATATTGTGCAGTATATGATGGAAACGTCGGACTATTTCATGGCGCGCATTGCACAAACCGAAGAAGGCGGCTCCAGTGGCCGTGATGCGATTTATGAGCATTTTTGGAATCACTTTAAAAATGAGACCGACAATGTTAAGTTCATTTTCGGCAATGGTGCAAATGGCACACTGGGCATCTATGTCAACTATGCTCACAACGACTGGTTGGAGATAGCCATCAATCAGGGCGTGCTTGGACTGGTGGCGTATGCATTCTATTGGCTTTGCTTCTTGAAAACGATATGGAACACGAAGCATAACAAAACGGCAAGATTGGTGCTCTCGCTTGCATTTATTTCATTCTTTGTAGAAACCATCTTTTCAATGTCGTATACAGGTTATTCAATGATGGCGTGCACCACATTCGGCTACTGCCTCGCCCACTGCCAAACCCCAGAAGAAACAGAATTACAAAAATAGGAAATGAAGAAGATATTATTGATTACGGAGAATTTAGGGTCGGGGGGAGCCGAGCGGCAAATTTGCGGACTGGCTTCGCTGCTGACCAAGGCTGGATATCCCTGCCGGCTGATTACATACGTTGAGAATCAGTTTTATGAACCATACCTCAGACAGAATGGTGTGGATTACCAGTTTGTGCCAGAATTGTGGAACCAAAACACTCGTGTGATTCGTGTGGCGAAGTATGTGCGCCAATTCAAGCCTGATGTGGTGATCTCGTTTTTGCCGTCGGTGAATAAGACGATGTGTTTGGCGAAGTTGCTGTTTAAGGCGAAGTTGGTGGTGTCGGAGCGCAACAACAACACTTGCGTGACCCGTGCCGACAAGGTGCAATTCAATCTCTACCGTATGGCTGATGCCGTTGTGCCTAACTCTAACAGTCAGGGGGCATTTATACGCCGTCATTTTCCGTTTCTCGGCAAAAAGGTGCACCCCATCATCAATTTTGTGGATGTGAATCGCTTCACTCCAGCTGCCACGCCTGCGCAAAACGATGTGTTGCGCATTGTGACGGTGGCTCGATACGCAGGTCAGAAAAATGTGTTGACCTACTTGAAGGCGGTTCGCATGGTGAAGGATATGGGCCTAAAGGTGCATTTCGACTGGTATGGCGACAAGAAGCACTATGCCGCCTACTATGCCGAAGTGGAGAAACTGTATGGCGCACTTGATATCGACGACTACCTTACGCTACACAACCCTAACCAAAGGATTGAGGAGGAATATCGCAAGGCCGACAT
>OIXU01000924.1_pt1 | contig 9950 bp, 12 predicted proteins | sample 1587921 | NCBI WGS metagenome assembly OIXU01 (sample SAMN03283238) | human gut metagenome | biome: human-associated habitat; material: feces | host: Homo sapiens | place: Peru | collected 2012
TTCTGTGAATTGAAAGAATTAATCCTAATATCATCATCTCTTCCTATAACACCCATGTACGTGAAAAAATCCTCCATTTTCGATGACGAGGACTATAAGTCCGCCATCCAGTACGCCGACGCCGCCCAGCGAGTGGTCTACGAGGCCGAGGCTAAAGCAATCAACGAAATTCAGAAGGGCATTCTGGAGATTTCCCAGAAAGAAGAGCCGTTCGACGTGTTCATCTGCTATAAGGAGACGGACGCCAACGGCCGCCGCACACCGGATAGTGTACTGGCTACCGATCTCTACCACCAGCTGACACAGGAGGGCTTCAAGGTGTTCTTCTCCCGCATCACGTTGGAGGACAAGTTGGGTACCGCCTACGAGCCGTACATATTCGCCGCACTGAACAGCGCCAAGGTCATGGTGGTACTGGGCACGAAGCCGGAGTACTTCAACGCCGTGTGGGTGAAAAACGAATGGAGCCGCTATCTGGCGTTGATTCGGGGTGGTGCGAAGAAGGTGCTGATCCCCGCCTACCGCGATATGGATCCCTACGATCTGCCAGAGGAGTTTTCCCATTTACAGGCGCAGGATATGTCTAAGCTGGGCTTCATGCAGGACTTGATCCGTGGCATCAAGAAGCTGACGGAAGCCGACAAGCCCGCGGCCAAAGAAACCGTGGTGGTACAGGAGACTGCCGCCAACACTGCCCCCCTGCTCGAGCGCGCATTTATGTTTTTGGAGGACGGGAATTGGCAAGACGCCGACCAATACTGTGAAAAAGTGCTGGATCAGGACCCCAAGTGTGCACAGGCCTATCTGGGCAAGCTGATGGCGGAGCTGCGAGTCAGGAAACAAGCGCAACTTGCCGATTGTGATGAACCTTTTGATGACCGCGATAATTTCAGAAAAGTCATCCGTTTCGGCGACAAAGCGCTTTGCGCTACGCTGGAGGGCTATATCACCCACATTAACGACCGCAACGAGAACGCCCGTCTGACCGGCATATACAACGACGCCGCAAATGAAATGAACCGCGCGGATTCGGAGGATTCCTACCGTTCGGCTGCTGATAGCTTCAGGAGCATTTCCGGCTTTAAGGATGCGGATGCCCTTGCCGAACGGTGTCTTGATAAAGCGGAAATCTGCCGCAAGGATGCTGTATATGCTTCTGCCAAAGAGAAGATGACCGATGAAAACACGGTGTCTTATGAGGATGCAATCTATATTTTTAAAACTATTTCCGGCTGGAAGGATGCCGACGAGCAGATCGTTCTCTGCCAACAGAAGATCGAAGCGCTTCGTCTGGCGGATGAACGCAAGGCGGAGGAGGAGCGGATCGCTGCCCAAACAGCAGCAAAAAAGCGAAAAAAGGCATTGGCGATTGGAATACCTACCGCGAGCGTCTGCATTGCGTTTGTGATTTTGCTTGTAGCGGTGATCATTCCCGGAATAAATCATAAGAAAAGCTACCAAAACGCGGTTTCCTTGTTGGAAGCGGAAGACTATGAAATGGCCGCCATCGAATTTGGAAAGCTGGGGGATTATTCCGACGCGGCGGAGCAGAGCCGCAGCTTGTGGGACCGTATTGCCGTCCGGGAGGTGATTTCCGCCGGAGGTGAACATACCGTCGGGCTGCGTGCTGACGGTACCGTTGTCGCCGTCGGCAGCGATGATTACGGCCAATGCGATGTGTCCGACTGGCAGGACATCACTGCCGTCTCTGCCGGAAATTACTATACCATCGGACTGCGTACTGACGGTACCGTCGTCGCCGCCGGTCCAGATAATTACAGCCGATGCGATTTGTCCGACTGGACGGATATCGTCGCCATAGCCGCCGGGTCTTACCACACCGTTGGGCTGCGTGCGGATGGTACCGTCGTCACCGTCGGTGCAGATAAATATGGCCAACGCAACGTTTCCGACTGGACGGATATCGTTGCCATAGCTGCCGAAGGTTTCCACACCATTGGACTGCGTGCCGACGGTACTGTTGTCGCCGTCGGCGATAACGGTTCCGGTCAATGTGATGTTTCTGCTTGGAACGATATCGTTGCCATAGCTACTGAGGATTACCTCACCATCGGGTTGTGTGCTGATGGTACCGTTGTCACAACCGGATGGAAGGGTTACCACAACGAATTTAATGTTTCCGACTGGAACGATATCGTTGCCATAGCTGCCGGAACTTGGCATATCGTTGGTCTGCGTTCCGACGGCACTGTCGTCGCCGTCGGAGACAATGATGACGGCCAGTGCAATGTTTCTGACTGGACGGACATCGTTGCCATAGCTGCCGGGTCCTACCACACCGTTGGTCTGCGTTCCGACGGCACTGTCGTCGCGGTCGGTGAGTGGGGCAACGGCCAGTGCGATGTGTCCGATTGGGAGGGCATCGCCATGCCAGCACAGGTGCGCTGAACCACGGCTGCGCGAACCAGACAACTAATTATTTCAGAGCCAAAAGGAAAATCAGTATGTTGGATTGCAAAGAACTTAAGGAAAAATTGTTCCACATATATGGCAGACGTATCATTTGCAGAGTTGGGCAGGGACAGCCAGTCTACAATGCGACTAAGGAGATCACTCAGCATCCCGAAGCCGATATCGCCGTTTATATTCAAGAAAAAGTGCGCATCGCTATCGTATGGGATTTGGCCGCAAGGAAGGATTACAAAAAGCAAATAAAGAACTTATCTGCCTCTGAAAGTTGGGACAATATTAAGCCAGGCAAAGGAGAACTGAAGGTTCATTATAAACGCATGGGTTCCAGTCGTGATGCACTATTCGAGAAAGTCTTAATTCTTGATGTTGATACGCTTAACTGCATATTGGAAGATTTGCCGCTGTATCTCAAGGTTGATCCAGACGATGAAACGTGTCCTCAGGCTGTACGCCAAAACGAAAAAGAATATGATATCCCACCTGCAGAAGTTCGGAAAAGGATTTCTACATCAAGGTGGGAAAGGGATTGGAGCTTTAGAAATAAGGTCTTGGCTGCATATGGTTTTAAATGTGCAATCTGTAGGTGTGATGAAGAGAATTTGTTGGAGGCGGCACATATCAGGAGTGTCGCAGACGGCGGCTCAGATGATGTCAAAAATGGCATATGCCTTTGCGCAAATCATCATATTATGTTTGACAAAGGGCTGATTAAGATCGATTTCGCCCGATGCCATCTCACTGATGTAAAGAGAAACCTGAAAAATATGCCTTGGTATTCAGATTTCGTTGGTCAGTATGGTGGCATGATTGAAAGTCCAAATTTAGAAAAATGCGCTTTATAGAAAGCTTCGGAGGAAAATGTTATATGTCAACATTCAATGCCACCTAAAACCACTTTCATGTGCTACCGGCCTTGTACGGTCTGTGTGAGGACGATTTCAACGGATATGTTGATCGCTTGGTTGAAGCTGGCTACATAGGCAGGCGCACTACAGACGACATAACCCATTATGTTGCAACGCCCCAAGCCGAGCATTATAAGAAATTAGAATTGCTCAAGGTGTTAGAACCTGCAATTAAAGCTACATCTGAGGGTATAACGACTGCTGCATTCGAGTTTGCTCAAAAAGAACTGCTGTATAGTCAATAGCAAAAGAGTCGGCGCAGGGAATCCCCTGCGCCGGCTCTTTTGCTATACTCACTTGATCGCCTCGCCAAGCACCTGACGCAGCAGGTCTGTCACACCCTGCGCGGCCTGAATGGTGGCGATCATCAGCAGGTCGCCATCCACCTCCGACCAGTTGAGGTCATATCCCGCGCTGCGGATAAGCTGCGTCAGAAACGCCCGCTGGGTGCGTCCGTTGCCCTCGCGGAAGGGGTGCAGGTAGTTGGTCGTGCAGTAAAAATCGGCAATCTCCTCCACGAATGCGTCATGGGACAAGTCCTTGAAGTAATTCTGCTCTTTCAGCCGGTCAAAAATCAGCTTGGCCTGCGGTTCGATCTCCCCAGCAGGGCAGAAGTCTGTTCCCTTCTTGCTGAGGTTCACCGTGCGGATCTGCCCCGCCCAATCGTACAGGTCAGAGAAAAGAAACCGATGGATCGCCTTGTAGTGGGCAAAATCAAAAACGCCTTCCAGCGGGCATTGTTCCAGCTTGGAGGCGTTGACATAGGTGGCGAGAGCCTCCGCCTCTTGCAGCGCGGCCTCGTCATGGATATGCAGTTTGTTCACCAGCACCGTTGTGCCGGGGTAGCAGTTGTCCTGAATGGGATCGATGCTGTACGCCATATCATCGTCACCTCTCGGCTGGTTTTGCAAAACGCCGCAGCAGCTCCGCCGTGGTCACCTCGCCACGCAGCACACGCTGGCACTGCTCCCGCATCTGGGGCGTTACCTGACAGCCCTCCATACGGACGGAGGCCTCCGCGTTCTTCATGGAAGCTGCATATCGTTTGTCGTCGCTCTTGTACATAGAAAAACTCCTCGCGTCATCCGCGAGGAGTCTGGAGCTTGTGGCCGGATTCGAACCGGCGACCGGTGGTTGTCCGTAAGGATAGCAGGGCAGGTTCGGGTGAAGTGTGTTTGGTAAGGGGATTATAGCATCAAATCCGCCAATTATCCACAAATTTATCTTCGGAGAAAACAAATCACATTATCGTTTATGGAAATATATCCTTCGGATGCCAAGTCTTTCAAATCAGAATCAAACATCACAGATGCGCCTTGGATAATTCCTGGCTGTTTTGGTGGCAAATACTTAACCTTCAATTCTTCGTATGTAATTTCATTGGCTTCCGCTATAACATTCAAAAGGCTCATATTACAGGGCTTAGTTACTCTCAACATTTTTCTCCTCTCTTTACGCATATTATGTGGTTCTGTCACTATTCGATTCGGTTTATTCTTCCACAAATCGCCTCAAATGATTTGACTGCAGTTCTGCACTCCGGCATTTAATTACTACTTAACTCTGATTTCAGAAGACATTTTATTGATTAGCCTTTCAAAATCAATTTCTTTAATTTCGGGGATGCCTTCATACTCTTTGTTCAAATACTTATTTCTAATATTGTTATTTATGTAAGTTCGCTTCTCGTAGTCTGCAACGCAACGAATGATTTTATGCCCAGCAGTCTCTTCATAGAGTATATATGTAGACTCTCGAGCAAAATCAGTTTCCATGAGCATTGTGTTATGTGTGGTCATAATTACTTGTCCGCTTATGTGCTCATGTATCTCTTGGAGCATTTTCTGGAATAGCATATCATGTATACCAGAATCAGCCTCATCCAAAACTACTGTCCCTCCCATACAAGCTGTGAGCAGGTAACAAAGTATTTTTAGAATTTGATAATTTCCCGCCGACTCTCGAGCGAAATCAATTTTGCGATATTCTCCTGCAATCAGCTTTTCAACGATCAGCTTATAGTTTATATAATTACCATTATAGGCTTTTTCGTATTCAACCTTACGAATATCAGAATTAATCGCGGAGAAGAACTGCGAGAAAATATACTCTGCAAGATCAAGCTGGTTTTCTTTTTCTGTTACAATTTTGCCGCGAGTTGCATCTTCAAACACAGCAAATGGAGCATACAGCTTATCCCATTTTCTCGTACCAAAGCCAATGCTACAAGACAGGATTCCAAGTTCACCTAATACATCCTCAAAATTGGCAGAAATGTTATCTCGCCCATAAGATTCTGACTTATCATATAGTTCATGCGATATGATTGCTAACAGGGAGTGCTTTCCCCAAAAACGTTTAGCGGTTGCTTTAATGTCAGATAACAAATCTTTATCTTTTACAATGCCACTATTAATCGTTATGGCTTCTTTGCTGCAATCGAAATATACCCCGCGACGCTTGTTTAATAAGTACTCTAACCGTTCGCATATGATCTCATTCTCGCCTAATTCTATGTAATATTTTCCGGAATTTCCAAAAATGCTAAATTCATACTCTGCAACTATTGGAGCATCACAATTCACCATCCTGCAATCGTTAATGATTGCACGCATATCGCGAAGCCCCTCCATGATTCGTTGGCGCATATCCTGCTCCATTTTTTCGTCGTTGAAAATGGACTTTTGAGCAAGTAGTTCCTCGTACATATCGCGAACATCCATAGTTGCCATGAGTTCGCAAAGAAGCACAAATGCGGAAACCAGATTGGATTTGCCCACACCGTTTTCACCGTAAATAATTGGTTTTTAGGGGCATTACCCTTTGTGGTCAGGTTAAATTCAATATTATCAAATGTACGAAAGTTTTGAAGTTTAATTTTTGTAAACATAGGTATCACCCCTCTGCACTGAGTATCGCACATTCTCTCCAAAAAATCAACCCTTAATTTCGTTCTTGTAACACATCAACCGCTAATTATGAGTAATTTTCTCTCATAATTCCTGCTTATTTTCTTTTTGCGCTTGACAGACAGGTGGATTAGTGATAGGATATATTTGGATTAAGAGCCTGTGAGCAAGGCAGCCAAGAACCTTGAAAAGGAAAAAGGGCAAACAAAAAGGCGCCTTGGTCAGGCGCCTCCTCGTGCCAGAAAAGCACTGGCTGGGTATTCAAATAAGCAGCGTTATTAGTTTACCACAGCAAAGACCACTTTGCAATAAAAATTTGCTGGCAGAAAGGGTAAAAAAACGAGTTTTGTTCGCCTTTTAATATATCATTGGAGGTGCTCAAAATGAGTATTACCGTTAAAACTGGGCAAAAAGCCCCCGCTTCTGGTCAGTACAGGCCCAAAGGAAGCAAATCCGAGGTCACTTTTGTCGAAGGAAAGCGTGTACCGCCGACCTCGTCTGGTGCAACTGAATTTAAGTTGATTGATCAGACAAAACACAAAGGAGGTAGCCGATGAAGACGATTACCTTGGAATTTGATGGATACTGGCGCGAAGTTAACAAAGGCAGTATCCCTGCAGAATCTGGCATCTATGGTGTGTACGCATGTACATACAACAAGGACCAGAAAACTGTATCTTTGCGTGAGCTGGTCTATGTTGGCGAATCCGCTGACGTTAACTCCCGTATCAGCAACCACGAAAGGCTGTCAGACTGGAAGAAACGCTTGAGAGCTGGCGAGACTCTCTGTTACTCCTTTGCAAAGGTTGCAGGAAATGATCGACTTCGTGCAGAAGCTGCAGTGATTTTCCATCACAAGCCTCCTTGCAACATCGAGTACAAGCACTCTTTCCCGTTTGCTGACACAACGATTACGGCTACTGGAAAGCACGCCAAAATCGACGACACCTTCACAGTGTATCAGACCTAACGAAGAAGGAAAGGGCTTGGGTACTTCCCAAGCCCTTTTTCCATACTACCGAATTACAGAAAAGAGGATAACTTTGTTTGATTTCATTTTAAAATTGCTTTCCTGCATTCCTATTGCCTTGCAGCTTTCTGGCGCCTTAGTTCTCATCTCAGCAATGAAGTCAATTGACCAGGTCATTAAAGGAGTCATTAGCCCATCTGATCATGCAATTGGAACTTTCAGCACAGACAAAAAGAAAATCTTGATAAACGTTGAGAAGGTAAAGTCCGCGTTGGCCAATCACTATTATCAAAAATTTGCGATGCATTATATATTATGGGGATATCTGGGCGCGGTCCTTTTCAACGCAAGTGCGCCTAATGGTATTGAAGATATGTGTCTCGTTGCCGCATTCTCGATAATCTTTCTTTTGATTGCGGTCTTGATGGTGAAATGGCTATCCGCCCGAAACGCTCCTAAGCATGCTTCTTACGACAGCGACAAAGTTCCAGACGGCACTGTAGTCGTTGAATATGAATAACTTTCTGTTAGAGAAAATTGGCCCGGAGTGGTTCTAAGAACCGCTCCGGGCTGTTTTACAACTCAAAGGAACTTCTTACATTTTCTCTGGGCGAAACTATTGCGACGTGGCATTGTGGCGAATTTTGTGCTCCATCATTCCCCGATTTGGGCCAGCCTTGCACTGACCTGCTCAAAAGTCTTAACTGCGATATCAAAATCCTGCTTTTCGTCGGTATAGAGCAGCGTGGTATGTAGGCTTTCGTAAGTTGACCGAATGGCAGAATCGAAATACTGCTGCCACGAAGCAAAGTTATAAGCACCGGTCGGATCATACTCAGCAGAGATATTGCGCTTTCCAATGTAATAGGCGTCGGTATCCTTTGTGAGCTGCACCAGCCGTTTAAGCTCATCTGTTTCGGCCAGGAATGCCTGGATCTCCGGCATCTGGTACAGGCGGGTCACATCATAGATATGGCGCACCTTACGGTTCAATGTGCCGCAGATGGCATGGCGCTTCACGGACATAATTTTATCAATAAAGGTACGTTCGATATTCAACGTATTGACCTCTACCGCAGCCAGTCCAAACCGTTCAATATCGTCTGCAAAACCGCGGCTCTCCAGGAATTCCTGAATATAAGTTTTTATCTGCATTTTCTGATACGGGTCCGGACGGACAGTACTTCCAATTTCAAGCTTCACACGGTTTTCAGGATCACCGAACCAAACATACATGCTCTTGCTGCGGTTGGAGCGTTCCTCCACGATCTTCTCCGTTTGTGCGCCAGCCGCCATGATCGTTTCGATTTTCTTGATCGCTTTGTCGCAGGCTTTATCCGACAGTTCCATTCCCAGAAAGGTAAGGTCGATGTCCTCGGAAAAACGGTCAATGGAACCTGGGTAGCACTTGCTGAGAGAGGTGCCGCCCTTAAAAACGCACTGGTCTGCATAAGGACTGTCGGCCAGCGATTTCAGCATCATGACGATATAATAGTCGCGCTCGACGGCAGACTCGGAAATGTGTTTTTCATTGGCAACAACGGTGATCAATTCACGAAATTCTTCAGGATGCGTATGCAGCTTCATAAATCTCCTCCATAGTGGGATGCTTATATTCGGATAGGGCGGAGAGGTATTTGTTCAGGTTATTCTCCACACCATAATGATTCAAAATATTCCGCAGGAAAGAAATCGTTTTTTTCTGGTACCGCATCTTTTGTATCACCTGCTCTAATGCGCTGGCATCGTATTCATGCGCAAACTGTTCACAGAATGAAAGGAACTGCCGATAGTTCAGGTCCTGAATCTCACCAAAATTTTGCAGCACTTCAAGCACATGGAGCGTTCGTTTCACTTCCGGTGTATACACTAAATCGCAAAACTGCAAAAACACATTGCTGATCGTTTTGGTTTGCTGCTCCATCCGGGATGAAAGAACCTCAACAGTTTTAGCAACCTGCGTGGTGAGTTTCAAACTGTTATACAAGGAATATCCGACAACAGTACCTTTGTCCGGTTCTGTGAAGGCCGCAACGATCTCCTTTTGGGACGGCGGGACAATGCCATATTTACTTGTTTTAGGCCGATAATACGTTCCCTTTGCTATTCTGCAAAGGAAACCTACTTTGCACATTCGGCTAAGAGTTTGGTAATAGGTTTCCTCGCTGACCGCTTCACTGAGTTGCTCGGTATATAGCTTACTGGCAAATATCAGTTCGTTCTCCGGAAACTGTTCCATAGTTCGTGTGATGATTTGCGCACTGGTCATTCGTTCCACCTCCTATTCCATGTATGCACTTACATTCTATTCTGTTGTACACACATTGTCAAGTAAATTTCATTTTTACTTGACAGTTTGGGCTGCGTAATACACAGAGTCTGATCGATCCAATAAAACTTCTTATTATCTTTTACAGGATTCAACTATCAATTCCAGAAGTCTGGCATCAAAAAATTGTGGAGCTACCGGAAACCGGCTTCCATCATAGTATCCCCCAATACTGGCTGTCCAGTTTGGGGGTACATATCCGTTCCGCCGGTGCCGTTGTGCCCGGTGACGCAGTTAACGTCACCGAGCGCAAAGCTTACAGGCTCCTTTTGGTTGCGAAAGCCCGAAAGAGAGATTTCTTTAATGCTTATTTCGGTTATCTGTTCCATAAGCTCCACTCCTTATTCCCAAGGTAAAGCATTCTGCTCGTTTAATTTCGTTATGCCGTCGGGTGTTTCGGTCTT
>OIXU01000925.1_pt1 | contig 9945 bp, 6 predicted proteins | sample 1587921 | NCBI WGS metagenome assembly OIXU01 (sample SAMN03283238) | human gut metagenome | biome: human-associated habitat; material: feces | host: Homo sapiens | place: Peru | collected 2012
CTGTCCTCCTGAAACACTGCCGCGGCCCGGCCCACGCCCCGCACCCGGCCTGCAGTGGGCGTGTCCAGCCCCATGAGGATGCGCAGCAGGGTGGTCTTGCCCCAGCCGCTGGGGGCCCACAGCACCGCCGGGCCGTCCACCGTGAGGCAGAGATCCCGGAAGAGCGTTTTCTCCCCGAACTGTTTTGTCAGATGCTCGATGGTCAGCATTGCGGCACCTCCCCGGTCACAGCGCGGGTCACGCGGTCCAGAAGCAGCAGAAACAGCTTTTCAAACCCGGCGCTGAGCAGGATGATCACAAACGTCCATGCGAACAGCTCCCCGGTGGAAAGAGTGATCTTGGCCCGGTAGAGTGCATCGCCGATGCTGCCATTGGGCAGGCCGATCACCTCAGCGGCTACGCCGCTCTTCCAGCAGATGCCAAGGGCCACGCTGCACCCCTGCCGGAAGGCCGGCAGCACCGCAGGCAGCCACACAGCCCGCAGACGGCGGGCAAACGGCAGGCGGAACACTTTTGCCATTTCCAGCAGCTGTGGGTCTGCGCTCCGGATGCCGGTGCGCACCGCGCCGTACAGCACCGGCAGCACCATCAGAAAGCTGATGAGCACCGAAAGCGATGCTCCCCGCACCCACACCAGCGCCAGAATGATGAAGCTTGCCACCGGCGTGGCCTTGACCAGCTGCAGCACCGGTGCCAGCAGCACCTCTGCCGCGTGCCACGCCTGCGCCGCCGCAGCCAGAAACACGCTGACTACCACGCCCAGCCCGAAGCCCAGCAGGATGCGTCCGGAGCTGAAGCCCACCCGCTGCCAGAACTCTGCCTGCGGCAGAAGCTGCAAAAGGGTGCGCAGCGCCTGCACCGGCGATACCAAAAACACCTCCTGCCCGATGGCCATGGCTGCGGCCTGCCACACCGCCAGCCAGAACGCCACCGCCAGCAGACGGCGGAAAAACTGCTTGTTCTGCTTCATAAACTGCCCTCTTCCCCTGCCTATTATAAGGTATAGTATACCATACCGTCCCGCAAAGGGGAATGACCTGTGCACCACCTGCGGTGGGTCGGCTCACGTTGTATATACTTTTATTCAACCATTGTATGCTTGACATGAATTTGCATCCAGTGTAAACTGGATACAATATGCGGTGCGCCTTGGCACCGGCGCAGGAAAGAGGGGACAGTATTGACGCAAGCGCTCAAGGGCCGCAAGCTGATGCTTGTCGGTTTTACGTTATTTTCCATGTTTTTCGGGGCAGGCAACCTGATCTTCCCGCCCGATTTAGGCGCAAAGGCAGGGGCAAACCTCTGGCCCGCCTTTCTGGGGCTTGCTATCAGCGCCGTGGGACTGCCGGTTGCGGGAGTCATCGCGGTGGCGCGGGCAGACGGTCTGGATAAGCTGGCCGGGCGGGTGCATCCGGTGTTCGCGCAGGTGTTCATGATTTTGATCTATCTGTCCATCGGGCCGTGTCTGGCTATTCCGCGCACCGCAAGCACCTCCTTTGCCATGCTCACCCCGCTGCTGGGCAGCAGCGCCGGGCTTCAACTGGGGTACTCCGTGCTGTTCTTCGGCGTGGCCTTTCTGGTGGCGTTGCGCCCGGACAGGCTCACCCGCTGGCTGGGCAGGCTGCTCTGCCCCTGCCTGCTGGTTCTGATTCTGATCCTGTTCGGCGGCTGTCTGCTGCACCCGCTGGCGGCGCAGTACGCTGCGCCCACCGAGACGTATCGTTCCGCGGTCGTGTTACAGGGCGTATTGTACGGCTACCAGACCATGGACGCCCTTGCGGCGCTGAACTTTGGTGCGGTCATTGCCATGAACATCCGGGCGCAGGGCGTTGCCCGGGAGCAGGACGTGCAGCGCAGTGCCATCCGCGCCGGGCTTGTGGCGGGCGGGCTGCTGCTGGCCGTTTATGCCATGCTGAGCCATGCCGGTGCCCAGACCGGGGCGGTATACCCGGGCCTTGCCACCGGTGCCGAGGTGCTGACCGTGCTGGCCGAGCGGCTGTTCGGCAAAGCAGGGCTGGTGCTCCTTGCCGCCATCTTTATGCTGGCCTGCTTCAACACCTGTGTTGGACTGATCGCTTGTGTGGGAGAGTATTTCCACACCCTGCTGCCCCGCATCCCCTACCCTGCTCTTGCCGCCTTTTTTGCCGCTGCCAGTATGCTGATCGCAAATCTGGGGCTGGCAGAAATTCTGCGCCTGTCCATCCCGGTGCTCAACGCGTTATACCCGGTGGCCATTGTGCTGATTGCACTTTCCTTTGTGCCCGGACTGGAGCAGCGTCGCCGGGTCTACCCGCTGTGCATCGGCTGCACCGCCGTGCAGAGCATTGCCGCCGCGTTGCCGCTTGGCCCGCTTTCTGCTCTTGCCAACGCCCTGCCGCTGGCGGCGTTGGGCTTTGGCTGGGTGCTCCCGGCGGTCGTCGGGCTGCTGGCAGGCATCCTTTTGAGCTGTACAGAAAAATAAAGGAGATATTACTATGATCCAGCCCATCATGCACGACCCGCTGTTTCTGGCGCAGAAGTCCGCCCCTGCCACCCCGGAGGATGCCCCTGTTGCCCGGGACTTACTGGAGACCCTGACCGCCCACGCCGACGGCTGTGTGGGCATGGCTGCCAACATGATCGGCGTGCGCAAGCGCATCATTGCGGTGGAAGCTGAGGACGGGTATCTGGTGCTGTTCAACCCGGTCATCCTGAAAAAATCCGGCCAGTACCAAGCCGAGGAGGGCTGTCTTTCGCTGGAAGGCGTGCGGAAAACAAAGCGCTGGCAGAACATCAAGGTGCAGTATCAGACCATGGACGGCAAACCCCGCATCAAGACCTTTACCGGCTGGACGGCGCAGATCATCCAACACGAGATCGACCATTGCGACGGAATATTGGTTTAAGCTTTTATCACGCACAAAGCCCCCGAGGGTGTGACCCCCGGGGGCTTTGCTATGCTGTAACAGAGAAATGAAGGTGTTATTGTTCGCTTAAAACCTCTTGCGGTGCCCTGCATCCGCTTCGACCCTTGGGCGGGTCTCACGTCTTGCAGACCGCTGCGCCAAAAATTGCTCCCTGTTTCCGCCGCAGGCGGCGGTCGCAATTTTAGCCTTTAACGCCACCCAAAGCAACGCCGCGGACGATGAATTTAGATAGCAACAGGTAGACGACGATGACCGGCAGAATGGCGATGGCCACCATCATGTACACCTTGCCCATATCGAACTTCAGGAAGTCCGCGCTGCGCAGCTGAGCGATAAGGATCGGCAGGGTCTTTTTGTCGGCAGTGTCCAACACCAGAGCCGGGATGAAGTAGTTGTTCCAGCTGGCCACGAAGGAGAAAATGGCCTGCACAGCCAAAGCCGGCTTCATGATGGGCAGCACGATCTTATTAAAGGTATAGAACTCGCCTGCACCGTCAATGCGGGCGGCCTCCACGATCTCCATGGGAAGGGAGGCGTCCAGATACTGCTTCATGAAGAAGAACACGGTAGGTGCTGCAATGCTGGGGACGATCAGCGGGATGAAGCTGTTTTTCAGGCCCATCTTGGAGATCAACTGCAGAAAGCCCAGTGCGGACACCTGTGTGGGCATGGTCATGATGAGCAGGATCAGGGCAAAGGCGGCTTTTTTGAACTTGAAGTTATAGGCGTAGATGCCGTAGGCCGTCAGCGCCGAGAAGTAGACGCTGAGCGCTGCCGAGCAGGCAGACACCAGCAGGCTGTTGCGGATGCCACTCACCACTGGGATGTTGGCGTCCGTAAGCACGTTGCGGAAGTTTGTGATGATGGACTTGCCCGGCATCAGCGAGAAGCCCTTCTGGATCTCGAAGTGGGTGCGGGTGGAGTTGATGATCAGCACATAGAAGAAGAACAGGCACAGAAAGCTGATCAGCACCAGCACCAGATAGCACCACGCACGGCGGGCGGTCAAGATCGCCTTTTCGGACTGGTTTTTAGGCGTATGTGCCATACTTATTTCCCTCCTTTGGCAGCAGCCTTTTTGGCTGCCTTCAGTTCCTTGCGCTGAGCCTTGGTCAGGCCGTCATCTTCCTTGGTCAGCGAGAAGTACACGACGACGCACAGCACTGCACACACAAGGAACAGCACCACAGATACTGCACCGGCCATGCCGTAGTTCTTGCTGAACAGGTGGTTGTTCAGGTACATGATCATGGTGGTGGAGGTGCGGTCCGGGCCGCCCTTGCCGTTGGTCAGGATCTGCGGCACATCGAACATCTGCAAGCCGCCGATCATGGAGGTGATCATCACATAGACCAGAATGGGGCGGATCAGGGGCAGGGTGATCTTCCAGAACATCTGGTTCGGGGTGCAGCCGTCCAGCTCCGCAGCCTCGTACAGGGTGGGGTCCACGCCCATGATGGCGGCCATCAGCATGATGGTGGTGTTGCCGAACCACATCAGGAAGTTCATCAGGCCCACCAGACCACGGTTGCCCCACACGGTATTCAAAAAGCTGATGGGGGTCTTGATCCAGCCCATGCTCAGCAGCACTGCGTTCACCGGGCCGTTATCCGAGAACAGGGCGAAGAACAGCATGGCGAAGGCCGAGGCCATGATCAGGTTGGGCATGTAGATGACCGTCTTGAAGAAGGTCTGGCCCTTCAGCTTCAGGCGCAGGTCGGTGAACCAGGCCGCCAGCAGCAGGGAGATGGCGATCTGCGGGATGAAGCCGATGATCCAGAGCAGCAGAGTGTTGCTGAAATATTTGGGCAGGTCTGTTGCAAACAGGGTCACGTAGTTCTTCAAGCCCACGAAGTTGGGCCCGATGATCTTCAGACCGCTGCGGTAATATTCAAAGAAGCTGTAATAGATGGTGGATGCCAGGGGGATCAGCTGGAATACCGCGAAAATGAGAAAGAACGGTGCGATGAAGATGTAGCCCCATTTCGCGTAGCTGATCGACCCTTTCTTTTTTGTTTTCTCTCCCATGTGACTGCCTCCTGACGGATGTTTCAGGAAAAAAGGGAGCGGGCGGGGCACTGCGCCCGGCCCGCCCCCCTGATCTCAGTTGTGTGCGAGTGCGTCTGCCTTATGCGGGCCAGACAACGTCGGTCAGCTCCGGATACTTTTCCTTGATGGCGGTCTCGAAGTTTGCCTTTGCGGTATCCTCGTCCACGTTGCCGGTGAAGTAATCCTTGAAAGCGTTCTGGAAGCTCTCGTTCAGGCCCTGATCGTACGGGCCGGCGTTGGACATATCGATCTTCTTTGCAGCCTCGGCAAACAGGGCGATGTGGTTCTGGCCGCCCAGGAAGTCGGACTTGTAATCGCTGCTGGCGATCTCTTCCATGGCCTTCTCGTTGTTGGTGTAGTCCTGCGTATCCATGGTGATCTGCTTCATGATGGCTTCATCGCAGGTCAGCTTCTGCATGACATCCTTGATGGTGTCGAGGTTGTCGCTGCCGGCTGCGCCGCAGATCCAGGTGCCGCCCCAGTAATACGGCTGAGGGCCTTCGCAGACTGCGTAGTCACCGTAGATGCCGTTGCCGACCTCTTCCTTGCCGCCCTCAGAAGTAGGCGTCTCCAGAGAGTTGCCCAGCAGGGTGAAGTTGATGCCCCAGGTGGAGTAGAAGAAGCCGAACACCTTGCCGGTGGGGCCCTGATCGGCCGCCCACTGGCTGTCCCACAGGCTGGACTTGTTGTTGTAGCCCTTGTCGGTGTACTCCTTGGTCTGATCCACCCACTTCATCAGGTTCTCGTCCACGGTAACGGTGGTGCCGGTGACCCAGGGCGCTGCCACGTTGTTGGAGAAGGTGCGGTATGCGTCATCGAAACCGGACAGCATCTTGTAGCCCTTGGCGGATGCCTGTGCGGCGACGTCGTTGAACTTGTCCCAATCGGACAGGTAGCTCTGGACTTCGGTGGGATCATCGGTGCCCAGAACATCCTTTGCGATGCTGCGGCGGTATGCGAACAGGCCCGGCGTTGCCTGCCAGGTGGTGCCGCGCTGGCTGCCGTCCACCGTGACGATGTCCTTGGTATACTGGTACTGACCGGCCAGATCGGAATCGGTCAGGCCGATGTCGGCCTTCACATCCAGAACGTAGTCGGAATCCACATACTTCAGCGCGTAGTCGGCCTCGATCAGGAAAATATCGATCTTGTCATCGTCGGCGGCGCTGTCCTGACTCAGCAGGGCCTCGTCCAGCTTGTTCTGATAGTTGTTGTTCTCGTTGGCATTGATGGTCCACTTCACGGTCGTGCCATCCTTCAGGGTGGTGGTGGACTTATCCGATGCGATGGCGGAGACTTCGGGGTAATAATCGTTGAAGCGGCTCTGGAATTCGTCGTTCCAGCACCAGATGTTCAGCACCTTGCCGGCGGCAGAGGTGTCGGAAGCGGCTGCGCTGGATGCGGGAGCGGAAGAAGCAGTGCTGGTGGAAGCGGAGGAACCGCCGCAGGCAGCCAAAGCTGCACCAATGGTCACTGCGCCGGATGCGAGCAGGAAATTACGACGAGAGATCTTTTTCATAAGGGTAAACCTCCTTCATGGTTTTCCAATTAAAAAATTCATTCTCAAAAACTCCGCGCCGGGAGTTATGGGTCTTTGTTAAAGGATGCGGACGGAGCCGCCGTCCAACAGTTTGCCGGACACCCGGATCTGCTCCGGCAGGGTCACACGCGGATGCTCGATCAGCTCGATCAGCTTATCCGCTGCCAGCCTGCCAAGGGATTTTGTGTTCTGCTGGTAGGTCACCAGCGAGGGTTTGACCACCCGGGAGAGATAGATGCCATCGTATCCCATCACCGAGATGTCCTCCGGGATGCTCAACCCCGCTTCGGCCAGAGCGTTGTAGCCGCCCAGTGCGGAAAAGTCATCCGGGAAGATGATGCAGGTGGGCCGCTGCGGCAGTGCCAGCAGTGCCCGGGTCTCCTCTGCGCAGCGATCCACATCGTGGTACACACCGCAGCGGACGTACTCCTCCGGCACCTTCAGCCCCAGCTCCTCGCAGGCTTGATAGAAGCCTGCCAAGCGGTTCTCGGTAACGGCGGTCTTTTCGCCGTGGATGAAGGCGATGCGCCGGTGTCCGCAGGCCCATGCCTGCTGTACCAGAGCCTTTGTGCCCACCACGTTGTCTGAAAGAATCGCCATCCGGTTGTTGAACACATGGTCGATGGTCACCACCGGCACATCGCCGTTGACCAGCTCCACCACCTGCGGATCGTAAAAGTTCACACAGGCGATCACCACGCCGTCCACACCCCGGTAGTGGCAATGTTCCAGATAGCTCATGGACTTGCCGCTGATGTTGTGGTTGATGAAGGTGATATCATAGCCGCGCTTTTCCGCTTCTACCTTGAAGCTGTCCAGCACTGCGGAGAAGTACTCGTGGGTCAGGCCGCTCTGTTTTTCATCTACGAACAGAACGCCAAGATTGTAAGTACGGTTGGTTTTCAGCGCCCGGGCCGCTGCGTTGGGCAGGTACCCCATGCGGCGGGCCGCTGCACGGATGCGCTCCCGCGTGGCCGGTGCGATGTCCGGCTGGTCGTTCAGCGCCTTACTGACGGTTGCGACGGATACGCCGCATTCTTTCGCCAGATCCTTCAGGGACGGCATCTTATAGCCTCCTTCCGAGGATAGGAGCTGCGGGATGTTTCTCGCAAGTTCCTTAATCGTTTTCGCAATCTCAATATATCGCATTCTGCACCAAAAATCAAGCGAAAACGTAAAAGTTTTAGCTCAGCTGCATCACTTTTGGCATTTCGTTTTAATTTGACCTGTAAAAATTGTGCATCTCGATTCACTTTCGTTACATTTCGATTAAAACAGAAAAATTTTCGTTGCAGTTTCGTTATGGTTTTCGTGTCAAAGGCCGCATGTATATATTACTTTTAAAATGGGGTTTCGGGTCTTTCGTTCGCCCTTTCGCCGGTGTGCGCCGTGCCGAAAGCTGCCGAAAACCGCCGGGGCTGCGCAGATTATTTTAAAATTTCCGTTGAGATTTTTGCAAAAAGCTCTTGCATTTTTGGGTGGGATACGGTATGCTTAGCGTGATGAGATTGCTTCTTTCGCAGTGTCTTAATCGTTTTCGCCCATCGACACACTGCCCGCCTGACAAGGCGCAGTTTTAAGGAGGAAGCATTATGAAGTTCGGATATTTTGATGACCAGAATAAGGAATATGTCATCACCACCCCGCAGACGCCCCTGCCCTGGATCAACTACCTTGGCAGCGAGGACTTCTTCAGTCTGGTCTCCAACACGGCGGGCGGTTACAGCTTTTACCGGGACGCCCGGATGCGCCGCCTGACCCGCTACCGCTACAACAACTCCCCGCTGGATATGGACGGCCACCGGATCTACATCAAGGATGGCGAAACCGTATGGAACCCGGGCTGGCAGCCCACCAAGACCCCGCTGGACAGTTACAGCTGCCGCCACGGTCTGGGCTACACCATTCTGGAGGGCAAAAAGGACGGCGTGACCGCCCGGCAGGAGCTGTTCGTCCCCAAGGGGGATGCCTGTGAGCTGGACCGGGTGACAGTGTGCAACGGCAGCACCGTTGTCAAGGAGCTGGATCTGTTCAGCTATGTGGAGTTCTGCCTGTGGGATGCCGTGGACGACAGCTCTAACTTCCAGCGCAACTTCTCCACCGGTGAGGTGGAGGTAGAGGGCAGCGTCATCTACCACAAGACCGAGTACCGCGAGCGCCGCGACCACTACGCCGTGTTCTGGGCAAACTGCCCGGTGGACAGCTTTGACACCACCCGGGATGCCTTTTGCGGCGTGTACGGCGGCCCGGCAGACCCGCAGGCCGTCCGCGCCGGGCACTGCTCCGGCAGCATTGCCCACGGCTGGGCACCGGTGGGTGCGTTGCACATCCACCTGACCCTCGCCCCCGGCGAGAGCCACAGCATCCTGTTCGGTCTGGGCTACATCGAGAACCCGCAGCAGGAGAAGTTCATTGCCCCGGGCGTCATCAACAAGACCCGCGCCCACGCCATGATGGAGCGCTACGCCACCGATGCGCAGGTCGATGCCGCCCGCGCCGCCCTGCGCACCCACTGGGAGCAGCTGCTGTCCACCTACCATCTGGAATCCGGCGAGGAAAAGCTGAACCGCATGGTCAACATCTGGCACCAGTACCAGTGCATGGTCACCTTCAACATGAGCCGCTCGGCCAGCTACTACGAAAGCGGCATCGGCCGCGGGATGGGCTTCCGCGACAGCTGCCAGGACCTGCTGGGCTTTGTGCATCTGATCCCCGCCCGCGCGCGGGAGCGCATTCTCGACATCGCCGCCACCCAGTTCCCCGACGGCAGCGCCTACCACCAGTACCAGCCGCTGACGAAAAAGGGCAACATGGACATCGGCTCCGGCTTCAACGATGACCCGCTGTGGCTGATTGCTGCCGTGTACGCCTATCTGGGCGAGACGGGCGACTACTCGATTCTGGACGAACCGGTGGACTTTGACAACGATCACAGCCTTGCACAGCCGCTGCTTGAGCATCTGCGCCGCAGCTTCGGCTACCTGCGCACCCACAAGGGGCCGCACGGTCTGCCGCTGATCGGCCGCGCCGACTGGAACGACTGCCTGAACCTGAACTGCTTCAGCAAGGAGCCGGGTGAAAGCTTCCAGACCACCGGTCCGAGCGAGGGTCCCGTAGCCGAGAGCGTCTTTATTGCCGGTATGTATGTCAAATACGGCAACGCCTTTGCCGAAATTCTGGACAAGGTCGGTCACACCGAGGAAGCTGCCGAGGTACGCGCCGAAGTCGCCGCCATGGAACACACCGCGCTGACCGCCGGTTGGGACGGCAAGTGGTTCCGCCGCGCCTACGATGCTTACGGCCATGTGGTTGGCGGCGAAGAATGCGACGAGGGCAAGATCTTCATCGAGCCGCAGGGCATGTGCGTGATGGCAGGCATCGGCCTGAAGACCGGGCAGGCCGCGCAGGCTTTAAAGAGCGTGGAGGAGCGGCTGGATACCAAATACGGCG
>OIXU01000927.1_pt1 | contig 9907 bp, 9 predicted proteins | sample 1587921 | NCBI WGS metagenome assembly OIXU01 (sample SAMN03283238) | human gut metagenome | biome: human-associated habitat; material: feces | host: Homo sapiens | place: Peru | collected 2012
CATAGGTTTTGCCCTTCCCAAGAAGACAGGCGCCCTCTGCAATGATCCATGCAAGCGGCCAGGGAACATTCCCGGTCAGCGGACGGATCATCGGCGAGCTCAGGACCACACGGGAAAACAGCTCCGGCTCGGCCGCTGCTGCGCTCGCGCCGATTCCCCCGCCCATGGAATGCGCATACAAAGACAGCGGAAGCTCCGGATTTTCGCTCTTTGCGGCATGGCATACCTGCAGAAGCTCCTGCACGTACCGCTTCCAATGATCCACATATACCATCGACGGATCCTCGGTCATGCGGTAGCTGGTCCCGTGACCCATATGCTCCGGCAGATAGACGTGGTATCCCGCCTGGAGAAAATAAAACGCAAGCTCCTCATATTTCGGCGCGCTCTCCGTAAAGCCGTGGCTGATGACCAGAACGCCCTTCGGCTGATCCGCCGTGTAGCGGACGACATGGAGCTTTGGAGCCTTTTCCGTTTCATTCTGTTGAACCGGGAAAAGCCGTTCCTTTCCTGCTTTCTTCTGCTGTGCCGGAAAAAACAGATCTTTCCGCCGTTTTGCCAGGTACGGCTCCGCCGTCTTCTCCATCTCTTCCGCATAATGTGCTTCGTGAATCCACTCCATCCTGCGTCCTCATCTCCTGCAAGTATTTTGTATTTTCTGCTCCCGATTTACTTCGCGTTCTGCGTTCCTGCAATCACGGCATTGATCTTGTTTTCGTTATAAAACACGAGCAGAACCGCGCCGATTCCGCAGAACAGCGCTGCGCCGAAGGCTGCGATCCGATATCCGTCGCCCGTGGCTATTTCCGGGTTTGACGTCGTGGCATAGACCGCGCCCGTGCCACCTGTTGCCATGAGGGTGACGCGAGAGAGATACGTGTCCACTTTCTGAGTCTCTGGGTTAATGACATAAGCGCCATAGCACTCGATGTCGGGCGTGCGGCGTGTCACCTCCTGGCCGAGATGGTGCTGGGTGATTATCTCCACGGCGAAGTGGTTTTCGAGCACCGTTATGTCGGGGTTGCTTTTGACGGCTGCCATCAAGCCACGTTGAATCTCGAAGCCTGTGTCGTCTTGGTGGTGCAGGATGCGGAACTCAGAGTGTCCACCCTCGCGATGCAGGTCAAACGATCCGTCATCTTTCTTGTCGAAGTTGACACCCCACTTCACGAGATCCTTTATGGCGTCGGGGGCGTTGCGCACCACATGCTCAACGGCCTTGGGGTCGGAAAGCCAGTCGCCAGCCACCATGGTGTCGTGGATGTGCTTGTCGAAGTTGTCCACGGCGAGGTTGGTGACCGAGGCTATGCCGCCCTGCGCCTTCGCGGTGTTGGCCTCGTCGAGAGTGGTCTTGCAGATGATGGCGACAGAACCCTTATGGGCATTGGCTACTTTGAGTGCAAAGCTCATACCGGCTACGCCACCGCCGATGATGAGGAAATCGTAATGATATGTCATGTGACTCTGGAGAATATTTACTTAGTTGTGTTGTTCCTTTTTTATGATGACGAGCATTACCGCCGAGAGTATCAGTATGATGCCTATTGCCAGGCGGAGGGTGAACTCCTCGCCGAAGAGCGTGCAGGATATCACCACCGCTGTGAGCGGCTCCAGGGCTCCCATTATCGCCGTAGGCGTGGATCCGATGCTCTTTATGGCCACGTTGATGAGGAAAAGACTGAGCACCGTGGGCAGCAATGCCAGCTGTATGCCCCAAATCCATTGAGTGCCATGGAGCACTTGCAGGGCCTCACCCTTCAATGCCATGAACGCCATGATGCATATCCACCCGAAGAAGATGACCCACGCGGTGAACTTCACGCTTGACATGCCCTCTACCTTGAATTGCCTTACGTAGACGATGTACAGGGCGTAGAGCAGGGAAGAGAACAGCACAAGCAGCACGCCTGTAGACGACAGCGTGTCGCTTCCCGAGCCTCCGCCACGGTAAAGCAAAGCTATGCCGGAGATGGCAAGCACTATGGCAAAGGTCGTGCGCCAACTGACGCGCTCATGGTAGAACATCACCATGATGAGGGCCGTCATGATGGGGTAGGAAAAGAGTATGGTTGAGGCTATGCCGGCGTTCATGTAGTGGAAACTCTCGAAGAGCGTCAGCGACGACATGGCGAACATCATGCCGAGCACTGCGAGCTTGATGGCGTGTCCACGCTTTATTTTCAGCGATTCGCCACGCATGATAAGCCATAGGAAAAAAACGGCCACGGAGAGGCCGTAACGATAAAACAAGACGTTGCCAGAGGTGATGCCGTCAGCGTAAAGTGGCAACGCGCCCAAGGGATTGGTACCGTAGAAAATAGCCGCGAAGATGCCGGCGGCGAATCCCGTAACCGCTGATGATGTATTGATGTCCTTGTTTGTAAATCGCATGGAGCCTGATACTTTCTTACGAAAGGCAAAGTTACTGATTTTATTTTGTTTATCCAAGAAGTTTTTGAGCAATTATATCAGGTCATGCTCATGGCGGAACATGTAAAGATTTGTTGCCATGGAAAGCCGGTGGCATATCACGGCTAAGGCCAATTGGCGCTCGCGTCGTGTTCCGGTGAACAGCCGTAACGGCTCGGTATGTAGGGGTATAAACGAAAAATCTGAAAATCGCCGTGCGCGTCAAACTGTGGCTTGACGTCCACGGTAAACGATTTTCAGATTTATTTCGGAGTTGGATAATTTCACAATCCCCAGTCGATAAGCATCTCGGCTTTGGTTGCCGACTCCACCTTCTTCTCCGTCTTGTCGGGGAGGTTGCAGAAGAAGTCGATGCCGGTGAGCTTCTCCAGTTCATCTATTGACACTACGTAGTTTGACAGGTGCTTGTCGTTGTTCTTCTTGTGCTCAAACCACAGTCCGATGGCCTTGTATTGTCCGTCCTTGGCGGCGAGTATCGCGGCGAAGAAATATTTTGGCACGATGAGCTTGTTCTTTGCGTAACCAGCTATTTGCGAGCTCTTGTCTATCGTGCCGCCCTTGCAAACATAGAGCATGTCGCGATACTTTGAGGTGTTCCAGACTGTGCGGAGCTGGCTCTCCATTGTGGCCCAGACGCCCGTGTTGAAGCCGTTGACCTGTGGCTGCATGTTGCTGAGGTAGAAAGTCTGCTCGTTGGCGTCCTTGGAGTTCTGCCTGTCGGCCGATGGGCAGATGTGCCCACGGTCATAGCCTGAGCCACGGTAGTCGTCAAGTGTCGTGCGATACTGTTCCGGTATGTCCTTGTCTTCCTGGAATGGGTCACCGCCCCATGATGTCGTGTCCCAGTTCTTGCGGTTCCAGTTCTTTGTGCTGGTTCTCGCGTCCATTTCATAGCACGTCCAGCGTTGCGCCTTCTTGTCGCAATCCCATTCCACGGAGAAGTTCACGCCATACTCCGTGGTGCTGTGCACCACTACGAGGTTGTTGCCGTCGGTCTTGACGTGGGGGAACTCAAGGCGTGCTGATTACTGCGGCAGCGGTTATTCTTTCAAATCAGGTTAAAAGTCAGGTTGTCTGTGCTTTCGGTGCAGTCGGCGGATATTTGCCCGTTGTTGCGATTTATATGATGGGGTTTGGCAAAGCCGCCGCAGATGTAACATTTTTGCCTGTATCAAGCGTGTATTTTTGCCTTTTGGCAATTATATTGTTTGCAATGACCTACAATAAAAAATGGTATGTTGCACAGTTTATAGGTTACGGACTTCATTTGATTGCAATCGGCGGTGTTGCAAAATGTGCATATTCGCTTCGCAATCTTACGGGCTATGGTTATGCTTTGCCGCTTGCGGTTGCGTTTGCCGTTGCGTCTTTTGTGATTTATTTGATGATGCCGGGTGCAAAAATCGTCAAAGGCAAGCCGTTTCTTGTTAAAGACGGCGTGCTTCTCGGACTTAATACAGTCAGCGGTGCTGTTTCGGTAAGCATTACCGTGCATAATTTGATTTCAAACAGCACAAAGGCAGACAGAACCGTCGGTTTCGTATTTCTTGCATTCACACTTATTTATGCCTTTATGTCGGCGTTTGCCGTTAAGGAAAAAAGAGAAGGTTCTGCCGCTGCAACCGCAATAACTTCAATCAGCGGTTTGGCTTTTTCAATGTTTGTTATTCCGTTTATATTCGGTGTGGAATATGCAAGCGTCGGTTGGGCGGCTGAGGGCATCATTATTGCTCTTATCGGTATTCAAAAGAAAATCGATGTTATCGAATATGCAGGGCTCGGTTGTATGATAATGTCTGTTATCGCAAGAATTTTTGGTTCGTCAGATATGTCAAAAGAACTTGCCGCAGTAAGTTTTGCCGTGATTGTTTGTGCATTTTGGATATATACGGTTCGTGGCTTTGTTCAGGTTGAACAAAGAAGTTACAAAACCGTTATATATACCGCCGTGGAAATTGCTTGTGCTTATTCGTCCGTAGGTTTGGTAAAATATTTGTACGACAATGTGATGAGCGGACCGTCGGTTAAGGTGAACAGCGTATTTACCGATTATGCGGTTGTGATTGCGTCACTTCTCGTGTTCAGTATAATTATCCGTCACGGCTTGCTGAAAAACAGAACTTCAATGCTTGTGAGCGATTTGGTTTCGTTTGGCGTGTTCCTTACAACCTTTGTCGGTATGGATTTACATAACAAGTATAATGAAATATTTTCGTATTTCGGTGAGATTGTTGAACATAATGCCCTCACGGTGATTAATGTTGTGCTCCTTTTTGCTGTCAATATAGGCGTGATTTTGTTCTTGGCAAGTGCGGTTTTGGATATTATCAATCGCTTTGCCGCACCTGCGTGGTTGTTTACAATGGCAATTTCGTTGTCGTCGCTTATGTTGATTACCGCAATGGCAATGGGGCAGTTTGAGGTTAAATTTTCAAATGTTATTATTAGTGCACTGTATATTGCGGCGTCGTGCATTATGTTGTTTGTCGGATTTAAACGCAGATATACCGTTGTTCGTTCCGGCGGTTTGGTGCTCATACTTTGTGCATTTGCAAAGCTGTGCTTTGTTGACACTTCGCACCTCGATTCAGGATGGAAAATAGCATCATATTTCGCTTTCGGTGCAATACTTATTTTGATTTCGTATTTCTATCAACGCTTCAGCAAAAAGGCAGAAAGCGAAGTTGAAAATGTTAACAAATAAGAATAACGGTTGGTTCACAAAAGTGAATCAACCGTTTGTTATATTATTTGATTTTATTATTAACCAAAGTATCTCTTGAGGAGACCTTCAAATGCCTTGCCGTGGCGAGCTTCGTCACGAGCCATCTCATGAACTGTGTCGTGGATAGCGTCAAGGTTTGCTTTCTTTGCAAGAAGAGCAAGCTGAGTCTTACCTTCTGTTGCACCTCTTTCAGCGGCAACTCTCATCTCAAGGTTTTTCTTTGTTGAGTCTGTTACAACTTCGCCGAGCATTTCTGCAAACTTTGCTGCGTGCTCTGCTTCTTCATAAGCAGCCTTTTCCCAATAAAGACCGATTTCAGGATAACCTTCACGGTGTGCAACTCTTGCCATTGCAAGATACATACCAACTTCTGAACATTCGCCGTTGAAGTTGTCACGAAGACCCTTTACGATTTCTTCGTCAACACCGTCAATGATGCCAACTTTGTGTTCTGCTGCCCATTCGTTGCTTGCGCCTTCTTCTCTTACAGCCATTTTAGCACCGCAGAGAGGGCAGATGTCAATAGGTTTGTCACTTTCGTAGCCGCATACAGGGCAATAATACTTTTTGTTCATTTCAAATACTCCTTTAATTTAAAAAATTATTTTTGTTTACATTCGGGGCATAAGCCACTGAAATATACATCTTTTGTTTTTGTTTCAAAATCATCAATGCCTGTGCATTTGATGTCGTCAATCAAAAAATCAAAGATTTTGTTGCATCCGTCACATTTAAAGTGGCCGTGCAATTTTGTGTCTGCATCGTAATGAATACGATCGCTGTCAATCTTAATTGCCAAAATCAATCCCTCTTTTTCAAGTGACTGCAATACATTGTATATTGTAGTTCTTGATGTGTTCGGGTTGTCCGTCAGCATAAATCGGTACACTTCTTCAACATCGGGGTGAGTAGGATGCTCACACAGATATTTGTATATCGCAATTCGCTGTGGGGTGGCTCTGTAAGAATGACTTTTGAATACCTTTTGAATTTCCGCTTCAGTCATCTCTGTCACCTACATTGTAATGATTACAATCTAACTATACACAATTTGCGTTCTCTTGTCAACACTTTTTTTAAATTTATTTTTAAATTGTGACAAATTGCGGTAATTGTTATAATTTTGGCACGATATTGATAAAAAAATCACAATGTATTGTGAAAAATGACAAAGTTTGCAGATAAACATTGACAAAAAGTTAAATATCTATATAATGTAATACAGACGCTGTTAAATCAGCAGTTGATTTTACTATTACATTTATATAAGAGAGGTAAACAAAAATGTCAAGAGTATATAACTTCAGTGCCGGACCTTCAACTCTTCCGGAAAGCGTTTTGCAAAAAGCAGGCGCAGAGATTATGGATTATCATGGTAGTGGTCAATCTGTTATGGAAATGAGCCACCGTTCAAAATGGTTTGACGATATTATTAAAGAAGCAGAAAAGCTTATGAGAGAGCTTTATAAAGTTCCGGACAACTACAAGGTATTGTTTTTGCAAGGCGGTGCTTCAGCACAGTTTTCTGCCATTCCGCTTAATTTTATGAACGGTTCGGGCAAGGCAGATTACATCATTACAGGTCAATGGGCTAAAAAGGCTTTTCAGGAGGCTCAAAAGTATGGCGATGTTGTTGCCGCCGCTTCTTCAGCCGATAAGACTTTTACATATATTCCAAAGACAAAGCCTGAAGATTTCAGAGATGATGCAGACTATGTATATATTTGTATGAACAATACAATTTACGGTACTGTTTATAAGGAATTGCCTCCTGTTGGTGACAAGGTGCTTATTGCCGATGTTTCGTCATGTGCTCTTTCCGAGCCGCTCGACATCAGCAAATTCGGCGTTGTATACTTCGGTGCTCAAAAGAATGTTGCTCCTGCCGGTTTGGTTGTTGTTATCGTTCGTGAGGATTTGCTCGGCAACGCAAGAGATATTTGCCCTGTTATGATGAACTACAAAGTTCAGGCAGACGCAGATTCACTTTACAACACTCCTCCATGCTGGACAATTTACATCTGCAAGCTTGTACTTGATTGGATTAAGGAAGAATTCGGCTCACTTGAAGCAATGAAAGCTCATAACGAAAAGAAAGCCGCTATTCTTTACAACTTCCTTGACAATTCAAAGATGTTCCACGGTACGGTTGTTCCTGAGGACAGAAGCCTTATGAATGTTCCGTTTGTAACCGACAGCGATGAGCTTAACGCTAAGTTTATCAAGGAAGCAACAGAAGCAGGCTTCGTAAACCTTAAAGGCCACAGAACCGTTGGCGGTATGAGAGCTTCCATCTACAATGCAATGCCGATTGAGGGCGTAGAAAAGCTTGTAGAATTTATGGCTGAATTTGAAAAAGAGAATATGTAATTGAGGTATATATAATATGTATAATATTAAATTGTTAAATAAGATTTCAAATGTCGGTCTTGCAAAGTTTGACACAAAAGAATTTGCATATGCCGATGATATGGAAAATCCCGATGCAATTATGGTGCGTTCTGCATCAATGCACGATATGGAAATGCCAAAGTCACTCCTTGCAATCGCAAGAGCCGGTGCAGGCACAAACAACATTCCTGTTGCGGATTGTGCAAATCAGGGCATAGTTGTTTTCAATACTCCGGGTGCAAACGCAAATGCAGTTAAGGAGCTTGTTGTTTTGGGTATGCTTTTGTCATCAAGAAAGGTAACAAAGGCTATTGATTGGTGCAAAACAATCAAGGATGAAGGCGACAATGTAGGCAAAACCGTAGAAAAGGGTAAGTCTGCATTTGCAGGTCCCGAACTCAAGGGCAAAACTCTCGGCGTTATCGGACTTGGTGCTATCGGCAGACTTGTTGCCGAGGTTGCGGTTGACCTTGGTATGGATGTTATCGGTTATGACCCGTATTTGCCTGAGGACGCAGTTCTTAAAAAGGGAATTACAGTTAATAATAATTTGGACGAGATTTTTCCTGTTGCCGATTATATCACGGTTCATGTTCCGCTTACACCGGACACAAAGCATATGATTAACCGTGAGTCAATCGAAAAGATGAAAGACACCGTTCGTATTATGAACTTTGCCCGTGGCGACCTTGCAGACAGCGACGCTGTTATTGAGGCTCTTGACGAGGGCAAAATGGCTTGCTATGTAACCGACTTCCCGGATGCAAAGCTTATCGGTGTTGACGGAGTAATTGCCATTCCTCACCTTGGCGCATCAACTCCCGAAAGTGAACAAAACTGTGCCGCTATGGGTGCACAGGAGCTTATTGATTATCTCAAGGACGGCAACATCAAGAATTCCGTTAATATGCCTGCCGTATTTATGGCAAGAGGCGGAGTTGCCCGTGTAACCGTTATTCATAAGAATCAGCCGAATATGATTGCAACAATCACCGACACAATTTCAAAGGACGGCGTAAACATTGCATCGTTTGAAGATAAGAGCAGGGGCGAAATTGCCTACTCGATTATCGATTGTGACAGCGAGGTTTCGGATGCTGTGGTAAAGGATATTGAAAATCTTGACGGCGTTATCCGTGTTCGTATAATAAAGTAATTATTATATAATTTGAGTATTTAAAAAGCACCTTGAACTGCTTAGGTTTAAGGTGCTTTTACTGTTATTAATTATCTTTTCTTTGGCGTTCTTTGTGCTTTTCAGCAAGTTCGTCAAGGTGTTCTTTTCGCTTTTCAACGATTTCTTCGTGGTAATCGTGGAGCTTGCGGTAAAGTTCGGGTTGTCTGTCACGAAGCAGGTGCATATGTTCGTGACGGCGGTCGCGGAAGTTTTTGAACGCTTCCTCGTCCTCTTCTTTTACATATTGGTACAGAGTTTCTCGGCGTTCCTCAATTTGCTTTGCAAGTTTGTCTTCGTCGATTCCCGTTGATTTTGAAAGTTCACTCAAATGTAATTCGAGCGATTCAAGAAGAATGTCTTCATCAAATGAGCCGAGTCCGGACCATAGGTCTGTGAGTTCGAGCAGGCTTTTTTCATCAAGGTTTGCATTTCTTGCATTTTTGAGAATATCCTCGGTGTAGGTTTCAATTCGTTCCTCAGCCGAGTCGCCGAAAGCCCATTCAAATTCGTGCAGTAACTGCTCTTTAAAGTTTGGTGCAACGGTTGTTTCGCTGTCGTTTTCGCCGAGTTCAAGCTCATACGGCTTTTGAATACCCTGTGCACGGAGTGCCGCCGATATTGTTCGCCTTACGCCGCCCTCTTCTATTATGTGACCCAAGTCAAGCTGTCTGAGTTCGTCATTGAGAGCGTGCGAATGCTCTGTTAAGTAAAAACGAATTCCGTTTTGCTTTAGCTTTGTATATATGCCCTCAAGTGTTGCCGCACCCGTTGTGTCAATGCTTCCGATACTGCTTGCATCAACTATTACGCATTTGGTGTCGGGCTTTCGCATCATGCCTCCCCAGTTCTGCTGTGGCATGGCAAGGGTTCCGTCGGGCTGCAGGTCGGGGTTGAAGTTATAAGGACCCGGCTCGGCAGGATAGTAGGCGAGGTTGAGCACGCTCAGCGTGTTGGTGGCTCCGCTGTAGGAGCTTTGCTGGCGCAGTGGGAAGAGCTCGCGCACATAGACCTCACGCACATAGTGGTTGGACAGCTGTGCCAGGTCGCTCTTGATGTGTCCTGGTGTGAGCGAGCTGCCCCGTCGTGTGAAGAGCGGGTCGATGGTGTACCAAGCACAACCGCATCGTCTTCATCGCAAACAAGTTCTATCCTACACCAGACAAGGAGGAAACTCCAGCAGCAGA
>OIXU01000928.1_pt1 | contig 9907 bp, 7 predicted proteins | sample 1587921 | NCBI WGS metagenome assembly OIXU01 (sample SAMN03283238) | human gut metagenome | biome: human-associated habitat; material: feces | host: Homo sapiens | place: Peru | collected 2012
CCGATTACGACTTTAATGATTTTCCCTCCTATAGTAATGCTCCTGTTTGTGGCGGCAGGATTCTATGTCGGTCGGCATGTTGAAAAGTTCAGCCCAAAGACGGTGCATATCTTTTACCAAAACAGCAATATTAATTGGCCAAACTCAAAGAAAAAGCCAAGCGCGAAAAAGAGGAAAAAACGAAAATAATCTCATAGATTCTCCACACATCACGAACAAAACTCCAATAACAAACCCCGCTGTGCCGAAAAACGCATAGCGGGGTATATTTTTATATCGTGGATTTATCTGAACGGACACGCTGTGAGCTTCACCCAACCCACTTCGCAACCGCATCCGCCGTCAGATTTATCTGACGGGCGTTGTCTATCGTTGGGGTGCCGTCGCCGTCCTGGCTGCCGTAAACGCCGAAATATGCGTGGCATCCGCCGTCGATTATATATTCGGTAAGCTCGGGGAGGTTGCTGCGGTACTGCTCGTATTTTTCGCGGTTGAGCACTCCGTCATTGCTGCCGTAAATTGACAGTGTCCTTATATTTTCGTTTGAGAGGTCGGCGGTCGAATATGCGGCGAGGAGCAGCAGACCTTTGAAATCGCTCGGGTGTTTTTCGAGATACGCCGCCGCCATCGAGCCGCCGAGGGAGTGGCCGCCTATGTACCAGTCGGTAATTTCCGGAAACATCTCCCGTATGCCGTCTGCGGCGTTGACATCGAATACCGCGAGATTAAACGGCATCCTGACGAGCATGCAAAGTATGCCCTTTTGGGCGAGCGACTCCATGAGCGGCAGATATGCAGTGTATTCGACCTTGCCGCCGGGATAGAATATCAGTCCCTTTGTCGCATTTTCACTCTTGCAGACTATATTACCGTTGTCGAGTTTGATTGTCTCGGTCAGGGAACTGCCGTCCTGAAGCCCGAATGATTCACCTGCGGGAGTTATCGCGTGATAGAGTCGCCGAGATAGACGGCGCACGCGCCGAAAAGCAGCGCAATGACTGCGACTATCGAAACGATGCATATTATTATCTTCCGCTTTTTGCTGCCTGCCTTTGCCATGACAATGCCTCCGTCGGTTTCTGAGTCGATTATATCATACCGAACCCCTTAAAGCCAAGAAAAAATCTGTTGCAGTTTTTCCCGTCCTCGGTTATGATATTAGCGTAAAGGAGTGCTGTTATGTTTTCGGGAAAATTTATCTGTGCGGGCTATGATTATACAACCTATACATCCCATGTCCCCGCGCCTTATTTCAGAAAGACTTTTGAGATAGACGGCGAAGTCAAAAAGTGCGTTATTACGCTGACGGGACTCGGGTTTTATGAGCTCTATGTCAACGGGCAGAGGCTGACAAAAGGCATTTTGGCTCCGTATATCTCGAACCCCGACGATCTTGTCTATTACGACGAATATGACATAACCGAGTGCCTCGTGCCGGGGAAGAATGTTCTCGGCATCATGCTCGGCAACGGAATGCAGAACGCGCCGGGCGGGCAGATCTGGGACTTTGATATCGCCGCCTTCAGGGGCGCGCCGCGCACGGCTTTCTGCGTCTCGACGGAATATATTGACGGCGGAATTGATATTTTCGAGGCTGACGGTTCAGTCAAAACTGCGCCCTCCCCGGTCATTTTCGATGACCTGCGCTGCGGCTGCTACTACGACGCGCGCCTTGAAATTCCCGGCTGGTCAGAGCCGGACTTTGACGACAGCGCGTGGAAAAACGCCCTGCCTGCGGAGACTCCGCGCGGCGAAAAGCGTCTGTGCGAGGCGGAGCCGATAGCGCCCGTGCGCGAGATAAAGCCGGTTCTGATAAGAAGATGCAGGCTCCAGGAATATACTTCCCGCGGCGATGTTGTCAAAGAGGCGAAGAAAGTAGCGAGCGACGAGCGCGACGGTTTTTTATATGACTTCGGAGTGAACTCGGCGGGTACCGTAAGGCTCAGGATAAGCGGCGAGCGCGGGCGGCAAATCGATTTGCAGTTCGGCGAATATTTTGCGCCCGACGGCGAGCCGGACACGAGCAACATCTGCTTCTATCCCGCCGGATATTCCCAGCGCGATATGTACATACTCAAAGGCGAGGGCGAAGAGACTTTTGAGCCCGTGTTCACTTATCACGGATTCAGATACTGCGTGGTGCTCGGCATAACCGAGCAGGAGGCGACCGCCGATCTTCTGACTTTTGTTGTGCAGAACTCGGCTCTGCGCGAGATCGGCTCGTTCGGCTGCTCCGACGATATGATAAATAAACTTCAGGCGATGACAAGAAACTCCGATCTCTCGAATTTCTATTATTTCCCGACAGACTGCCCGCACCGCGAGAAAAACGGCTGGACGGGCGACGCCGCTCTCTCCGCCGAGCACATATTGATGAATCTCGATGCAGTCAACAGCTACCGCGAGTGGCTGCGCAATATCCGCGCCGCTCAGCGTGCGGACGGTGCGCTGCCCGGCATAGTGCCGACGGGCGGCTGGGGCTTCGAATGGGGCAACGGTCCCGCGTGGGACGCTGCGCTGACGTATATTCCGTATTTCTGCTACGTCCTGCGCGGCGACAGAAAGATAATCGAAGAAAACGCGACGGCGATATTCCGCTATTGCGAGTATATCTCGCGCCGCCGCGACGCGCGCGGGCTTGTAGCTATTGGGCTCGGAGACTGGTGCCCGGTGACGAGGGTCAAATCGCCGCTCGAATTTACGGACAGCGTGACATGCATGAGTATTCTCAAGAAAGCCGCCTATATTTTCTCGCAGCTCGGACTTTCGCTCGAACGCGAGTTCTGCGAAAAGCTATATAATGAGATAAGAGACGCGGTCAGACGGCATCTGATAGACTTCGGCACTATGACTGCGGTAGGCTCCTGCCAGACCTCGCAGGCGATGGCGATATATTACGATGTGTTCAATCCCGGCGAAAAGCCCGAGGCGTTCAAACGCCTTCTTGAGATAATCAAACGGCGCGATGACCATGTCGACGCGGGCATACTCGGTATGCGCGTTCTGTTCAGGGTGCTCTCCGACTTCGGCGAAGCCGACCTGGCTTTTAAAATGATAACCCGCCCGGACTATCCGTCCTACGGCAACTTCGTTGAGCGCGGGCTTACGGCTCTGCCTGAGGATTTTCTGCGCGAGGAGGACAGACCCAATTCGCTCAATCATCATATGTTCGGCGATATTTCCGCGTGGTTCATTGAATATATCGGCGGCATCCGCGTCAATCCTTTCCTTGCTGATCCGTCGGAGGTTGAGATATCGCCCGTATTTATTGAAAAGCTCGACAGCGCCGAGGCTTCGTATGAGACGGTCGGCGGCAAAGTGAGCGTCAAGTGGCGCAGAACGCTCGAGGGCATAGCACTCGATATCTCCGCGGACAGCGGAGTTCACGGGCGCATAAGACTGCCCGACGGCTACGCGTTCGCAGACGAGCGCGGCAGCCTCGAAGAGCTTCACAGCGGGAATTTTGAAATAATCAGAGAGTGAAAACAGGAGGAAAAATGAAAGAGAAAATACTTTTCGTCAATTCGTGCGTGCGCGGTGAGAACGAATCGCGCACTCTCGCACTCGCAAAAACCGCACTCAGCCGCCTTGACGGCGATATAGAAGAGATACGCCTGGCCGACGCGGATTTGAAGCCGCTCGACGCGGCGGGACTCGCGAAGCGCGCCGAAAGCGCGGAAAAGAACGACTTTTCCGACCCGGTCTATGACTGCGCGAAGCAGTTCGCCGCCTGCGATACCGTCGTTATCGCCGCACCGTTCTGGGACTACAGCTTCCCGGCGTTTTTAAAAATCTATATCGAATCCCTGTGTGTCGGCGGGCTGACTTTTCTCTACGGCAGCGACGGCGTCCCGATAAGCTATTGCAGGGCGAAAAAGCTGATTTATATCACCACTTCGGGCGGATATATCGGCGGCACGGACTTCGGCTTTGAATATATCAAGACGGTCACGAAGTCGTTCTTCGGTATTGAGAACTTCAGCTTTTTCAGTGCCGAGGGGCTCGATATCCTCGGCAATGATCCGGCTGCGATACTGAAAGCGGCGCAGGAGAAGATAGAGCGCGAGCTCTGATACAACTCAAAATTCCAAGCCCCCGGTGTTTTTCTTCGCCGGGGGTTGCTCTTTTATGAATAGCTGTTTTATTTTTGAACAAAAATCAGTATATGAAAAATATTTTTCATAGAGACTGCATAATTCTCAAAAGCGATTAAAAATAATTTATTTTGCAGTAGAATTATTTTGAAATACATTTGGCATATATTTATGTCAGACCGATACTTATTACGAAGCGAAAAGGGGATCGCAATGAAGAGGGTAACGGCAGTTTTATTAGTCCTGTTGACGGCGCTCGCGGTTTTTGCCGCCTGCTCCAAAAACTCAGTCCACACGGTGACATTTGACAGCTCGGGCGGAACGCAGATAAAGACCCAGCATATCCGCGACGGCGAGAGCGCCAAAAAGCCGTGGGATCCGCACAAAGAGGGCTTCACTTTTATCGAGTGGCAGTATAACGGCACGGCGTTTGATTTCAACACCGCGATAACGGGGGACATCACCCTTGTCGCGTCCTACAGCATCGACGAGGGCACGGATATAGTCCTGCTCGTGCTCTGCTACGGCGACGGCAGGGAGAACGAAATAATCGAGATAAAGCGCGGCGAAGCGGCGTTTGCGCCGCCGACTCCCGAGCGCGAGGGATATAAATTCGAGGGCTGGTTCAATGGCGACACCGAGTTCGATTTCTCAACGCCCATAAACGACGATTTGAACCTCACTGCGAAATGGAAAGCGACGGGAAAAACCGAGAGCGAGTCCGAAAATCAGCCCGCGGCGGCGGAATCCGCGCAGAAATATTCCAATACCGCGGCGAAATATTTCGGCAGATGGTATCTCGACGGCTATTCCGATATATTTGTCGATGTGTCGAACTCCGCGAGCGGAATGAATCTGCGCTCGTATAACTTTTCTCTGCCCTCGTCTTCGAGGAGCGTCGCGGCGTATACTCTCTATCCCTCAAAGTCGCTTTCGTCCTCGGGCGGCAGCTGGGGCAACTCAATTTCCGTGCCGTTCGCCTCGTGGGAGAGCTCGCTGAGCGCAAATAAAATAATTCTCGGCAGCAGCTGCTTCTATATCAATAATAAGAAATTCGTGAAAGCTCCCGGTACTAAGGACAGATACACCGGCACCTGCTACAGAGAGGCGCGCGGAGTGTGGTATCTGTTCAACAATCCCGACTCCACGATTGAAATATACACCGCGCAGAAGGGCGGCGACGAGACGGGCGACCGCTTCGGCATAAAGGCGACGAATTTCGACATCGCAACTCTCAGCACCTATACGAAGTCATCGACCGGCGGCGGATATGCGGACAGAAAGAGCGACTGGGACAGCTACGGAATATCCGTCAGCAACGGCGTTCTGACGATAAAGAACAAGAACGGCACAAGGACATTTTACAGCAAGAAAAAATACCAGAGCGTGACGGGCGTCAGGCTCAGCGCGACGGAGGCTAAACTCAGAGTCGGTCAGACTAAAGTGCTCACCGCTACTGTTATCCCCGCCGACGCATATGACAAGGACTACACCTGGTCGAGCGACGATCCGTCGATAGCGGAGGTCGCGGGCGGCATAGTCGCGGCGAAAAAAGAGGGCACAACGAATATCAGAGTTACCACAAAGGACGGCAACCGCGTGGCGGTCTGCAAGGTGACGGTATATATCGACCATGTCACGGGCGTTACCCTGAACTCGTCCTCGCTCAGCCTGACGGTCGGCGATTCGAGGCAGCTCCGGGCGACAGTCGCTCCGCGCAATGCGGCGAATCAGAAAGTCACATGGTCGAGCAGCAATGCTAATGTAGCATCTGTCTCGAGCTCAGGGCGCGTCACGGCAAAGGCGAAAGGTACTGCCGTGATAACCGTAAAGACCGAGGACGGAAACAAGACCGCTTCATGCACAGTAACCGTCAAGAATCCGACCCTCGCGGCCGTTGCGGCGGCGCAGGTGTCGAACAACGGCACTGCCGCGCCGCAGATACACGCGTCGGCGCTCGTCTCCGGCGGAACGGGAAAATATACTTCTTATAAAATAAAGATATTTTTAAACGGCGCGCTCGTGGCGGAAAAATCGGAAAAGAGTATGTCATATACCCCGAAAACCGGCGGAATGTACACCGTGGAAGTCACTGTTACAGACTCCGACGGGGAAACGGCGAGCGGAAAGATGCTCATAAACGTGTCCGTAGTCGAGCCGACCGAGAAGCCCACGGAGAAGCCTACCGAGAGGCAGACGGAAAAGCCTACGGAGAAACCGACAGAAAAGCCAACGGAAAAACCGTCCGACGAGCCGATAAATCCGATCCCGTCGGAGCCGGCAGATCCCGTGACCGAGCCGGCGATGGAAGCACCGGTTACCCCCGAGCCCGCACTGGACTGAATATAAAACGCAAATAAAAAAGACTGTCGCAGATATTATTCTGCGGCAGTCTTTTGCTGTTTAAAGTTGCTGTAATAAGGTGAATTTAAAGATAAATGGCTGTTGATTTATGCTGGTACTGCCGCCGGTTTACGCCTGATAAGTCTCCATGAAGCTGTTGACATCGCTCTCGCATGAGCGCATGGCGAGTATCGTCTGCTCGAAGAGCTTTTCAAGCTCCCAGCCGAGCCTCTCCGCACCCGTGCGGATAACGTCGCGCGAGCAGCCCGCGGCGAACTTTTTATCTTTGAACTTCTTTTTGAGGCTCGAGACCTCCATGTCCATCACGCTCTTTGACGGGCGCATCAGCGCCGCCGACCAGATGAGCCCTGTCAGCTCGTCCGCCGCGAAGAGCACTTTTTCCATCTCGTGAACAGGCTCGACATCGACGCAGATGCCGTAGCCGTGGGAGCAGATTGAATATATCATGTCGTCGCCGACTCCGCCCGCCTTGAGCAGCTCTGGAGCTTTCTTGCAGTGCTCCTCCGGATAGAGCTCGAAGTCGATGTCGTGCAGCAGACCGACTATGCCCCAATATTCCTCCTCGTCCGCATAGCCGAGCTCCTTCGCGTACCAGCGCATAACGCCCTCGACGGTCAGCGCGTGGCGGATATGAAACGGGTCTTTGTTGTATTTTTTCAGAAGCTCGAACGCTTCGTCCCTCGTGATTTTGCTCTCTCTCATTTTTGTCGTCTCCTTGCATTTTGCGCATTATTGCGCGAGTTTTCACAATTATACCACTTGCTTGGTAGGCTTTCAACTATATGCGCGGCTTTATGTCGAGATTGACAAGCGCGCTCTGATTTATCGAAAACAGCAGATCAACAAGCTCATTTTCGTCAATGCAGTAGTCCGAGCGTATCCATTGGATAATAACGCCCGTGCTGCCGTTGAGAATATATGAGTAGATATATTGCTCCTGCTCCTTCGGAAAAACGATGTTCAGGTTCTCAATAAACTGAATTATCGACTGCTGCATGAATTTTGAACGGAACGCGGGGTCAACCGAGTCGACAAGCAGCGTGCGGAACGGCTTGTCGTTTTCTTTGATATACATTAGAAATGAAAGCAGATATCTGTGCGCGCCGAGGTCGTTTTCCGCGCCTATTTTCTTTAAGTGATCCTGAGTCGCGTCGAGCAGCTCGTTTTCGACCTCTTCGAGCAGCTCTTTCGGCTCGGAGTAGTGCGCAAAACAGCCCGGACTTCAATCGTCCGGGCTGTCTGCCTCGCAGAGCGCACATACAGGGCTTGCCCCTGTATAGAAGTGCGCCCTTTGTTCCAAAGGGAGTTTTAGTTGGTGCTTGTAGTGTGTTCCAAAAACTAAAAACAAGCCCGCCTACCTCAATGGCAAGCGAGCTTGACATACAGGGGTTATCGGCAATCTTTACACCAAGATTGATTTCTTATTTGCCCCTTTTCACTCTTTTCCATTTTTCTAAAACCAAACTCACTCAACGGTTTTTCTTTGCCACAATGGGGACAAATCCGAGTTGGCTCACTACCATTATAACCGTGTGATTGGATAATAGGTCTGTCCTTATTTGTTGCCATCATTACCATCCTCTCTGAGAAAACAGCAAATTATTCTTCGATAATTCCAAGAATCCAATTTACCCAACCAACAACCGTAGACGAACGCCGCAAATATGTGCTGTCAGCTTCAACACGATATAAATTAGAGCGTTTCATGATCTGAATTATGGTTTGCTTGTCCGGCATCTCCCCACATTGCAAATGGAGTTTTAAGGTTTCATTGAATACTTTGTGCATCAATATTTGAGTTACAAGCGCAATCTGGCGTTCCTTATACTCCAAGCCCATTATACGATGTCCACAGGCAGAAAGTTGGAATAGAATATTACCATCTTCATCATGGGTTTTGTCAATGAGTCCCAGATACCGTCCTGCGTCTGTATAATAATTAGTTTGGCGTTCATCAAAAGCATACTCCGATGTAATGTCCTGTTTAGTCATCGGCTTTTCATTTAACAGCTCGATAAGGTTGACTATCCGAGACATACGATCTGCTTGCGGGAATGATATGTCTGGCTCTTGTACCAAAGGAACAGTTCTCAAAAGATTTTCAATATCAGCCAAACAAATCTCTGTTGCAATCACATAGTTTTTCTGCTTCACCAACCTAAGAGAATTATAGTTCTGCGGATCTTCAAACTGATATTGATACAGATTGAACATACCATTTGAGAAAATCAAGAAAACAGGCTTTACTGTTTTCGTCACTCGTTCACTCCAAACACGGAACGGGTAATAAAGTTGGCGAACAAGAAAATCATCAGACAAATCCCGCTTCGCTTCAAATAAAGAAAGATAATGGATACCTTCGTATGCTGCATCAATTTCTATTTGAGAATTGCTTACGGTAATATTTTTCGTACCTAAAGCGGTGTTAATGCCAAACTCAAAACTGCCAGAACTCATGCGACCGCTAACTGTTGGAACAAGCTCATCGTCCTCTAAAAAGTCATTAAGTATTCCACAGGCATTAGCGCAATTCAACGCAATCGCTTCGCTCACAAGAAACTGCGGCATTAGACTCTGGATGTGTGCCGGAATTGAAATTCTCTGAACATCTTGGGATGGCTCGTCAAATTCCTTATATGCCGAAAAAGAGGAAATAACATAATCTCCACGAGTTATCGGCAAAATTGATAAGTTGTTAGCAGCAAAGATATTGGGAAGATTTATTTTGTGGTCAAACTTGGTCATTAACCGAGGCTCTCTGAACTCTTTTATCTGATTTGCTGAAATGATGAAATGTCCATTTCGCTCAATCTCGGCAAGAATATGATACTTGTCAAATAGGTTTTCCCATGCGGTATCATTCAGTCCCATAGTTCCTAATTAGCACCTCCTCTATTGCTCCACGCTTGCTTGCGTCTGAATTGATTGCCCTCTTTGCCTGCACAATGGATATGTTGTAGTCCTTATAAAGATCTTTTATAAACGCTGTGGCAGAATTGGATAGCATAAATTTTATGCCACGCTGCGTCAGCTCATCACAACATTGTTTTAATCTGATTTGCTCGTTTCTGTCAAATCCGCCTTTATTATAGCCGGTGAAACTTGCGGTGTCAGAAACAGGATCATACGGTGGGTCAAGATACACAAATCCACCCTTGCCAACTCTACTTAGCGTCACGGCAAAATCTTCATTGCAAAATGTAATATTGCCGGATGAAAAATACTTGCTCACTGCCCGCAGAACAGGCTCGTTTACAATGTTAGGATTTTTATAATGACCAAACGGAGAATTAAACTCGCCTGACGAATTAACCCGGAACAAACCATTAAAGCAAGTCTTGTTCAAATAAATCAATCGTGATGCACGCTCAACCTTTGACATGGCTTGATAGGTTGCTTTATCTCTATCTAAATCTCGTATTGCGTAAAAATACTCTGAAGTGTTTTCG
>OIXU01000930.1_pt1 | contig 9888 bp, 10 predicted proteins | sample 1587921 | NCBI WGS metagenome assembly OIXU01 (sample SAMN03283238) | human gut metagenome | biome: human-associated habitat; material: feces | host: Homo sapiens | place: Peru | collected 2012
GTTCCAGCCGCCGCCCTTGCCTGGGGAAGTAGTGTCGAATACAGGCAGAAACGCAAGAGCAAGAAGGCCGCTCCGCAAGGAGCAGTTCCGCCCCGATACGGAGCGGCCTTTTCTGCTTTGCGGCAGAAGTATGGGGATCGTCCGCCTCCTCTTTTTTCCCGCCATCCATTCTCTTCTCTCTTTCAATCCTCTGAACGGCCTGCATTCACCCCCTCCTTATCCCCCGGACGATCCTCATATTTGTGCCGCAAGGTACGACTCAAAAAATAGGAGGGCATTGCCATGCGTAAGATTCTCGTCGTCATTGATATGCAGAACGACTTCATCGACGGCTCGCTCGGCACGAAGGAGGCGCAGCAGATCGTTCCGCGCGTTGTGGAGAAGATGAAGGAGTACGACCCGTGGAACATCTATCTCACACGCGACACGCATTACGAAAACTATCTCGACACGCAGGAGGGCCGTAATCTGCCCGTCGAGCACTGCATCGAGGGCACCCACGGCTGGCAGCTCAACGATGCGGTCGCCAAGGCCGCGGAGAAGGCGACCGTTATCGACAAGCCCACCTTCGGCTCCAACCGGCTCGCCGGTATTCTGATGACCGAGCGCGCGCAGGAGGCGCTGGAGATCGAGCTGGTCGGCCTCTGCACCGATATCTGCGTGGTGTCCAACGCGCTGCTGTTCAAGGCGGCGATGCCCGAAGCGCCCATTACCGTGGACGCGAGCTGCTGCGCCGGCGTCACGCCGGAGAGCCACCGCCACGCGCTCGAGACGATGAAGATGTGCCAGATCAAGGTCGTCAACGACTGAGAAAAGAGAAAAAAGGGAAGCGCCCCGCCTGCGGGACGCTTCCCTTTTTCAGCTCTCCATGTGCCTGCCGAGGAAGGAGGCGATGGTCTGCGCGAGCTTGTACTCCGTCTCGCCGACGTGGTTCTCACCCTCGTTCTCCACAAACAGCACCAGCCCCAGCGCGTCGCCCTCGGAAATGATGGGCGCAGCGATGGCGGCACAGCAGCGGTCGAGCGTGTCGGTGACGTAGACGCTGCGCTCGCTGCCCTGCGCGCGGTAGATGGCGCGGTCCTCCATGATCTGCTCCAGCTCGGTGCTGATGCGCTTGCCAATCAGATCGCGCCGCGCGCTGCCCGCCGCGGCCACCACGCTGTCGCGGTCCGTCACGGCGACGGTCAGGCCGGTGGTTTTGTTGAGTGTTTCACAGATCTGCGCGGCAAACTCGTCCACACCGCCCATGAGCGAGTATTTCTTGAAGATGACCTCGCCATCTCTTGTGGTGTAGATCTCCAACGGGTCGCCGTTGCTGACAACATTGGCACCGTGGGAGAGATTCTGTTTTGCCATGAGCGATTTGGCTAAACGCCAGGGGTGGGAATCGTAGATGGAGACGAACTGGCCAGGATATACCATAGGTGCTTCGAATGGGCGAGTACGAGATATCTCAAGCAAAGCGCGGTTTACGTGATCGAGAGCAGTTCACTCCATAGAGCGCTGCGGCTTTGGAATGGGGTGGTACCTCGGAGGCGGCAACTGCTGTAGTAGTGCGAATGACCTATATGCCTCATAAATAAAAGACCGCCATCTCGGTGAGCAGCAGCTCGTTGAGATGGCGGCCTTTTTATATGCGGGGAGGTTTGATGCTTACATACGGGATAAGACGGCATAACCTTCCCATTCGTATATCCGAGTGGGAAGGTTATGCCGTCTTATCTTCATTGTGTGGCATCGTGGAAAGCGCGGTTAACGCGCTGCATCTGCTTTTCCGCGTCCACATCATCGCCGGCAATGACAGCCTTGGCCAGCGCCGCGTGCGCCTCGAAAGCCATCTGATTGATACGCAGGATCTTCTGCTCAGAAAACTCTCTGGCTCGGTTCCAGAAATAGGTGACAATGATCTCCGTGATGGCACTGTTTACCGCGATGACCATGGCGTTATGGCTGGCGGTAGCCAGAATGGCGTGGAACTCCTCGTCGATCCGGTGGAGGGCTTCAATGTCGGCAACGCTGGCGCCGTAACGCACGATGTTCTTTTCCAGTGCGGCAATATCCTCCGCCGTCCGATTCCGCGCGGCAAGACGGGCACAGCCCATGTCGTTGATGATGCGATAGTCCGTCAGCTCCTGTAGGCTGAAAACACCGCTGTCGATCAGATCCTTCAGGTTCTTTTCCAAACCAGCAACGGAGAAGCCCTGCACAATGGAGCCGCCCGCACTGCCGATGTCGATGCGGATCAGGCCGTTCTGCTGGAGCATACGCAGTGCCTCCCGGACACTGGGGCGGCTCCGCTGAAATTGTTCTGCAAGGACACGTTCCGGCGGCAGCCTGTCGCCGGCCTCCAGCTCGCCCCGCACGATCTTGTCGTAGATCTGGTCGTAAATAACCTCGCAGGCCCGCTTTGTCTTAGCGGGTGCAAATGCCGTTTTATCGCTCGAAATATGACTCACCTCACTCACTGTTTTTTTAATGTGTTCTATACATAGTATAAAATGGCTTGACCATTATGTCAAGTTTTTTTACAATTTGTGAGTGAAAAACAATCCTCTTAGTGAGATGCCGTGTGTCTGAAAAGGAAAGAAAGGCCGTATAGCACTGTTTTTTTGACAGCTGATTCCATAAAACCCGAAAAGCTGGCAAAGCATACAATTGTTCACAAAAAATATTGTGAGCTTTTGCCGTATTGACACAAACGGCGTCGTAGATTATCATGAATTATGTAATTGGTAATACCTATAAGCGTATTTGCCCATTTCTTGTTGAGGAGGAGAGCGACAAATGTTGCTGCAAAATGTTTCCTTTCATGGTAAGACCGGCATTATTACCGGTGGCGCGCAGGGCATCGGCAAGGCCATTGCCGAGCAGTTTGTGGCGATGGGCGGCAGAGCCGTCATCGTGGACATCAACCCCGTCACCGGTGAGGAGACGTGCCGCGAGCTGGGCAACGCCGCGTTCTACGCGGTGGATCTGGCGGACGCCGGACAGGTGGTGCGCGTGTTCGAGCAGATCATTGCGGACGAGAAGCATGTGGATGTCCTGATCAACAACGCGGGCATCGTGAACACCGACGATTTTCAGGATCTGCCGCTGGAGCAGTGGAACAAGATCCTCGCCGTGGATCTGACGGCGGTATTTTTGGCCTGTCAGGTGTGCTTCCGCCACATGGCTGAGATCGGCGGCGGGCGCATCGTGAACGTGGCCTCCATCGCCGGCAAGGTGGGCGGCGGCTATCTGGGCACGGCCGCGTATGCCGCAGCCAAGTCCGGCGTGATCTCCCTGACAAAGAGCGTGGCCAAGGCCGGCTCTGACAAGAATATTTACTGCAACAGCCTGTGTCCCGCCTATACGAAGACACCGCTGGTGGCCACCCGCCTTACCGGTGAAAAGGAGGCCAAGGTGTTGGCGGCGATGAGCCTGCATCGTGCAGCGACCCCTGAAGAGGTTGCCAATGGCGTGCTGTTTCTGGCGTCTGACGCCGCCAGCTTCGTGCAGGGCGAGAACCTGAACTGCGACGGCGGCATGCTGATGAACGGTTGAGTAAGTGTCAGCTTCCGCCGTCCCCGGCCGGAGGCTTTCACGCAAATAGTATTTGCAAAATAAAGAGGAGGAAACTGTAATGAAAAAGACCATCGCACTGGTCATGGCACTCGTCATGACAGCGGCACTCCTGATCGGCTGCGGTCAGGGTGGCAATGGCGGAAACGCGACCTTCGACAGCGCAGATACCTATACGCTGAAGATGCACATGTCCGTGTCCGCTACCGACCCCGTGTACGCTTCCGCTGAGAAGTTCAAAGAACTGGTGGAAGCCAAGACGAACGGCAAAGTGACCCTTGAGCTGTATCCCAGCTCCTCTCTGGGCGTCACTCAGGACTGCCTGGAGGGCCTGAGCATGCGCGCCTGCGACATCGTGTATGACTCCATGTCCAACCTGTCCACCTGGAACGAGCTGGCCAACGTCGAGGCGCTGCCCTACATGTATTCCGGCGTTGACCACTTCAAGGCCGTGTGGGAAGGCGAAGTGGGCGAGAAGATCCGCAACGATCTGGGCGCCGCTACCGGCCTGAAGATCATGGGCTGCGGCCTGCAGGGCATCCGCGTCGTCACCTCCAACACCCCCATCAAGAGTCTGGCCGATGTGAAGGGCCTGAAGATCCGCGTCCCGACCATCGACGTGTACCTGAAGACCTGGGATTGGCTGGGCGCTTCCACCACCCCGCTGGCCGGCTCTGAGATCTTCACCGCCCTGCAGCAGAATACCGTGCAGGCACAGGAGAACGCTTATCCCACCTGCGTGGGTCTGTCCCTGCAGGAGGTCTGCGACTATGTCACCGAGACCAACCACGTCTACTCCATGACCACCTTCATCATGGATCAGAGACTGTTCAGCAGCATGCCTGCCGAGTACCAGACCGCCATTGAGGAGGCCGCTGTGGAGGCCGGCAAGCTCTGCACCCAGCTGATCGTCGACAGCGGCGAGTCCAGCAAGCAGGTGTTCGTGGACGCCGGCGCTACCATCTATGAGGTCGATCTGCAGGAGTGGCAGGATGCCATGGACGGCTTCGTGGAGCAGAACTATCCCAATCTGCTGGAATACTACAACATGATCCTGGACGCCGATCCCGCCAAGTAAGGCGCCATTTTCTGGGGCAGGGTGGGAGCCTCCCCACCCTGCCCACCCCCCACCGGACGCTTCCGGACGTGCAAGTGTAAAGGAGGAATTTTGTGAAAGTCCTGAATGCATATTCCAAGTTTTTGGATGTCCTGACCAAGGTGCTCAGAGCGATCCTGATCGTTCTGCTGGCATCCATGGTTCTCATTATGATCTATCAGGTCATTATGCGCTACATTTTCTCAAATGCGCGCCCCTGGTGTGAGGAGCTGACGCTCTACATCGCCATCTTCAGCATCATGCTGGGCCTGGGCATTGCCAGCCGCAGCGACAGCCACCTGCAGGTGGACTTCCTGACCCGGCTATACAAGCCCAAAATGCGCTGCCTGATGGCAGCCATCTGGTCGATCGTGACCATTATCATCATGGCTGTGTTCGCTTATTACTCCGTCAGTCTGATGGTCAACCACGCCACGGCCCGCTCCGTGACGCTGCCCATCACCATGAAGGAGATCTATATGGCATTCCCCATCGGTTCTGCCATTCTGATACTGTATTCCATTGAGATCATCGCACGGAATCTGGTGGGCTTCGCCCACGGCGGCGAGCTGCCTGCTCTGCCCGGAAGAGAGAAGGGAGGAGACGCTGAATGAACGCTGGCCTGATCGTATTTATCGTCCTGATCGTGTTGGCCTTCCTCGGCCTTCCCATCTTTGAGGCCATCGCGGCCGGCACCATGCTGGCCATGTGGTTCGGCGGCTTCCCGCTGGAGACCATGGCGCAGAAGACCTTCCTCGGTCTGAACTCGTCCTCTCTGCTGAGTATCCCGTTCTTCATCCTGGCGGGCAACCTGATGGCCCGCGGCATCACCCAGAAGCTCATCGCCGTGGCAAACGTCCTGCTGGGCCGCGTCCGCGGCGCGCTGGGCTCCGTGACGGTGCTGGCCTCCGCCCTGTTCGGCGCCATCTCCGGCTCCGCCGTGGCTACCGTGGCCGCCATCGGCGGCATGACCATCCCCGCCATGAAGGACGAGGGCTATGATCCCGACTACTCCGCGGCGCTGGCATCTGCGGCGTCCCTGCTGGGGCCCATGATCCCGCCGTCCATCACCCTGATCGTGTACGCCGGCCTGACCGACGCCTCTGTCCAGAAGCTGTTCCTGGCCACGCTGACCCCGGCCGTCGTCTGCACCGTGGCGTTCCTGGCCTATACCCTGTGGTACGGCAAGAAGAAGAACCTGCCCAAGCAGCCCAAGAAGACCCTGAAGGAAGCCGGCAAGATCATGCTGGACGCCATCTGGGCGCTGCTGCTGCCGGTCATCGTGCTGGGCCTGATCTTCTCCGGCATCACCACCGTTACCGAGGCGGCTGCCATCTCCTGCCTGTACTCCGCCATCGTGTCCCTGTTCATCTACAAGACCATCACCTTTAAGGATCTGCTGAAGATCCTGGGCGACTCCGCCGTGTCCATCGCGGCCATCATGATCCTGGTGGGTATGTCCAAGGCGACGGCTTATGTGGTCATCTCCTCCCAGATGCCCCAGCTGTTCATGGGCTTCATCACCTCTTTCACCAGCAGCCGCTTCGTGGTGCTGCTGATCCTGAACCTCATCTTCCTGCTGCTGGGCTGCCTGATGGAGGGCAACTGCATCATCGTGATGATGGTGCCGCTGCTGCTGACGCTGGTGAAGTCCTTCGGCATCGACCTGCTGCAGTTCGGCGTCATGTCTGCCATCAACATCTATATCGGCTGCATCACCCCGCCGGTAGGCGTGTCCCTGCTGCTGGGCAGCAAGCTGGGTAAGACATCCATCGGAGGAACCTTCAAGGCAATCCTACCCTTCCTCGGTATTTCGATGGTGATACTGATTCTGGTGACCTATTGGCCAAGCTTTACCCTTTGGCTGATTCACTGAGCAAATTTCAGATGAAATGAGATGAAATTATCATGAAGATCGGATTTTTGGGTCTTGGCGTTATGGGTCTGCCCATGGCCAAGAATGTCGTAAAGAAATGCGGCTGCCCCGTTCTGGGCTACGATGTGGCGGAGGCCCGGCTGGCGGAATTCAAGGATTTCGGCGGCGAAGTTACCTCCGATCCCGATGACATTTACCGCACCTGCGATGTGGTGATGCAGATCCTGCCCACACACCCCATTATCATACACTCGGTGGAGCGTGCGATCGAACTGGGGAAACCCGGCAACATCATCATCGACCTCAGCTCCACCGCGCCGGATATCGTGCTGGATCTGCACAAGAAGGCGCTGGATGCCGGTATGTTCCTACTGGACTGCCCCGTCTCCGGCGGCAATCCCATGGCCATCGCCGGTACGCTGGCCATGATGGCCGGCGGCGAGAAGGAGGCCTTTGACAGAGCGGAACCGCTGCTGGCCTGCATGGGACACCCCATCTACACCGGCGGCAGCGGCAGCGGCAGTGTCACGAAGCTGGTCAACAACCTGATCGGCGGCGCAGAGCTGGTGGCTATGTGCGAGGGCTACGCCTTCGCCGCCAAGGCGGGCATCGACCTGCAGACCACCTTCGAGGCGACGCGCTGCGGCTTCGTGGGCGGCCCCATGTATGAAAACAAGGTTCCCAAGATCATCCACCGCGACTATGAGCCGGGCGCACGCATTGCCGTCCACCGCAAGGACATCCTCAACGCCAAGCACTACGCGCACAAGCTGGGCGTCGACCTGCCCATGACGGACGTGGTCCTCCATGTGATGGACTGGATGAACGACAACGGCCATATCGACGACGATCAGGCCGCCATGGTCAAGTACTACGAGGAAAAAATGGGCGTCACCGTGGGTTCCGCTCCCGACGACGCTGAAACCCTGTGAGTTCGAACCGGCGTCTCTCCTGGGGGCGCACGACGCAGATAGCTGAGTGCGCCCCGTCCTATTTCACCCGGCAGGGCATCACAGGCTGCAATATCCTGAATGTTGAGAAAGGAGCATGATCATTATGCCTAATAATGCAGTTTACACGAAAGAGTTTGCCGCTAAGCTCTATGAAACCATGTGCACCATCCGTAAGTTCGAGGAGTGCGTCAAGCATGACTTCCTCGCCGGCGAGATCCCCGGCTTTACCCATTCCTACATCGGTGAGGAGGCCATCGCTACCGGCGTGTGCGCCGCGCTGCGGGACGACGACGTGATCGAATCCACCCACCGCGGTCACGGCCACTGCGTGGCCAAGGGCGCCGATGTCAACCGCATGATGGCGGAGATCTTCGGTAAGGAGACGGGCCTGTGCAAGGGCCGCGGCGGCTCCATGCATATCGCGGACTTCTCCATCGGTATGCTGGGCGCCAACGGCGTTGTGGGCGGCGGCTACAATCTGGCCACCGGCGCAGCGCTGGCGTTCAAGAACGTTCTGAAGACCGATCAGGTGGCCGTGGTGTTCTTTGGCGACGGCGCCAGCAACCGCGGCACGTTCCACGAGGCCATGAACGCCGCCTCCGCATGGAAGCTTCCGGTCATCTTTGTCAATGAGATGAACTGCTGGGCCTCCACCACGCCCTACCGCACCACCTGCAACGTGGAGAACATCTCCGACCGCGCCGCCGGCTATCACATCCCCGGCGTGGTGGTGAACGGCCAGGATCCCTTTGCCGTCTATGAGGCTGCCAAGGCCGCTGTGGAGCGCGCCCGCGCCGGCGAAGGCCCCACGATGATCGAGTGCAAGACCTACCGTATCGAAGGTCACTTCGTGGGCGACCCCGAGCTGTACCGCAGTAAGGAGGAGACCATGAAGATCTTCCACGACACCGATCCCCTGAAGAAGTTCCGTGAGAAGATGGCCGAGTCCATGAACGATCTGGTGACCTCCGCCGAGTGCGACGAGATCGACGCCAAGGTGGACGCCAAGATCAAGGCTGCCAAGGAGTTTGCCATGGACAGCAAGCAGCCCGATGCGTCCGAGTACATGAAGTTTGTCTATGCTGACTGAAGGAGGTAGGAATCATGCGTAAATTGACGTTTGCACAGGCCACGCTGGAGGCGATGGCCGAGGAAATGAAGAAAGACGATAAGGTCTATGTCATCGGTGAGGATATCGCCCGTCAGGGCGGCGTGTTCGGCCAGTTCAAGGGCCTGAGCCAGGAGTTCCCCGGCCGTGTCATCGACAGCCCCATCTCCGAGACGTTCATTATCGGCGGCGGCGTCGGCGCGGCCATGGTGGGCGCCCGTCCCGTGGTGGATATGCACTTCGCGGACTTCGTCGGCGTCTGCATGGATGAGATCCTGAACCAGATGGCCAAGGCCCGCTATATGTTCGGCGGCCAGACCAAGGTGCCTCTGGTCATGCGTGCGCCCGACGGTATGACTTTCGGCGGCGCTGCCCAGCATTCCCAGTCTCTGGAGGCGTTCTTCATCCACATCCCCGGTGTGGTGGTGGTCACCCCCTCCAATCCCTATGATGCCAAGATGGTGCTGAAGGCCTCCATTGAGTCCGACGACCCCGTCCTGTACTTCGAGAACAAGATCCTCTACAAGGAAAAAGGCGAGATGCCCGAGCTGGCGGATGAGGAGCCCTACACCATCGGTAAGGCCAAGGTCGTCCGCCCCGGCAAGGACGTGACCATCGTTTCCTACTCCATCGGCATGAAGGCCGCTAAGGGTGCTGCCGAGCTGCTGGCCAAGGAGGGCATCGAGGCTGAGGTCATCGACCTCATCACCCTGTCCCCCTGGGATCGTGAGACGGTGTTCGAGTCTGTGAAGAAGACCCATCGCCTGTGCGTCTGCCATGAGGCCGTCAAGCAGGGCGGCGTCGGTGCTGAGATCGCCGCTGTGGCCGCGGAGGAGCTTCTGATGGAGCTGGATGCCCCCGTTCTGCGCTTCGGTGCGCCGTTCTGCCCGATCCCCTTCGCCAAGAGTCTGGAGGACATGGTGCGCATTACGCCGGAGAAGGTTGCTGAAGGTATCAAGGGTATGTTTTGAGCCCTGCCGGAGTAAGGAGTATACGATATGGCAACTGAAGTATTGATGCCCAAGATGGGCCTGACCATGACGGAAGGCACCATCGAGGAATGGAAGTTCAAAGAGGGTGACACGGTCAAGAAAGGCGATATCCTGTTCTCCGTGGCCACCGATAAGCTGACCAACGACGTGGAGTGTGATACCGACGGCGTTCTGCTGAAGATCCTCCTGCCGGAGGGTGAGACCGGCGCCTGCAAGAGCGTGATCGCCTATATCGGACAGCCCGGCGAGGCCGTCCCCGGCGGCTCTGCCGCTGCCGCACCGGCTGTCGCTCCTGCCGCGGC
>OIXU01000934.1_pt1 | contig 9875 bp, 7 predicted proteins | sample 1587921 | NCBI WGS metagenome assembly OIXU01 (sample SAMN03283238) | human gut metagenome | biome: human-associated habitat; material: feces | host: Homo sapiens | place: Peru | collected 2012
TACAAGGAACTCTGCGAGCGTGACGACATCGACCTTGTCTACATCTGCACTGACTGGAAGCATCACGTTCCGATCTCTCTCTATGCGATGGAGCATGGCAAGAATGTCGCCGTTGAGGTTCCGGCCGCGGCTTCTCTGGAGGACATTTGGGCTTTGATCAACATGTCCGAGAAGACCCGTAAGCATTGCATGATGCTTGAGAACTGCTGCTATGATTTCTATGAGATGGCAGTCCTTACGATGGCTCAGAAGGGCTTGCTCGGAGAGATTCTCCATGGAGAGGGTTCCTATCATCACAATCTGGATCCGTTCTGGGACTCCTATTGGAACAACTGGAGGCTTGATTTCAACAAGGAGGTCAAGGGGGATGTCTATCCTACCCACGGCCTCGGTCCGGTCTGCCAGGTGATGGACATCCATCGCGGCGACCGATTCAAGACCCTTGTCGCGATGGAGACCAAGGCTGTGAACGGTCCTAAGCATGTGGAAGCCAGAACCGGAGAGAAATGTGAGGACTTTCAGAACGCCGATCTCACGATGACGATGATCACGACGGAGAAAGGCAAGACCATCCTCGTGGAACACGACGTGATGACGCCGCGCCCTTACAACCGCATGTACCAGATTGTGGGCAGCGAGGGCTATGCAGGGAAGTATCCGATCCAGCAGCTCTGTCTGAGGGACAACGCCTTGACCGAGGCTTCCACTGACTACCAGAACCTTGGCCGCGAGGTCACCTATTCGGGAGACAGGCTCAAGGCAATTCTTGAGGACAACCGCAATCCGATCCTTACTCCTGAGCTTGAGGCTCTTGCAAAGCAGGTCGGAGGCCACGGAGGGATGGATTTCATCATGGACTACCGTCTGGTCTACTGTCTGAGGAACGGCCTTCCGCTTGACATGGATGTCTATGACATGGCCGAATGGTGCTGTCTCACGGAGCTGGGCAGAATCTCCATCGAGAACGGCAACGCGCCTGTAGAGGTCCCGGACTTCACACGTGGTGTCTGGGATCAGATCCAAGGCTTCTCCTACGCCTTTGCCAAGTAGGAGTTTTCAAGAATCGGAGTTATGGAACTTTCATTAAAAGGCAAGGTCGCGGTGGTCACAGGTGGCACGCGCGGCATAGGTTACGCGGTCGTGAAGAAATTCCTTGAGGCTGGCGCTTCCGTAGCCCTGTGCGGCTCGAAGCCCGCGACCGCCAACGCGGCGCTTGGAAAACTCCTTTTCGAGTTGCCTGAGGCCAAGATTTTGGCGATCGCCCCGGATCTCACAGATTCTTCCTCTGTAGAGAATGCGTTCAATGAGGTTTTAGCAAGGTTTGGAAGGTTTGACATCCTTGTCAACAACGCCGGTATATCGCAGGCGCTTCCTCTCAATGACTACACCGATGAGGAAATGGACAGGATTCTGGACATAAACCTCAAGGCGGTGTTTGTCTGCAGCAGGGCTGCGGCTAAATTGATGGAGATCCGAGGCGGCGGTGTCATCCTGAACACCAGTTCTGTGGTAAGCCTTTATGGCCAGCCTTCGGGCTGTCTGTACCCGACCACCAAGTTCGCTGTCAACGGCCTGACGAAATCCCTTTCCCGGGAACTGGCTCCCCGTGGGATAAGGGTCAATGCCGTGGCTCCGGGCGTGACCCGCACCGACATGGTCGCTAACCTCCCGGAGGCTTTGATAAAGCCTCTGGTGGCGCGCATTCCTATCGGCAGGGTAGGTGAGCCTGATGAGGTCGCCGACGCGTTCCTCTTCCTGGCCAGCGACATGGCCTCGTACATCACCGGTGTCGTCCTCCCGGTTGACGGCGGAGTCATCATCTGATTCCCGTGGTGGCTCCATGGCGGCTCTGTAGCGGATCCGTGACAGCTCTGATGACTTTGAGTAGCCGAAGATGGCATTAGGTAGAGCGAGTGTGGGGAGATGGAGAACGGCAACGCCCCTGTTGAGGTCCCAGACTTCACCCGTGGCGCATGGAACCAGATCCAAGGCTTCTCCTACGCGTTTGCCAAGTAAATAATCCTGTGGCAGACAACTTATTGTCTGTCAGTATAATAAGCGATGTCCTGGTGCTAAACCAAGCACCAGGACATCGCTTTTGTCGCTTATTATCAACATCTTATCTGCCACGGCTCATTTCCTGTTTTCCGCAATGGGACACCCATTTTAGCAGTTGGCCGAGATGATGTCAAGCAACTCGGTGACTTCTGGCTCCTCTTTGGTGTGCAGGAGCACTGACTTTCGCTTGTTGTCGTATGGATTGATGTAATCGATCTGATATATTTTCTCCGCGAGGAAGCGGGCCCTGTCCAAGGTGATCCTAGTACCGGCAGTTTTCAGGACGCGCTCCAACTCCAGCATGATCGTGTACGCCACGAAACATATGCAGACGTGGGCCTCAATCCTATTGAAGAGCCTATGATACATCGGACGGATGTCAAGGTCCGTCTTGCAGAGGCGGAAGGCGCGTTCTATCATAAAGAGGTATCCATATTCCTCTATCACCCTGTCATCCGTGAGCGACCAGAAGGCCGAGTACCACCTGTGGGTTGGCGTTCTTGCTGTCCTTGGACCAGCCCGCGATGCGGACATCACCCTCGCGGGACTCAAAGTACATGGTCGTGGTGTCATAGAACACAACGGCTATATTACCGCCCAGAACCTTCTTGGTATGGTTGTAGGTCACCCGCTCCACATCGCGCTTCACGTCGTACGCGCCCGCCTTCCGCACGACCCCGGGCCTGTGGCACAGCTCATCCAGATAGCGGTATACCCTGTCCTCGTCATAGTACTTGTTCATGAAGTAAGCCATATGGCGGAGTGTCTTCAGTTTGCTACCGGGGCGATAAAGCCGCGTCACCACTAGGCTCTTGAAGATATCATTGTCGGATGTCTTGACCGAAGCGAACCCTATCTTGTCAAACAGGCGGCCATAGATGAGATCTGGTCCTACCAATCTTAGTTGATCCTGACCGATGCTTGACATGACCGCGTCATATTCGGCCGCACCCTCAGGCGAGAACAGCGACCCGCCAAATTCGCGCTCATCTGCCCACTGCCGAGCCGCCGCTCAAGAGATTTCAGGACAGCTTCATCACGGCTGCTGCCAAATGACCTCTGGATACGGTATCTGCCGTCGGCCTTGGATACGACCTGGATAGACACCGTTCCACTCCTGTTCTGCTTACGTCTGACAAACATGCCACGAAGATAGTCATTTGTCGCGGGACACCCAAATCATGGAAGCAATATGGCTCTCACGTGGCTGTAGGGCCGATTGCTGGACTAAAAGTCAAAAACTGCGGAAAATAGGAAAAGACGAGTTCCTGTTTGTTTTTCACATTTTTCTGTAAAGAAATAATGAGAATCCAGGAAACGACGCAAACGATGTAAACGACAAGTAGGATGGTTCCGAATTTCATGGAGCTAAGAATAACATTACCGACAAATATAGTAAACAATTTGACCAGCATGAGGCCAAAGATGTTTCAACAGACAAAGGTAATGCAAGCGGGCGAAGAGGATGTTCGCCCGGGGATTGGTTGAAAGGGGTTATCAGAACTCGTAGATCCTTAAGATACCCCGTTTGTTGGCATCATAGGACCACTGGGGCTGCCAGACGGCTCCGGATTCGGTGTCAAGAAGGATGAAATTGTACATGTTATCGGTCTTGTACAACTTGTATGCTGGAGCCACCTTCTGATTGACGCGGTGTACACGTACCGTTTTACATTTTTCCCTTCTTCAATTCGCTCCAAAATCGAAATGATTTCCAGCTCACTCATTTTGTTATCATTTTGAGGTGCTTGACCAAAAGAGCGTTGGGCTCCATCTGGTGGACTTTGACCAGAAGACGGATAATCTCAGCCTTAGAAAGTGTGACCTTATCGGCATTCTCGGGCTGTTTCCACCACTTATAGAACGCTACCGGCTCATTGGAATATGGAATTGAGGCAAGGACCGTGCCGGGGTAGCCCTTGAATTCTATCGGCATATTCAGTCCCACGGCATCCTTGTAGTATTCACGATGGTTGACACGGAGTTTTGACATCAGAACTTGATAGATTTCCTTTGTCAGTTTTAACCGGTACTTGCGTCGGGTCATATCGAAACTGACAGGATCTGTGTTCACCCATTTTTCGACAGACATCGTGCGGTCCTCTATCGAAAGAAGGCTTTCCTTGAAATATTGTTCTTCCGGCCTCGGAGGGAAATTCGTAAGGGTGCCACCTTTCTTGGCTTCTACCTTTTTGTGTTCGAGGTGCTTTACATTGTCAACAATGTACTTGATGATGTCCGTGTGGTTGCGGTCATCCTTTTCAGGGAATTGTTCAAACAACTCTTCATTTGTCGCCCCAAGGAAGAATTCCTCGATGTAGTTCCAACGTTCATCACTGGTGAATGTATTGGTGAAGAAGTGGTCGAAGATTTCATTGCTGATTTCGTGGCGCTTGGCAGTCCTGGTAAGCAACTCATTCTTGAAATTGTCATTCTCGGAATCTTTCCTGATGCGCTCGGGATCATTGAGACGTATGTATATCATCGGATTGTCACCGCCCTTCATCTCATACGTGGCCATATTAACCATTTCCATCAAGCTGCCGAGTCTGGAGTATGTGATGGAGTAGTCGTTCTCGTTAGAGAAATACCGGGTGACGGACTTATAGTCAGTCCCATCGAACATCTTTGTCAAGATGCGCTTCATATTTGAGAAGGCAGTTTTGTAGGACTGATTGAATACCAGGTATGTGATATCTCCATATTCTCTCCTCTGCAGGAAAGCATTCTCTTCGATTTTTCCCATTCCGAGCATGCGGCCGGAGAATGCGGAGAGTACATAGCGTGCCAGTTGTTTCCGGAACGGCTTTTCAGGGAAATATGGTTCGAGGCTGGCCAGAAAATCGTCTTCGCTGAAAGTACGATATCCCATCAGTGAGAAGATACGTTCCAGGACATCTAACAGGTAGAAGAAACGTTCCTTGACTATCTCAAAATCCTGCTTCAGCGACAGGGAGAATTTCGTCAGGGCAACAAGGTTGGCGCCATCTTTCTTGAGGAGGGCTCCATTATAGAACTCCCTTTTAAGCATGCTGAAAGTCATGTCGTTGAAATCCTGCTGCCAAATCTCATCCAAATCCAATTCTACTACCGTCTGGTTGCCTCCAAGGTCACGAAGTTTCTTATAGAACTTACTATACCGCTTCTCCAGTATGGATAATCCAAAGGCGTCAGTACGGGCATAGCATTTCACAAACATCTGCTTGGGACGTGCAATGATGGCATTATAACGGATCCTGTTCAGATAGTCCTTTTCTATCATCATCAGCGCCGTCTTAATCTTTGTACCGTCCTCGTCGCCATTGTTGAAGATGTAGCTGAAATCTTCAGAAGAAACCAGAAGGTTACGCTGGTTGTCGTTTAGTTTGTAAATGCTGTAAACCTTCTTCAGGACCTCACGAATTTGCCATTGGCGAATTGAGGACATGCCAAAGAGCTGCATGCTGTATTGCTTATCCTTCTCATTATAGTTGAGAGCGGCGAAACCGAGCATGTTCGGATCTCGAGCAACACGGCCGACTTCCTGGACATAATCCGGAAGCAGTCCTGAAGGGGCATGATGGTATATTACCTGAATGTCCGGAATGTCCACACCCATGCCGAATGCTTTGGTGCAGACCATTATCAGTTTTTCATTGGATTTGAAGCGATTATAGGCATAATCCTTCTCTTCAGCGCTCAAGGTGCCATAATACGGAACCGCGATTTCCTTAACCTGGTCCACGATGTCTCTGACGTGCCTGGTATAAGGCGCATAGACAACCGTCTTCAAGTGATTTTCATTGGCGGCCTTGATAAATTCGACGGTCTGCTCTGTCTTATTCTTCCTATAGCCCGTTTCAAATGACTTGTAGTTGTTGATGACAAAGCGGATATTGTCGCGTTTTACCTGTCCAAGGAACAGATGTGGGTTATGCATGTAAAGACTTCCCATGCTGTCGATGACCATATCATTCGGCCCGCCATAGATGCAGGTTGCCGTCAGGGCGACTATGGGGAAACGAAGTTCGCGATACTTACGGATCTTGTTGATATGATTTCCCAAGTGCCAGTAATCGACACGGAAATCTCGGCCCCATGTGGTGATGAGGTGAGCCTCGTCGATAACCATCAGACCAAGATGGCGCTCTCCGATAAAATAGCTGATATCGTAGGACAAAAGCAACTCAGGAGACATGTACAGAATGTCTATTTCTCCATCCTTGCACTGGTTGATGATGCGGTCTCGGTCAATGAGATTCAGCTCACTGTTAAGGTATGCTACCTTCTCAAAGTTCCTATCACGTCGGATGGCAAAGACCTGGTCTTTCATCAATGCAATCAAGGGAGATACTACTATGGTAACATCGCCCTTTTCTGAGACGTGAAATGCCGGCAGCTGAAACAGAAGAGATTTACCGGAGCCGGTAGGGGCTGTGATAAACACATCATCGGCCACTTCTTCCGTCTCCTTGCATTTCTTACATTCGTCGATAATGAGGTCAACGACTTGCCCCTGAGAGATAGATATGACTTTATTGCTTTCGCCGGGGCTCTGATAAACCTTTATCTGGCGGAAATCGGCCTTATCTCCCCAGTAGCGTTTCAACAAATCGACAGTTTCGCTTCTGGGAATATAGTCCGATAGGATCTTTGTCTCTTTCTTTTCTATGATTTCACCGGCACCGAGAAGGCTCAGAAGGCCATTGGCAAGCTCAAGGCGCTGGTTGAATTCATCGGCCCGGATGATGTCCTTTACACGCTTTACGCCAAGGATTCTCTTTTTCCTTGAGTCCTGGAACGCCCGGTTAAGGAAGACATCCAGTGTGTACATGTGTTCGTCAATCTCTAGGATGTCATCGCATTGCTTTCTGGAGGATTCAACGGTCAGAGCCTTCGTAAAGAACGGAACCATCCGGCACTCTGTGGGGGCCGTAAACGAGCAATAGGCATTCCCGTCTATAGAGACCTGCTCTGCCTGATATATGGGCATTGTTTCAGGTCTGGTCTCAATATTCTCGGCGCCTGCCTTCTCCAAATAAGCTGCCTTCTTTATGGGGAATAACGAGCGGACATTATCATAGACAATGATCACACGGCTTTTGAACTTGGTAAGATTGGGCGCATACGCAGTATAATACACATACTGCTGATATGAAAGAAGGTAAAGATTCTTCGGCTCCCTTAAACCCATAAACATACGGCCGAACCAATCTTCTTCGTCGAACACACTGGCATCTCCATCCACACTGAAAGATGCGGCGTCAACAATGTTTGCAGAATACTCACTGACATCCAAAAAGTCATTTACGCCCAGTAAGACAAGTATGTCGTGCTTGGAATCAGGAGCTGTTTCAGATGATATTATATCCCTGAAACGTTTGGCCACGTATTCATTGAATGATTGCTTCATGTTCTAATTGTGTGGATTGAATTCACAAATATACGAAAAATGCGGCAAATGCAGGCTAATAGAGTATAGACCTGAAATACTACGGAGGGTGGAAATATGGGAGAAAGAGGATTCAATCTGCTACGATTTCACCCGCTGTTCCCAGCATCCTCAGGATCCTTCCGGAAGTAATCGACCTCGCAGTAGGTGTGGGCGCAGAACTTGGAGTTGTCCTGGAATCCGAAGTAGTTCTTCAGGATGGTGACAATGAGACCGGGAAGACGCGGGTCTCCGGCAAGGGCTGTGAGGTCGAAGGAGTCTTGGCCGTCGCCGTAGGGATCATTGCATCTGGAGGGAGTCTTTCTGGGACCATCCTTCAGCGCTGACGGTGCCCTTTGGATAGAAACCCTGTGAAAAAGCTGACAGGCAGAACAAAAGACAGGAGGCGATAAGAATAAAGCGTTTCATGATCATGAATGTTAATTACCTGGCAAAGGTAAAAACAGGAATTGCCACATATCGTCAAATTGAAACAAATTTGACCTTACGTCCAAGATGATTAACGGAGTCTTATACCGGAAATACGCTTAATCGCCTTCTATCCATCATCCATCTTTTTTCGTGTCATAAGTTGGCCTCCCCGCTCTTTTTCTCTTGGCCAAATCTTCTCGTAAAATGGTCCACAGGCCAATGAGCAAGAAGATGGGGGACAGCATGAGAAAGAATGCGAAGAAGGCCAGATCCAGGTTCTCATTCACCTTTTTCCCTTCTATGTAGGCTTTCCTCATGAAAAAGGAAAGTGCGAGTGAGATAACACTGGCTCCGAAGAGTCCAATACATATTGCCCAAATATCCATCAGGTATGATTACGGCCGGTTTGATACGCAAACACCGTGGCCAGGTCATGGTCCACGGTGCGAAAGTACCCAATCATGGCGAATCTGAGGTTCGCTGATAAACAGGCTTCAGTGTAAGCTCTGTCATTTGAGTGCCGTCTTCGCGTGATTGATGTCCGCCTGGTCAATGGTCAGGACCAGTTCGCGTTGGCCTCCTTCCTCGTAGAAATACACCCTCAGGACCTGGTCCTTCGCAAGGGACACCTTGTCGAGGGAATACCCGATATGGCTGGTCTGCTTAGGGGCGCAGGAGGCCGTGCCGCCACGGCTGCCTTAACGGAAACTTTCGTACTCGGGCATTCCGAGGCCGGAGATGAAGTCCTTGAACTGTTTGTCGTCCTTCGGGCAGATCAGAAGAACGTCACCTGTGTCAACCACGACATAGTCCTTGAGACCTTTGATGGCGTAGAGCTTCTTCTTGTCTCCGCAGACCAGCATGCTGTTCTCGTTGCCCTCACCGAGGATCTTTTCCGTGAACACTACATTGCCATCCTTGGTCTTGTCGCCGATGTTTCTGAAGAGGGAATCCCACCCGTCGATGTCTGACCAACCGAAGTTCCCGCAATAAAGCCAGGCGCGGTCGGTCTTCTCCATCACACCGTAGTCAATCGAGACTTTCGGACAATCTGAATATGCCTTTTCAAGGAATATCTGCTCCTTGTCGCTCCCCAGTGCGTCTTCCCAACCCGCGAACAGTGACGTGACATCGGGAATATACTTCTCCATCTCCTCCTTGATCACCGATGCCTTCCACGCGAATATTCCTGAGTTCCAATAAAATTCACCAGTCTTGCAGAGCACCTCGGCGAGGGCTTTGTCCGGCTTCTCGGTGAACGTCTTTACCTTGAGAGGTGTGTCTGAGCCGGCGGATTCCTTGCTTCCTGTGGCCTGGATGTAACCGTAACTTGTGTCCGGTTCGGTCGGATGTATCCCGATAGTCATCAGGGCTGGCTTACTTTCGGCATATTCCATGACCTTGAGCATTGCGGCCTTGAATTGGTCCTCATCCGTGATGATGTGGTCCGCCGGCGTGGCGATGATCGTCGCGTCCGGGTTCCGCTTGAGGATGCTGTAGGTCGCGAAGGCGATACATGGGGCTGTGTTGCGGGCGTAGGGTTCCAGAAGCAGGTTGCTTTCAGGGAGTTCCGGAATCTGCGCGCGGACGAGGTAGGAGAATCTGGTCAATGTGACCACGAAGATGTTCTTAGATGGGACAATTTCTGAGAAGCGCTCGTAAGTGCTTCTTATGAAGGACTTCCCTGTTCCGGTTATGTCCAGAAACTGTTTAGGCTTTGATTCTCTGCTGACCGGCCAGAAGCGGTTCGCGGTGCCTCCGGCCATTATCACGCAGTATCGGTTATCTTTGTTCATATTCTTAGTGCTTTGCAAATGTTCTTTCATTGTACGTTCACTTCGGCAGGCTCAGTGACCGTATTCCTGCTTCGGTTGCCGAGCTTGTGGTTGCCGAGTTTGTCGAAGCATCGAAACACCCGTTCAGAGGTACATCGGGTAAAACGCGTTCGGGAACCATTCCACAATCTCTTTTCCTC
>OIXU01000935.1_pt1 | contig 9872 bp, 6 predicted proteins | sample 1587921 | NCBI WGS metagenome assembly OIXU01 (sample SAMN03283238) | human gut metagenome | biome: human-associated habitat; material: feces | host: Homo sapiens | place: Peru | collected 2012
GAATACAATATGTCTACAATTATCACTTGTGATAAATTGTTTGGTTCCACAAAGCTCTAATTGATCAACATCCAAACCTGTTTTCTTTTTTACATCACGAATTGCCGATTGTACAAAAGATTCTCCAAGTTCAATATGACCTGTTGGTAATGTGTATCCATTTGAATTTTTGCTATTTTGAACTAACACATTTCCTTTTTCATCTTGAACCATGACCATATTTGTTAATTCGCAATATTCAGCTTGCTTATTCGCATTCAATCGTCTTCTTTCAAGTGCTAATTTACCATCTGCTACAATATTACGAATCTCTGTAGAAATACGACGTTCTGGGAAAGCTTTTGAAATATGTTTTTTTGCTTCTAAAGAGAAGTTATCTAAACTGCTCTGGAATTCTTCAATACGCTGGGATAAATCAGGACGAGACAACATCCATTCTTGGAAAGCTTCTTGCGCTTCTTGAACACGCAATTGACTTTCGGCTTCGAAATCCTTTTTGAAAGCTTCCATTTGTGTTTGCACCTTTTGGAATACTTTCTTGCGACGAAGTAAGGCAAGCACAGTAAATACACAGTCAATACCAAAACCAATCGTAAAAGCTGACAAGAAACTCATCAATGCCGTAAGTGGAATATCTAACACGATATCTTGAATCACTGGATGAATGATATAAACCACCACAATAGACATAATGCCAAATAAAGTGGAGTTCAACAAACATACGCGCCCACTAATATTCATAAATCTTTCAGAGTAATCCCACCATCTTGTTTTAAATAAAATTTCCATTACCCAACTCGTAATATATTCCAAAGTACTTGTGATAATGACACCCAAAATAAATACAAGTATTGGATAATCTTTCACAAATAACAAAGGATATAAAACCAGTAAAGCACCTACTCCATAGATTGGACAATATGGGCCATAAAAGAAGCCTCGGTTAATAAACTTCTTTGCGGGAATTCCACAATATAAATCTTCACACACCCAACCTAAAAAGGCATACAGAATAAAGTAGGCATAGGCATATACAAATTCCATCATACACTAGCCTTCATTTCTTCACTTAATTTAGCGTTGGCCAACATCAATCGTATACGATTTTCCTGATTTACTTTAGATGCACTTGGATCATAATCAATCGCAACAATATTCGCTTTTGGATACTCATCTTTGATCTTACGAACCATACCTTTGGCAACAATATGATTTGGCAGACAACCAAATGGCTGTGCACTAATCACATTGGTAACACCAGATTTAATAAGTGAAACAACTTCACCCGTTAAAAGCCAACCTTCACCCATTTTTACACCTGGATCAATAAAGGCTTTTCCGTTATCAATCACTTCACTAAAATCATCTGGTGCAATAAAAGTACCCTCTTTTTTCACCATATCTCTAAATGTTTTCTGCATGCGCATAATTACATCTTTTACTATATTATATATATAGTGATTTTTTTCGTGCATATGATAATATTCATAATCAATAATTGAATTTTCTACACAATATAACGCAAAATCCATCACGCCGGATAGAACGGGTTCAAAACCTTCTTCAATTAAATAGTCTTCTAAATGTTGATTTCCTAATGGAGAATATTTCATATAGATTTCTCCAACAATTCCAATACGAATCTTTGTCTGACTACGATCTTGTGGAATGGACTTAAACATTTCTAGCATTTTTTTATAAATACGCTTAGATTGTTTATAAGAACCATGTTCAAACATTGGAATCAATTCATCAATAAATTGATTGACCGCCTTATCTGTAGCTCCTTTTTCAAGTTCATAAGGCTTCACCTGATTGCTAAGCCACATTAAGGCATCTCCATATAAAGCTCCATAAAGAATGCGAAGAATCAACGGCATTGTAAATTCGACACTGCTACCTTTTTCTAGACCATTCGCATTGGCAGATAAACAAGGAATGTGTTGCCATCCTTCCATAGCCAAAGCTTTTCTCAATAAAGAAAGATAATTGCTAGCACGACATCCTCCTGCTGTTTGTGTAATTGCACAAGCTACATGATTCATATCATACTTACCACTTTTTAATGCGTCAATCATTTGACCAATTACTAATAATGCTGGATAACAAGTATCATTATGCACATGAGCTAAGCCTTCTTCACGTACTTGCTCCCCTTCATTTGTCAAAACTTCTAATTTATACCCACTTTTCGCAAAGACAGGTGTCAATAAGCGAAAGTGAATAGGAAGCATAGAAGGAACTAAAATTGTATAATCCTTCTTCATATCCGAATTAAATAATGTATATTCTAAGCTCAATTTTAGACTCCTTTCTTTTGGGCAATCGCCTCTTTTAAAGAACGCAAACGAATTTTAGCGGCACCCAAATTATCAATTTCATCAATTTTGATTTGTGTATAAAATTTATTTCCATCCTTTAATATATCTCGAACCTCATCACTTGTAATGGCATCAATACCACATCCAAAGCTAACAAGTTGAATTAAATTCATATCTTTATTGTCAACCACATAGTGTGCTGCTTGATATAATCTTGCATGATAAGTCCATTGATTTAAGACATTCACTTTATGTCCAATTTGGCGAGGAACACTCTCTTCACTGACAACCACAAAACCAAGTTGTGTCAACAATTGATTCATCTGGTGATTGATGAGAGGATCTAAGTGATATGGTCTTCCACAAAGAACAATAATTGGATGATTGTTTTCACGTGCATACGCAACGGCTTTTCGATGTTCCTTTACTAATTGTTCATGAAAAGCTTCATACTCATTTGTAGCTGCATTTTTCGCAATTATAATATCTTTTTCACTAAAATGAATACCCACCTTTTCAAAGTGCATGCGTATAGCTTTCGCAAAAGTTGCATTGTCATCAAAACTAATAAATGGATATACAATTTTTGTCTTACCAAAATCCATATTGGCCGCAATCACTTCTGGATAGTAGGCAACTAGTGGACAATTATAATGATTATCCGATTGATGTTCATCTACATTATAGGTCATACATGGATAGAATATTACATCCACATCTTTATCAATCAATTGTTGAATATGTCCATGCACAACCTTGGCTGGAAAACATGCCGTATCACTTGGAATACTTTGTTGTCCTGAATGATACATTTCTTTTGTGCTTGGCTTTGACCATACAATTTCATAGCCTAAACTATCAAAGAATCGTGTCCAGAAAGGCAATAAATCATAGTTATTTAAAACTAGAGGCATACCAATCTTTTTATCATGCTTGAATTTTTTCTTTTGTGCATTCAACATATCCGTTTTGATCTTATATAAATCTGGAAGTTCTTCCTTCTTTGTTTCAATGTTATGCACCATCTTTTCACATTTGTTTCCTGCAACTAAACGCGTTCCATCATTGAATGTATTAATTGTCAATGAACAATGGTTGTTGCAACCTTGGCAAGCAACAGATTGTGATTTATGCGTAAATTTAACAAGTTGTTCATAATTCAAAATACTACTTCGAGTACGGTGTAATTTTTTCGCATATAAAGCCGCTCCGTAAGCACCCATTAAAGGTGCAATGCTTGGTCGAATGACTTCAAGACCTAGCTCTTGTTCAAAACAACGAAGTACAGAATCATTTTGGAAGGTTCCACCTTGTACAACGATATGTTTTCCAATATCATCTTTATTTTTTGCACGAATCACTTTGTATAGTGCATTCTTTACAACGGATTTACAAAGCCCAGCTGAAATATCTTCAATACTAGCCCCATTCTTTTGGGCTTGTTTAACCCCTGAATTCATAAATACAGTACAACGTGTTCCTAAATCGACAGGGTGTTTTGACTTTAATCCAAGTGTCGCAAATTCTTTGGCATCATACCCTAGTGATTTTGCGAACGTTTCAATAAATGAACCACATCCACTCGAACATGCTTCATTCAGTACAATATCATCGATATGTCCATCACGAATTTTAAAACACTTAATATCCTGCCCACCAATATCTAGAATGTAGTCTACTTCTGGATTGAAAGATCGAGCAGCTGTATAGTGTGCCATTGTTTCGACAATTCCACCATCTAAATGAAAGGCATGACGCATCAATTCTTCACCATATCCTGTGGCATAGGCTCCATAAATCTTAATATTTGGATTTGTTTCATAAATCTTCTTTAAATCCTCTAACACAACATCTAATGGATTTCCCTTATTCGATGTATAAGAATCATATAGAATCGCATCGTTTTCATCGAGTAAAACAAGTTTTGTGGTCGTTGAACCGGAATCGATTCCTAAATATGCTTTACCAGCATAATCCTTTAACTTTGCATATTTTGCATCATGTGATTTATGACGTCCAATAAATTTTTGATAGTCTTCTTCACTTTCAAACAAAGGTTTTGATTCTGTTAATTTAGCTGGTGCATGCACTAAATCTTCTAAAGCCTTATACAATTCATCATATGTATATTCTTGATCTGCACAAATTGCAGTTCCTAAAGCCACAAAGTTTATGGCTGTTTCAGGACAATTGACTTGTGCATCACTTAATTTCAAAGTCTCAACAAATCGTTTTCTAAGTCCACTCATAAAATAAAGTGGTCCTCCTAAAAACAATATATTTCCTTCAATCTTTCTTCCTTGTGCTAACGAAGTAATGGTTTGATCCACAACAGCTTGAAAAATACTCGCACACAAATCGCATTTATCCACACCTTGATTGATCAATGGCTGAATATCTGTTTTCGCAAACACACCACAGCGAGATGCGATGGGGTATAAACGATGATAGTTTAAACTCGCTTCATTCATTTCTTCCAAAGACATATTTAATAAGGTAGACATTTGGTCAATAAATGCGCCTGTTCCACCAGCACAAGTTGAATTCATTCTTTGTTCTACACTTCCTTGAAAGAAAAGAATTTTCGCATCTTCTCCACCAAGTTCAATTGCACAATCGGTTTCTGGATATAATTTACTGACTCCAGTCGCACTTGCGAATACTTCTTGAACAAAAGGCAACTCACCTTGTTCACATAAACCTAAAGCACCCGATCCACTGATCGCAAATTTAAATGGTTCTTTTGTATATTTCTTTAATTCTACTAATTTATCTAAAGCTTTTTGACGCACTTGCGCCTTATGTCTTTCATAACTTTTATAACAGATTTGGTTATTTTCATCTAAAACAACCGCTTTGATTGTTGTACTTCCAATGTCGAATCCTATACGATAACCCATAATCTCCTCCATTTTCTTTTCTTATATCAGTATTATTATACTCATTTTTCATTTTTTTTCATGTTTTCAGTTCAAAATTAAGACAACGCAATAAATATGTTCACTTTGTTGTAGATTATTCGCGACAAAACATATATCATTAAATTAACAAATAGTTAACAAGTTCAATACACGGGATTGTTATAATTATTTTTGGAAAGTTGGTAAATCAAATGAAAAACAAATTAACAAAACTTGAATTCAAGTGGATTTGTTACGACATGGGAAACTCTGCCTTTATTTTATTAGTCGCAACAATTCTTCCTATCTATTTTAATTATCTTTCAAGCTCACAAGGTGTAGCCGAATACAACTACCTAAGTTATTGGAGCTATGCAGCAAGTATTTCGACATTAATTGTTGCACTTGCAGGTCCAATTCTAGGAACACTTGCTGACTATAAAGATCATAAAAAGAAAATCTTCTTAACAACCGCGATGCTAGGTGCATTGGCATTAGCTTGTTTCTGGATTCCAAGTTCTTGGTTTGCATTTCTAGTCCTATTTATTGCTGCCAAAGTTGCCTATTCTTTATCTTTGATCGTATATGACTCCATGCTTACAGACATTACTACTGAAGATAGAATGGATGCCGTAAGTTCAAAAGGCTATGCTTGGGGGTATATCGGTAGTGTTGTTCCATTTATTATTAGTTTAGTCTTTGTATTAATGTATGACAAAATGGGCATGACATTAAAGGCGGCCATGATGATTGCCTTTGTTTTAAATGCTGTATGGTGGATTGCATTTACACTTCCATTAGTAAAAAGCTACAAACAGAAATTCTATATTGAACCAGAAGCACATCCTGTTTTAGATACATTCGCTCGTTTGAAAGACACTTTAATCAAGGCAAAAGAACAAAAGAAAGTCTTCTTATTCTTATTTGCATTCTTCTTCTATATTGATGGTGTTTATACAATTATCGATATGGCTACAGCCTACGGAACAAGTTTAGGACTAAATACAACTGGCCTTCTATTAGCTTTATTATTGACGCAAATTGTTGCCTTCCCTGCAAGTTTAACATTCGCTGTATTATCCAAAACAAAAGATACGGCTTCATTGATTAAGGTTGCGATCATCGCATACTTCTTAATTGCCTTATTTGCGGTACAATTGGATAAACAATGGGAATTCTGGGTATTAGCAGTTGCGGTTGGATGTTTCCAAGGTGGTATTCAAGCTTTATCTAGATCATACTTTGCAAAAATCATTCCAGAAAATGCCAGTGGTGAATACTTCGGACTATTTGATATCTGCGGTAAAGGCGCTAGCTTTTTAGGAACTATGTTGATTGGTGTTGTAACACAGATTACGGGTAAACAAAACTTAGGTGTTGCCGCTCTCTCCATCATGTTTGTGATTGGATATCTGATTTTTAATAAAGTATCTAAAATGGACGACTAAAAAAGATTGTACAAGTAACGTACAATCTTTTTTAATCCACTTTCATTATCATTTTAAAAATTCCATACATGGCTGCATATAAGACGGCAGCAACAGGCCAAATCATATAGGTTACATCCCATTGTTTTGTCCATAAGCTCCAACCAAGATAAACAGCTGTCACAAGACACCAATATACACCTGTGAATGTTTCCGCTTTCTTCTTTACAAGCTTTTCTTTTTTCGTATAATCACCTTCTTGCAACAATGTATCATAGCTACTTTTTATTGTGGAAACACGAATTAGAATATTCACACCAACGGAAACCAAAATGAGTAATACAGCTAAACATAATGTACATATATAATCAGATGCTTCCATGCAACCTGCAATAATCAACGGGATTACAGATAAAATACATAGAACAACACCACATGCTAGAGAAAAGGAATACTGGTCTTGATAGCTTTGATTCTTTTCTTTGACAAGTCCTGTTACACCATATTCTGTTTCAAAGGGCTCTTGTTCTAAATATTGTAAAGGACTCAATTTAATTCCTGTTTTAATAAATATAAACATGGCAAGTGCAACCATACCTAATAATGTGGTGCATGCGACTGCAATAGCTAAGCCATCATTGAACGTTGAAACTAGGAATAAAGGAATTGGACTTAAGATACATAATGTTGTCGCATTCGCAAGCATAGGTGCCGCTTTTTTCTTTTCATCCATATATGCATTCGCTTCTTCCATACTCACACGATGTAATTCACTATCTGTATCACATGTTGTCTCTGTATTTTCTTTCTCAATTTCATCTTTTAATAAGTAATCTGTGCTGACGCCGAAGATGCGGCTGAGCTGGACGATCTTATCGAGGTCGGGGACGGACTGCGCGCCCTCCCACTTCGATACGGACTGCCGCGAGACGTTCAGCTGCTGCGTCAGCTCCTCCTGCGACCAGCCGGCCTTCTTGCGCAGCGCGATCAATTTGTCTGCAAAGATCATTTGGGGTTCCTCCTGTGATTTGATGGCGCTATCATACGGAGTTTTGCGGTTGCAGGCAAGAAAGCGCGCCGGGAAATGTGTCAACCGGCGGTTGCATCCGCCCGGTTTTTTGATTATAGGCCCCGTTTTCCCCCGCGTCAACCGAATTTTCAGGATTTCTTTATAGTTCGTTTACAATCTGTTCACCACCGGGCGGGAAAAATCCGGTATCCTTGGAGCATAAGGAAGCTGCTTCGCGGAAAGCTCCGCGAAGGGCCAACAGCATCCTTTTCCATAGACATTCATCCATTTCTCCTCTCTCTTTTCTCTTATCTTTGATGGAAAGCCGCCGGAAGCTCCTTCCGGCGGCTTTCCGTTTGGTCCTGTGACGCAGAAGCGGCCCGCCGGAGATCCCGGCGGGCCGCTTGCATATCGTGTTGTTATTCGGTCGGTTCGGCCGTTGTCGTCGGCTCGCTCGTCGCCGGAGCGGCGCTGCTGATGGACTTGACGTATTTGGCGTTCAGATACGCGCAGACCTCGTTGTACCAGATCTCGTACCAGGCGCCGTCCTCCGTGTCCTCGGAGACGCCGATCACGGCCACGACCGTATCGGTCGGCATGGTCATGAGGACCTCGCTGTTGGTGGACGGGGCAGTGCGGACGTTCACGTCGTTCGTGGTCGCCATGCTCTCCGCCATGGGGGTGATGACCAGGTCCTGCACGTCGTTCGGCCACTTGGCCGTATCGCGCTGCGGGGTGCCGCCGAGGCCGTTGGAGGCAAAGATGGAGGCGACGGTGCAGCTGCTCTTCGTGACGAGCATGGCCACCTGGCCGTTGTAGCGCACGGAGCCGTTCCAGGTGTTGTCCTTCCAGTCGAGTGCGACTTCATAGACCTGGCCGCTCAGGTCGACGGTGTATTTGTAATCGGCCGTCTTACCGGTCTTTTTATAGTTGGCCTGCAGCAGCACGGTGGAGAGCGCGACGGATGCATCCTCCGGCAGCGTGACGGGATCGTCCTTGCCGTAGGTCACGACGGCGCTGGCCGTGGGCTGGGGCTCGGTATTCTGCGGGACCGAGATCATGAAGCGGCCGCTGCCGTCCTGCTCGTCGAACTGGAACGTCAGCTCCTGCGCGCCGCCGCGCGGCACGAGCGTAAAGCCGCTGTCGCTGCCGGTGACGGTATAGAGGCCGGAGGATTCGTAGAACGTGCGGAACAGGCCGGAGAGCGTCTGTCCGTCGGGCAGCTTGCTGACGCCGCAGGTATACGGCGTGCCCGGCTGAATCGCGGCGAACATCGTATCGCGCAGCGACGCGTCGGTGATCAGGTGCAGCGGCAGCAGCAGGTCCAGCGTGCCGGACTCGAGCGCGAGCTCGCGGTGCTCGCCCATGAAGATATACCAGTTTTTCGTGTTCTGCGGGTCCTTGGCGTACAGGCACCAGGTATCGGTGCCGCCGGACTCATTCGCCTTGGTGAACACGGCGCAGGTGCCGTAGCTGTTGGTAAAGCTCTCGGCCGTGACGCCGTCGTTATTCTTGGTGACGAGCTTGCTCATGGCGCTGAGCGATTTTTTCGTGGTGAACTGATAGCCGCCGTAGGAGACGAAGTCGGCGCTGTTGAGCTCGGCCGAGACCGGCAGACCGATCGTCGTCTTCGTGGAGAAGGCCTCGGCCTGGATCGTCGTGTCGCTCGTCTTCGAGCAACCCTTTGCGACCAGCACAATGATCAGGATCAGCAGCACCAGCGCAGCGGCCGCGATGAGCAGCGGCAGATTTCTGCGCAGCCACAGACCTTGCTTTCTTCTTTTTTTCATAATGATACCTCCATCGTACATGACATCCGGACGGGGCGCGGACAGTGATAGTCCGCGCAGTATATTCTTAATTATCATAGCACAGCTTTCCGCAAATAGCAATTCTTCATAAAAAAATAAGATTTGGCGGATTTCCTTGCGATTTGGCGGCAGAACTGGTATGATGTCGATAAACCGAAACGGGAGGGATCGTTTTGCGCTGTAAATGTCTGGTCATGGATCATGACGACACCACGGTGAACAGCACCGCCACCATCCATTTTCCATCCTTCTGCGCCTACCTGCAGCTCGTGCGGCCGCAGGCGCACTACACGCTGGAGGAGTATTTCCGCAAAAATTTTGACCCCGGCATCCTCCCGCTCTTTACCGGGGAGCTTGGGTTCACCGACGAGGAGCTGGAGGGCGAATTCCGCTTCTGGCAGGAC